>Ga0210144_1000172_pt1 | contig 37537 bp, 39 predicted proteins | sample Muzzi_PWA_D2_FD_185532 | JGI IMG/M metagenome (GOLD analysis project Ga0210144, IMG submission 185532) | Wetland microbial communities from San Francisco Bay, California, USA, that impact long-term carbon sequestration - Muzzi_PWA_D2 (SPAdes) | ecosystem: Environmental > Aquatic > Marine >...
AGGGTCCCTGCCCATGGCGATCAAGACCGAGGCGGTAGGGAAGGAATGGCCCGCAACGACGTACGAGGTGGGCAAGGAGAAGGTGGGGGAGTACGCGCGGGCGGTCGGGCTGGAGAACCCGGTGCACTTCGACCGGGAGGCCGCCGAGGCGGCCGGCTACCGCGACGTGGTCGCGCCGCCGATGTTCTGCGTCGTCTACTCCGCCCCGGCGCTGGGGCCGGCGATGTTCGACCCGGACGTCGCGATGAACTTCGCCGCGATGGTGCACGGGGGCCAGGAGTTCGAGTGGGGCGAGCCGGCCTGCTCGGGCGACGAGATCACGACCAGGGCGAAATGCCTGGAGATCTACGAGAAGGACGGCAAGGGCTTCTACGTCTTCGAGACCGTCTCGACCAACCAGGACGGCGACGAGGTCGTGCGCGGGACCTGGACCAACATCGTAAGGGGGGTGTGAGATGGGCGAGCTTGAGGCGGGCGACCAGATCGCCGAGCTGAAGGTGACGCCGGACAAGTACCTGCCGCACCGCTACGCGGGCGCCTCCGGGGACTTCAACCCGATCCACATCGATCCCGAGTTCGCCAAGGGGGTCGGCCTGCCCAACACGATCCTCCACGGCCTCTACATGATGGGCTTGGTCGCGCGCGCCGCCACCGAGGCGGCGGGCGGCGACCCGCGCTCGCTGAAGCGCCTCTCAGTCCAGTTTCGCGGCATGGGCGCGCCCGAGACCGAGATCGCCGTCAGCGGCACCGTCGAGTCGGTCGAGGACGGCCGGGCGACGATCGACGTCGTCGCCGCACAGGGCGACAACCAGACGATCCGCAACGCCGAGGCGGAAGTCCAGCTCTGACTGGGGCGGCGACGGGGCACACCCGCGCCCGCTTCTACACTCTGAGCATGCTCTCGGAGCGACAGGAGCTGATCCTGAGGCTGGTCGTCGACGCGTACCTCGCGTCGGGCAGGCCCGTGGCGTCGAAGCCGATCGCCGAGAAGCGACAGGTGGAGTGGGGGTCCTCTACGGTGCGGGCGGAGCTGGCCGCGCTGGAGGCCGCCGGGTACCTGACCCATCCCCACACCTCGGCCGGCCGGGTGCCGACCGAGACCGGCTACCGCTACTACGTCGATCGGCTGATCGCATCGGAGGCCCAGGCTGCCGACGCCGAGGTCGAGCTGGAGCTGTCGCGGCTGCGCCGCGAGATCGACTACGCGATGCGGGAGACGACGGCGGCGCTCGCCCGGGTCACCGACCTGATGGCGCTGGTCACCGCCCCGCCGCTCGGCGACGCGCTCTTCGTTCACGGCGTATCGCGGCTGCTCTCGGAGGAGCATCTGGCCGAGCTGCCGAGGGTCGACGAGCTGATGGGTGCCCTGGAGCGCCGTGTCGACGTGCTCGGGATGATGCGCTCCGCCCTCGATCAGCGCTCGGTCTTCCTGTGGATCGGCGGCGAGAACCCGCAGCCGGAGCTGCGTTCGGTCAGCGTGGTCGGCGCCAACTACGGCCTCGGCCACCGCAACCTCGGCTCGGTCGGCGTGGTTGGGCCGCTGCGGATGGACTACGCGACCGCGATTGCCTCGGTGCGCGGTGCAGCCAGCGAGCTGTCGCGCTACTGCGAGACGGTTTACGGCTGACGAGCGAATGCCGCGCGACTTCTACGAGCTGTTGGGTGTCGAGCGCGACGCCAACAAGGCGGAGCTGAAGACGGCGTTTCGCCGTCTCGCCCGCGAGCTGCACCCAGACGTCAACGACCACGACCCCGAGGCGGAGGAGAAGTTCAAAGCGGCGGCGGAAGCCTACGAGGTGCTCTCGGACCCCGAGCGACGCCGCGCCTACGACGCCTTCGGCAAAGAGGGGCTGCGCGCCAGCGGAGCGCCGCCCGGCGGCGGCTTCGGCTCGATCGAGGACATCTTCCAGGCCTTCTTCGGGGGCAGCTTTGGCTTCGAGGTGCGGCGCGGTCCGATGCGCGGCCAGGATCTGATCCACCAGGTCGAGATCTCGGCGGTCGACGCGATGCTGGGAACGAAGCTGAGTATCCCCGGCCAGGAGGGCGAGCGCGAGATCGAGCTGCCGCCCGGCGTCCAGCCCGGCTCGCAGTTCGCGCTGCGCGGGCAGGGGATGCCCGGTGCCAACGGCGGCCCCCCCGGCGACCTGGTGATCGCCGTCCAGGTGATCGTCCCCGGCGAGCTCTCCGAGGAGCAGCGCGAGCTGGCCGAGAGGCTGGGAGAGACGCTCGAGCCGCGCAACCTGCGTTCGCGGCGCGGCGGCGAGGAGAGCTTCTTCTCGCGCGTCCGCCGCGCCTTCGGTTGATACGCCTCGCCGTCCGCTGCGCGCCCGAGCAGGCGGAGCTGGTGCTCGCCGAGCTGACGGTCCTGGCGCCCAACGGGGTCGAGGAGGAGCGGGGGGACGGCTACGTCGAGTACGCGATCTACGGCGGCGAGGGCGAGCTGCCCGAGCTGGGCGAGGTTGAGGCGGCTGCCGGCGAGAGCCTGGTCGAGGTGGTCGCCACCGAGGTCCCCGACGACTGGGCCGACCGCTGGCAGGACTTCCATCGCCCCATCGTGATCGGCGATCGCCTGTGCGTCCGACCGTCCTGGGAGCGAACCGATCGCCGAGCGGGCGATGCGTCACAGCCTGATTCTTCGCGAGCGAGCGAGGGGGTCGGCAATGTTCCTGCCCTCGACGTCCTCGTAGACCCCGGCCGGGCCTTCGGCACCGGCGCCCACCCGACGACCCGGCTCTGCCTCGAGCTGCTGCTCGATCTGGAGGCGGCGGGGGAGGCCGGCGGTGCCCTGACCGACCTCGGCAGCGGCTCGGGCGTGCTGGCGATCGCCGCCGCGAAGCTCGGCTGGGCTCCGGTGCGCGGCTGCGACCACGAGGCTCCGGCGGTGGAGGCAGCCAGGGAGAACGCGGCGGCGAACGGCGTCGCGGTCGAGTTCGAGCGCCGCGACCTGCGCCAGGCCCTGCCCGATCTGGCGCCGACCGTCGCCGCCAACCTGACCGCGCCCGTGCTGAAGGCCGTCGCTGCACGGTTTGACCGCGACCGCGCGCCGCGGACGCTGGTCTGCTCCGGGCTGCTGCCCGCGGAGCTGGACGAGGCCGCGGCCGCCTTCGCACCCGCCGGCCTCGCCGAGGCCGAGCGCCGGCGGGACGGCGACTGGGCGGCGCTGCTTCTCCGCGCCCGCTCGCCCGTGTAAGTTTTCCGCCGATGACGGCGACGATCACCGCCTACGGTGTTGGCCTGTTCCTCCACGTGCTCGCGGTCGTGGTGGCGATCGGGCCGACCTTCGCCTACGGGATCTTCATCGGCACCACCGAACGCAGTGCGCCGCAGAGCGTCCCCGGCGTCCTCCGTGGGATCCAGACGACCGACCGCTACCTGGTCAGCCCGGGGCTCATCGTCGTCCTCCTCGCCGGCATCTACCTGATGGCGGAGGGCCATTGGGATGCGAGCGAAAGCTTCATCGCGGTCGGCTTCGCCGGGATCGTCATCCTCTTCGGCATGCTGCACGGCTTCTTCCGGCCGAACACCGAGCGGGCGCTGGAGCTGGCCGAGCGCGACCTGGCCGCCGGCGACACGCTCAGCGCCGAGTACGCCGCAGTCTCCAAGAAGCTCGACAACGCCGGCAAACTCGCCGGCCTGATCGTCGCGATCGTGGTCTTCTTCATGGTCGTCCAGCCCTGACGGCCCTGCCCGCGCCCGCCGCCAGCCTCGACTCCGCTCAGCCGATCGCGATGTTCGACTCCGGGGTCGGCGGCCTCACCGTGCTGCACGAGTGCCTCGTCTCGCTGCCGGAGGAGGATTTCGTATACCTCGGCGACACGGCGATGTTCCCCTACGGGACGCGCGATCCCGATCACCTCCGCGAGCGGATCGGCGGCATCGCCGGGCTGCTGCTCGACGGGGGCGCCAAGCTGCTGGTGATCGCCTGCAACACGGCGACCTCGATCGGCGAGGACGTGGCCCGCGAGGTCGCCGCGCGGCGCGGGGTGGAGGTGGTGCCGGTGGTCGAGCCGCAGGCCGAGATCGCCGCGGCGATCACCGACAGCGGCAAGGTCGGCGTGCTCGCCACCCCGAATACGGTCGAGAGCGGCGCCTACCGGCGCTCGCTGGAAGCCCAGGGGCGGGCGCTTGAGGTGACCGAGGTCGAGGCGCCCGATCTGGCCCCCTTCATCCAGGACGGCTCGCCCTTCGACGAGGCGGTCGTCGACATGGCACGCGCCTACTGCGCGCCGCTGAAGCGGGCCGCGGTCGACACGCTGATCCTCGGCTGCACCCACTACCCGCTGGTGGCGCCGATGCTGCAGCGCATCCTTGGCCGCGACGTGCGCCTGGTCAGCGGCGGCCACGCGGTCGCCGCCGCCGTCCAGCGCTGCCTCGGGCAGCGCGACCTGGCCTGCCCTCCGGGCGGCGAAGGCGACTACCGCTTCCTCTGCAGCGGCGAGGTCGACTCGTTTCGCGAGCTGGGAACCCGCTTCCTGCAGATGCCGCTGGGAGAGGTGGAGCGGATCTCACTGCCCGGCGACTACCCTTAGCGACGATGAGCGTTCTGGAAAAGGTCCAGGCAGACGTGCGCACCGCGATGAAGGCGGGCGAGCGTGATCGTGCCGGGGCGCTGCGGATGATCGTCGACGCCTTGCAGCAGGACGCGAAGCTCGGCAAAGGCGACGAGGTCGCGGTCCTGCAGCGGGAGCGCAAGAAGCGGCTCGAGGCGGCCGACGCCTACCACGAGGCGAACCGCGCCGAGCAGGCGAGCAGCGAGAGGTTCGAGGCGGAGCTGATCGAGGCCTACCTTCCGGCTCAGCTCTCCAACGAGGAGCTGGCCGAGCTGGTCGACGCGGCCGTCGCCGAAACGGGCGCCTCCGAGCAGCGGCAGATGGGCCAGGTGATGTCGGCGCTGATGCCGAAGGTCGGGGGGCGTGCCGACGGCAAGCGGGTCAGCGCGGCGGTGCGAGAGCGACTTGGCGCGTAGGCAGCTGACCCTCGACAACACCGTAGCCGCCGAGCTGGCGGGCTCGGAGGACGCCGTGCTGCGGGCGCTGCGGGGACGTCTGGACTGTGACTTCCACCTGCGCGGCAACGTCCTCACCCTGGACGGCAACGCCGGCGACGTGCAGACCGCCGCCACCGTGGTCGACGAGCTGGTCGACCTGATCGAGCAGGGGCACGAGGTGGCGCCCGGGACGATCGAAGCGGTGACCGGGGCGCTCGACGCGCACGAGAGCCCGGCGCAGATCCTCGAGGACGTCGTCTGGCGACACCGCAACACCAAGGTGGCGCCGAAGACGCTCAACCAGAAGCGTTACGTCGACTCGATCCGCCGCCAGACGATCACCTTCGGGATAGGGCCCGCGGGCACCGGCAAGACCTTCCTCGCAGTGGCGATGGCCGCGGCGGCGCTGGCCGAACGCGAGGTGCAGCGGATCATCCTCACCCGTCCGGCGGTCGAGGCCGGCGAGCGGCTCGGCTTCCTGCCCGGCGACATTCAGGCCAAGGTCGACCCGTACCTCCGGCCGCTGTTCGACGCGCTCTACGACATGCTCGACCCCGACCGGGTCAACGGCTACTTCGAGCGCGGCGTGATCGAGGTGGCGCCGCTGGCCTTCATGCGGGGCCGGACCTTGAACGACTCGTTCGTGATCCTCGACGAGGCGCAGAACACGAGCCCCGAGCAGATGAAGATGTTCCTGACCCGGCTCGGCTTCAACTCGCGGATGGTCGTCACGGGGGACATCACCCAGATCGACCTGCCGGCAGAACAACGCTCCGGGCTGGTCGTCGTGCGCGACATCCTCAGCCAGGTCCCCGACATCTCCTTCATCCGCTTCGGCGGCGAGGACGTCGTCCGCCACAAGCTGGTGCAGCGGATCGTCGCCGCTTATGGCGAGCATTCAGAGAGGAAGACCAACCCGCCAGCAGCGGACGCGGGAGCGAGCGAGCGAGATCTCCGGGGATCATGAGCGCAAGCGAGGGAGAGCGAGCACGCCGGCGGAATTGGCGTGGTTGACGTCGGCGACGTGCCGGTCGAGCTGCGCGGGGCGGTCGCCGCGGCGCTCGCGGCGGCCGGCGTCGCCGACGGTCACCTCGCGGTCGAGATCGTCGACGCGGGGCGGATCCGCGCTCTGAACCGCGAGCACCGCGGCCTCGACGAGCCGACCGACGTGCTCGCCTTCCCGGTCGACGAAACCGGCCCGACCGCCGGACCGCGCGAGCTGGGCGACGTGGCGATCTGCCCCGAGCACTGCACCGACCTGACCGAGGCCGCGGTCCACGGCGTCCTCCACCTCTGCGGCTATGACCACGAGGCCGACGCGGGCGAGATGCTCGGCTTGCAGGAGAAGGTCCTGCGCTCGTTAACAGCCCCGCTGCCTCCGGACGCGGGAGCGAGCGAGCGAGATCTCCGGGGATCATGAGCGCGAGCGAGCTGGAGCAGATGAGGAAGCGGAGTGGTTTCGTCGGCCTCGCTGGGCGGCCCAACGTCGGCAAGTCGACCCTGGTCAACGCGATCGTCGGCAGCCGCGTGGCGATCGTCTCGGTACGGCCGCAGACGACCCGGCGGGCGATCCGCGGCATCGCCACCGACACCGAGGGCGGCCGCCAGCTCGTCCTCGTCGACCTGCCCGGCGTGCAGCGACCGCGCGACGTGCTGACCGAGCGCATGCAGCGGCGGGTCGAGCGCGAGCTGGCCGACTCCGACCTGGTTCTGCTGGTTGTCGACGGCGAGCAGGGGATCGGCCCTGGCGACCGCTTCATCGCCCGCACCCTGCTCGGCGCGGGCGCCGGGGTGCCGACGATCTGCGCCGTCAACAAGGTCGACCGGGCCGGTCCCAACGAGCTGGTGCCGGTGCTGGCCGAGGCGGCGGAGCTCGAGGGCATCGACGAGGTCTTCCCGGTCAGCGCGCGCAGCGGCGATGGGCTGGACGCTCTGGTCGAGCGGCTGGGCGAGCTCGTCCCGCAGGGCCCCTATCTGTACCCGCCGGAGGAGCGCAGCGACCAGCCGGGGAAGACGATGCTGGCCGAGCTGATCCGCGAGCAGGTGCTGAACCGGACCCGCGAGGAGATACCTCACGCGGTCGAGGTCGAGGTGACCGGCGTCGAGCACCGCGAGGACGGCCTGGTCGCTGTCCGCGCCGACATCTGGGCGGAGTCGGAGTCGCAGAAGGGCATCCTGATCGGCAAGGGAGGCGCCAAGGTCGGCGAGATCGGAGCCGCCGCCCGCCGCTCGCTGGAAGCCGAGCTCGAAGCCAAGGTCCACCTCGACCTGCAGGTCCGGGTACGCAGTCGCTGGCGCCGCGACGAGGGGCTCTTGGATCGGCTCGGCATCGAGTAACTACGATTGCCCGATGTTCGGCGAGGTCGAATTCGACGAGCGCGGCCTGGTGCCGTGCGTGGCGCAGGACTTCACCAGCGGCGAGGTGCTGACCCTCGCCTATGCGAACGAGGAGGCGCTGCGGCTCAGTGTCGAGACGGGCGAGATGCACTTCTTCAGCCGCTCGCGGGGGGAGATCTGGAGGAAAGGCGAAGAGTCGGGCAACGTGCTGAGGCTGAAACAGCTCCGCTACGACTGCGACGGGGACGCGATCGTCGCCCTGGTTGTGGCGACCGGTCCCGCCTGTCACACCGGCGAGCGCTCGTGCTTCTACCGCGAGCTCGGCGGGTCGGCGTCGACCGAGAAAGACGCCCCCGCTGCCCCCGGCGAGCCCGCGCCGGTCGCCCACGAGGCGCTGGCGGTGCTGGAGCGCACGCTTCGCAGCCGCGCCGCCGAGCGGCCCGAGGGCAGCTACACGGTGAAGCTGCTCGACGATCCCCGGCTGATCGGCGCCAAGGTCGAGGAGGAGGCCGAGGAGGTGGTGCGGGCGGCGCGCGAGGAGTCCGATGAGCGGGTAGCCGAGGAGGCGGCCGATCTGCTGTACCACCTAGGCGTGCTGCTCGCCTCGCGCGAGGTGCGGCAGTCGGCTGTGATGGAGGTGCTGAATGGCCGTCGCGGCTAGTGAGTCGGGTGGGGTACTGGTGGCAATCTGATGATGTCCAGTGCCTCGCACGCACGAACGCGTGATTCCACCGCTGAGCTGCGGATCGAGCCCAGCCTCGAGGAGGCGCGACGGCTCGCTACCGAGGGCAACGTCGTGCCGGTGCGCGCCCGCTTCGTCGACGACTGCGAGACGCCCGTCTCCGCTTTCCTCAAGCTGCGCGCCGGCGAGCCCGAGGGCGCGCCCTGCTTCCTGCTCGAGTCGGCCGAGCAGGGCCAAGTCGGCCGCTACTCGTTCGTCGGCATCCGGCCTCGCTCGGTGCTGCGCTGGAGCGACGGGGTGCTCGCGGAGGCAGGGGAGGCCGACCGCGAGGCGGCCGACCCCTACGCCGCGGTCGCCGAGCGCCTCGGCAGGTTCCACCTAGCCCCGGTCGAGGGCCTGCCGCCGTTCGCCGGCGGCGCGGTCGGCTTCTTCGGCTACGACCTGGTGCGCACGGTGGAGCCGCTGGGGGAACCCAACCCCGACCCGCTCGGGCTGCCCGACATGGCGCTGATGATTACCGACGTGCTGCTCGCCTTCGATCACCTGCGCCACGAGGTGACAATTATGGCCTGCGCCTTCGCCGCGGAGGAGGACGGGATCGACGCCGCCTACGAGCGCGCCGTGGCGGCGATCGGCGACGTCCGCGGCCGGCTTCGCGGCGCCGTGCCGCTGCCGGAGCGCCCCGCCGCCGCCGAGCCGCCGCACTTCGCCTCCAACATGGAGCGCGAGGAGTTCGAATCCGCGGTCGAGCGGATCGTCGAGTACGTGCACGCGGGCGATGCTTTCCAGGTCGTCCCCTCGCAGCGCTTTTCCGCCCCGGCGCCGGTCGAGGCCTTCTCGGTCTACCGCGGCCTGCGCGCGATCAATCCCTCCCCCTACATGTACTTTCTCGAGTTCGGCGATTTCCAGATCGCCGGCGCGTCGCCCGAGCCGCTGGTCAAAGTCCACGACCGCAAGGTCGAGACACGGCCGATCGCCGGCACCTACCCGCGCGGCGGCGACGAGGAGGAGGACCGCCGCCTCGCCGAGCGGCTGGTCAACGACCCCAAGGAGCGGGCCGAGCACGTGATGCTGGTCGACCTCGGCCGCAACGACCTCGGCCGTGTCTGCGAGTACGGCTCGGTCCAGGTCGACGAGCTGATGGTGGTCGAGACCTACTCCCATGTCCTGCACATCGTCAGCCAGGTCTCCGGGACGCTGCGCGAGGGGGTCGGGGCGATGGACGTGCTGCGCTCGGCGCTGCCCGCCGGCACCCTCTCCGGGGCGCCGAAGGTACGGGCTATGCAGATCATCGATGAGCTGGAGCCGGTGAAGCGCTGCTCCTACGGCGGAGCGATCGGCTACCTCTCCTGGAACGGCGACCTCGACACGGCGATCCACATCCGCACCGTCGTCGTCAAGGACGGCCAGATTCATGTCCAGGCGGGCGGGGGCACCGTCGCCGACGCCAAGCCGGCCTACGAGTACAACGAGTCGGTCAACAAGGCGAAGGCGGTCTTCCGCGCCGTCGAGCTGGCCTGCGAGCAGCCGGACTGGGCATGAAGGCACTGGTCATCGACAACTACGACAGCTTTGCCTACAACCTCGTCCAGTACCTGGGTGAGCTGGGGGCGGAGGTCGAGGTGGTCCGCAACGACAAGGCCTCGGTCGAGGAGCTGCTGGGTCGCGGCCCCGACCGCCTCGTCGTCTCGCCTGGGCCCTGCACCCCGGCCGAGGCGGGGATCTCGGTCGAGGCGATCCGCGCCTTCGCCGAGGCCGGCACGCCGGTCCTGGGGGTGTGCCTCGGGCACCAGTCGCTGGTCGAGGCGTTCGGCGGCCGCACCGTGCAGGGCGAGCCGATCCACGGCAAGGACGCCGAGGTCGTCCACGACGGAAAGGCGATCTACACCGGCCTGCCCAGCCCGCTCGTGGCCGGCCGCTACCACTCGCTGATCGCCGACCCGGAGCTTCCGGCCGAGCTGGAGCTGACCGCCAGCCTCGGCGATGTGGTGATGGGCGCCCGCCACCGCGAGCTGCCGGCCGAGGGCGTCCAGTTCCACCCCGAGTCCGTCCTCACCCCCCAGGGCAAGCACCTGCTGGAGAACTTTCTTGCCTAACGAAGTCGTGACCCGGGCGATCGACGCGGTCTGCGCCGGCGACCACCTGACCGCGGATCACGCCGCCGCGGTGCTGGCCGAGATCATGGCGGGCCGGACGAGCGAGGTTCAGAGCGCGGCCTTCCTGATCGCCCTGCGGGCAAAGGGGGAGACCGTCCCCGAGCTGGTCGGCCTGGCGCGGACGATGCGGGCGCTCGCCGCTCCGGTCGAGACTGAGCGTAAGGACCTGGTCGACACCGCCGGCACCGGTGGCGGGCCCTCGACCTTCAACGTCTCCACCACGGCGGCGCTGGTCGCCGCCGGTGGGGGCTGCGCGGTCGCCAAGCATGGCAATCGCTCCAGCACCAGCCGCTGCGGCTCCGCCGATCTCCTGGAAGCGCTTGGCGTCAACATCGAGCTGGAACCCGCCCAGGTCGGCCGCTGCATCGACGAGATCGGCTTCGGCTTCATGTTCGCCCCGCGCCACCATGCCGCGATGGCCCACGTCGTGCCGGTGCGCAAGCAGCTCGGGGTGCGGACGATCTTCAACTTCCTCGGCCCGCTGACCAATCCGGCCGGTGCCGAGCGGCAGCTGCTCGGCGTCTCCGACCGCCATTACCAGGAGACGATCGCCGAGGCCCTGCTCGGCCTCGGCAGCGTCAAGGCCTTGGTTGTCTCGGCCGAGGACGGCGTCGACGAGCTCTCGATCTCGTCCCGCACCAGGGTGATCGAGGTCGCCGCGGGTCGCACCGAGGAGTGGTTCGTCGAGCCGGGCGCGTACGGGCTCGCCGCGGCGGAGCTGGAGGAGGTGGCGGGCGGCAGCCCGGAGGAGAACGCGGCCGCCTCGCGCGCGGTGCTGGGGGGCGAGCGAGGCCCGCGCCGCGACCTGGTCCTGCTCAACGCGGGCGCGGCGATCTACGTAGGCGGCAGCGCCGCGAGCCTCGGCGAGGGGGTCGAGAAGGCGGCGGAGGCGGTCGACGCCGGCGCCGCCCGCGAGCTGCTCGACCGACTCGTTGCAACGACGGCGGCGCTGGCCCACTAGGCTTTCAGCTCCACGTGGGAATGATCGAGCAGCTCATCGCCGCTGCCCGCGACGGGGTGGAGGAACGCCGCGCCCAGACGGCCCAGGCGGATCTCGAGTCGAGGCTGAATCGCCGCGGCGAGGACCGGCCGTTCAGCGAGGCGCTGGTCCGGCCCGGCCTCTCGCTGATCGCCGAGTTCAAGCGCCGCTCCCCGAGCGCCGGCGCCAACTGGGCGACGACGGCGACGGTCGCCGAGCAGGTGCGCGCCTACGAGCGCGGCGGGGCGGCCGCCCTCTCGGTGCTGACCGACGAGCCCCACTTCGGCGGCTCGCTCGAGGACCTGCGCGCGGCCCGTGCCGCCTGCGGACTGCCGATCCTGCGCAAGGACTTCATCGTCGATCCCTACCAGCTCCTCGAGGCGGCGGTGAACGGAGCCGACGCCGTGTTGCTGATCGTCCGCGTCCTCGACGACGGCGAGCTGCGCGAGCTGTACGAGCGGGCGCGCGGACTCGACCTCGACTGCCTGGTCGAGGTCCACGACGGGGAGGAGCTCGAGCGGGCGCTGCGGCTCGACGCCGACGTGATCGGGGTCAACAACCGAAACCTCAACCAGGGCACGGTAGAGGTCGCCACCACCTATGAGCTGATGCCCGACGTGCCGGCCGGCAAGACGGTGGTCGCCGAGAGTGGCATCTCCTCCCGCGACGAGCTGGCCGAGCTGGAGCGGGTCGGGGTCGACGCGGTGCTGATCGGCGCGGCGCTGATGGGCGCCGAAGACCCGGAGGCGCTGACCCGGGAGCTGGCGAGAGCCGACGAGAGCACCCGCGAGCACCACCTGCCCTGAGGGACCGCGGCCGCGCGCCCGATGCCCCGGATCGTCTTTAGGAAATCTTTCATGAGCATTAACTGCTGCCTCAGGGCCACCCGGAACGATTTCGGGCCATATGAGTAAGGCACGACGCTTCTTCCGCACCTCGTTTGGCTCCGCCCTGCTTGGCGGCGCGGTCGTCGCTGCCTTCGGCTGGGTCGCGATCGCCAGCGGCCTGATCGAGTCGCAGGGCGGCGACTCGACGCCGGTCACCGTCTCGCAGCCGCTTTCCGCGCCCGTCGACTCGCAGGAAGGGGAAGGCGGCGACTCGAATCTCATCAACCAGATCTATCGCCGCGACGGGCAGGGCGTCGCCTTCATCTCGGCCCAGCGGCCGGCCCAGGGATCTTCCGGGCTGGCGCCGTTCGGTCAGCCGCAGCCCGAAGGCGAAGGCGGCGGCACCGCGACCGGCTCCGGCTTCCTGATCGACACCGAAGGCCACGTGGTCACCAACAACCACGTGGTCGAAGGTTCCGACCAGGTCGAGGTCAAACTCGGCTCCTCCGACAAGACCTACACCGCCGAAGTGGTGGGTACCGATCCGGCGACCGACGTGGCGCTGCTGAAGATCGACGCGCCGGCCAACAGCCTCCACCCACTGGCGCTCGGGGACTCCTCGAAGGCCCAGGTGGGCGAACAGGTCGTCGCGATCGGCAACCCGTTCGGGCTCGACCGGACGGTGACCAGTGGGATCGTCTCGGCGCTGCAACGGCAGATCCAGGCGCCGAACGGCTTCTCGATCTCGCACGTGATCCAGACAGACGCGGCGATCAACCCCGGCAACTCCGGTGGCCCGCTGATCGATTCCTCGGGCAGTGTGATCGGGATCAACTCGCAGATCCAGACCGGTGGCAGCAGCGGCAACGTCGGCATCGGCTTCGCGGTGCCGATCAATACGGCTCGCGAAGTGGTCAACCAGATCGAGCAGCACGGCGAAGTCAAGCACGCCTACCTAGGGATCAGCGGCGGCAGCATCACCCCCGACCTGGCCAAGGCTTTGAAGCTGCCGGTCGAAGAAGGGGTGCTGGTCAACGAAGTCGTCAAGGGCGGCCCGGCCGACAAGGCGGGCATCAAGGGCGGCGACACCTCGGCGACGATCGAAGGCGCCAACGTAAGGCTGGGCGGCGACGTGATCACAGAGATCGAAGGCAAGAAGGTCGAGGGGATGGAAGAAGTGATCAACGCGGTCAACGCAGCGGCGCCGGGCGACAAGATGAAGCTGACCGTCGATCGCAACGGCGACACGAAGACGATCACGGTGACCCTCGGGGTGCGGCCGGCGTCGGCCGACGCGCCCGAATCGCCCGCGCGGTAGAGCCGGGGGCCGGGCGCCCGGCCGACAACCGCCCTGCCTTAACCTGAGCTTGATATGCGCGTGAAGATCTGCGGCGTCACGAATCTGGACGATGCGGCCGAGGCGGTGCGGCTGGGCGCCTGGGCGATCGGGCTGATCCACTTCGAGGAGAGCCCGCGGTTCTGCAGGCCGGACGAGGCGGTGGGGATCGCTGCCGCTTTTCGCAGGAAGTGCGAGGTGGTCGGGGTGTTCGTCAATCCCGAGCTGGACCAGGTCGCGAAGGCGGTCGAGGACGCCGGCTTGACGATGGTGCAGCTGAACGGGGAAGAGGGGCCGGCGTTCTGCGGGGAGGTGGCGCGGCGGACCGGCGTGAAGGTGGCCAAGGCGATCCACGTGGCGAGCGCCGCGGATGTCCACGCCGCCGAGGCGTTCCGGACCGACTTCCACTTCTTCGACCGGCGCGGGGACGGGCTGTGGGGCGGCACCGGCGAGTCGTTTGACTGGGGGCTGCTGGCCGATCGGCGCTCCGAGGTGCCGGCGATCGTCGCCGGCGGGCTGCGGGCGGAGAACGTCGCCGCGGCGATCGAGGTCGCGCACCCGTACGCGGTCGACGTGGCGAGCGGGGTGGAGGCCGAGCCGGGCCGAAAGGACCACACCGCGATGACCGCTTTCTTCGAGGCCGCCAAGACGGCTAGCGTTAGCGCCGGATGAGCACGGCGATAGAGGAGCGGTTCGGCCCGTATGGCGGGCGCTACGTCCCCGAGACGCTGATCGCAGCGCTGGACGAGCTGACCGCGGCCTGGGCCGAGGCGCGCGAGGACGAGAACTTCAAGCGGCGCCTGGCCAGCCTGCACCGCGACTTCGTCGGCCGGCCGACGCCGCTCTACCTGGCCGAGCGGCTCTCCGAGCGGGTCGGCCGGCGTGTCTACCTGAAGCGGGAGGACCTTGCCCATACTGGCGCCCACAAGATCAACAACGCGATCGGCCAGGCGCTGCTGGCCCAGCGGATGGGCAAGCCGCGGGTGATCGCCGAGACCGGCGCTGGCCAGCACGGCGTCGCGACGGCCACCGCCTGCGCCCTGTTCGGCCTCGAGTGCGTCGTCTACATGGGCAGCGAGGACATCCGCCGCCAAGCGCCCAACGTCGAGCGGATGCGGCTGCTCGGCGCCGAGGTGGCGCCGGTCGAGGCCGGCGCCCGCACCCTCAAGGAGGCGGTCAGCGCGGCGATCCGCGACTGGGTCGCCAACGTCGGGACGACCCACTACGTGATCGGCTCGGCGGTCGGCCCGGCTCCCTTCCCGGCCCTGGTCCGCGACCTGCAGCGGGTGATCGGCGATGAGGCGCGCGAGCAGGCGCTCGCCGCCGAGGGCGAGCTGCCGGCGCGGGTGATCGCCTGCGTCGGCGGCGGCTCCAACTCGATCGGCATCTTCACCCCGTTCATCGAGGACTCCGGGGTCGAGTTGATCGGCGTCGAGGCTGCCGGCGAGGGCCTGGAAAGCGGCCGCCACGGCGCCTCCTTGGTCGCCGGGGCCACCGGCGTCCTGCACGGCTCGCTCTCCGCGGTGATCGCCGACCCCGAGGGGCAGATCCTCGAGGCCCACTCGGTATCGGCCGGGCTCGACTACCCGGGCGTCGGCCCCCAGCACGCCCAGCTGCGCGACAGCGGTCGCGCCACCTACACCGCGGTCACCGACGCGGCGGCGCTCGCCGCCTTCGCCGAGCTGTCGCAGCTGGAGGGGATCGTCCCGGCGCTCGAGCCCTCCCACGCGATCGCCTGGCTGCTCGAGAACGGCGGGGGAGAGAGCTACGACGTCCTCTGCCTCTCCGGGAGGGGCGACAAGGACCTGGCCGAGGTGCTGGAGCAAACGGGTGGCTGAAGGGACGCTGACCGGCGTGAAGCGGATCTCCGCCGCCTTCGACGCCGCCCGCGCCGAGCGCCGCGCGGCGCTGATGCCCTACGCGATGGCCGGTTTCCCCGACCTCGAGTCCTCGCTCGCGGTCGCCGCCGCCTACGCGGACTGCGGTGCCGACCTGGTCGAGCTCGGGGTGCCCTTCTCCGACCCGCTGGCCGACGGACCGACGATCCACGCCGCCGCCACCGCGGCGCTCGCTGCCGGCGCCACCCTCGACACCGCGCTAGAGGTCTGCCAGTCGATCGCCGAGCGCGTCCCGGTCGTGCTGATGGCCTACGCGAACATGGTCCTGGCGCAGGGGGGCGCGACGGAGTTCTCCCGCCGCGCCGCCGCGGCTGGCGCCAGCGGGGCGATCGTGCCCGACCTGCCGCTGGAGGAGGCCGCCGAGGTGAGCGACGCGCTCGCCGCCGCCGGCCTGGCGCTGGTGCCGCTGGTTGCCCCGACCACGCCGGAGGAGCGCCGTCGCCGCATCTGCGCCGCGGCCGAGGGCTTCGTCTACGTCGTCTCGACCGTCGGCACGACCGGGGAGCGTGAGCGGCTCCCGGCCGGCCTCTCCGAGCTGGTCGCTGCGACCCGGGCCGAAGCGGAGGTGCCGGTCGCGGTCGGTTTCGGGATAGGCACCCCCGAGCAGGCGGCCCAGGTGGGAGAGATCGCCGACGGGGTGATCGTCGGCAGCCGGCTGGTTCGCGCCGCCGGGGAGGCCGGCTCGCCGGACGCCGCAGCGGGAGCGGTCGGCGAGTTCCTGCGCGAGGCGCGCACCGCGCTCGCCGCGTGAGCCGCCGCTTCGACTAGGATTCCCGCCGCATGGGACTGGTCGTCAGCCTCTTCCTGGCGCTGGGCGCCACAACCGTCGTCTACGCCTGGCTGGGCCAGGGCGGCGGCGTCTCCGGCCTGATCTTCTTCGGGATCCTGCTGCTCGGCGCGACGATCCGCGTCTTCCGCCCCAGTCCCTGACCGCGCTCAGGCGCGGGCGGCGATCACCTCGACGTATTCGGGCTCGAGCACCAGCGCTGCGCCGCCGGCGGTATTCGCCCGCTCCAGGAGGTCGCGCAGGTCTGCTTCGAGCGCCGCCTCGCCCTCGGCGCTCACCTGCTCGAAGGCGACCTTGACCGGGCCGAAGTAGGTGCGGAAGAAGTCCAACCAGGCGTCGACCGAGGGGAAGGTCTGCCGGAAGACGCGACGCTCGACGCTGAGCGCGGAGATCCCGTCGCCGAACAGCTCGCGCAGCTGCTCCTCAACCCCCCAGAGCAGCGGCGGCTTGATCCCCGGTGGCGGCGGGACGTGCTTGGCGATGGTCATGAAGATGTTGCCGACGCCGCTGTCGGGCACCCAGTTGGCCATCCCGATCCGACCGCCCGGTTTGCAGACCCGCAGTAGCTCCGCCGCGGCCTTCTCCTGGTCGGGGGCGAACATCGCGCCGAAGATCGACATCACCACGTCGAACCGCGCCTCCTCGAAGGGGAGCTCCTCGACGAACTCGGCCTCGAGCCGCTCGACGGCGGCTCGCTCCCGCGCCCGCTCCAGCAGCGCCGGCACGAAGTCCACCCCGACCACGCTGTCCCAGGCGCTCCGCGCCGCGGCGATCGCCCCGTTGCCGCTGCCGCAGGCGACGTCGAGCACGCGGTCTCCCGGGACGATCCGCAAGGCTTCGGCCAGGTGCTCGGCGACCGACATGATCCTCCCGGCGACCATCGCGAAGTCTCCCTCCGCCCAGGTCTTCTGCTGAGCCTCTTTGACCCCACCCAGGTCCACCGACTCGTTCATGTTCCCTCCTTCGCTGGTCCGCGTAAGCTGAAGGGTAATGCGGATCGGTGTGCTCACCGGCGGGGGAGACTGTCCGGGCCTCAACGCGGTGATACGGGCGATCGTACGCAAAGGCTCCGAGCACGGCGATCACCAGTTCGTCGGCTACCGCGACGGCTGGCGCGGACCGCTGGAGAACGACATCTGCCCGCTCGGAGTGCCGGAGGTGCGCGGCATCCTGCCCCGCGGTGGCACGATCCTTGGCGCCTCACGAACCAACCCCTTCAAGGAGGAGGATGGCGCGAAGCGGATCGTCGAGCACCTCGAGTCAGCCGAAGTAGACGGCCTGATCGCGATCGGCGGCGAGGACACGCTCGGCGTGGCTTCGCGGCTTCACTCCGAGCACGGCATCCGGGTGGTCGGCGTTCCGAAGACGATCGACAACGACCTCAGCGCCACCGACTACACGTTCGGCTTCGACACGGCGGTCAACATCGCAATGGAGGGGATCGACCGCCTGCACACCACCGCCGACAGCCACCACCGGGTGCTGGTCGTCGAGGTGATGGGCCGCCACGCCGGCTGGATCGCCTTCCACGCCGGGCTGGCCGGCGGCGCCAACGTGATCCTCATCCCCGAGCACCCGTTCGATCCCGACCGGGTCTGCGAGCTGGTCGGACAGCGCCTCGAGGCGCGCTTCGCTCCGATCGTCGTCGTCTCCGAGGGGGCGCAGCCGGTCGGCGGCATGCCGGAGGTCAAGGACGAGCAGGTCGACGCGTTCGGTCACGTCCACCTCGGCGGCATCGCCCACTGGCTCGAGCACGAGATCGAGGAGCGGACCGGCAAGGAGACGCGCGCCACGGTGCTCGGCCACGTGCAGCGCGGCGGCACCCCGACCGCCTTCGACCGTGTCCTCGCCACGCGCTTCGGCCTGCATGCGATCGACGCGGTCGACGCCGGCAAGTGGGGCATGATGACCGCCCTGCGCGGCACCGAGATCGAGCTGGTCGAGCTGGCCGAGGCAACCGCGGAGCTGAAGACCGTGCCGGAGGAGCTGTACGAAGAGGCCGAGGTCTTCTTTGGGTAGATCGGGGCGGGGCCGCCGCTGGAACGCCACCGCCGGCCTCGCAGCACTCTTCGCCCTGGCTGGCTGTGGCGGCGGCGAAGGGGTCGCCGAAGGAGCCACTGTCTCCGTCTATGCCGTGGCCCCGTCCTGCGCTGGCGCCAAGCGGGTCCTGGCGCGCCACGGGGCCCGTTCCGGCGAGGTCCGCGTGCGACTGGTATGCGTCGGCGACAGCGAATCCGGCAGGGTATGGACCCTCGCGGCGGTGGGCGCCAACGCCCGCCGCGCGAGCGAGGACTCGAGCACGGTCGCCTACGTCGCCGACCGCGATCCGACCGCCGCCAGGTTTTCCCGCCCGATCCTCGAATCGGCCGGAATCGCGCAGCTTTCTCCCGGCCCATCGGGCGCCGCCGCGATGACCAAGATCCTCGCTGCGATTGGCGAAGCCGACACCTCGGGCAGCATCCGCGAATCTGTCAACGAGTCCCTCCCCTCCGGTTGACGGGAAGAGGGCGGGGCGCCCTCCTAAACCAAGCTCTCGAGGGCCTCGCCGATCTCCGCATGCCGGAACTCGTATCCGAGATCGAGCGCCCGCCGCGGCACCACGCGCTGGCCGCCGCGCAGCACCTTTCCGAACTCGCGCCCGAATTTGAGGTCCAGCACCAATCCGGGCACCGGCACCACCGCTGGCCGCCCCAGCGCCCGCCCGAGCGCCTGCGAGAACTCGCGGTTGGTGACCGGCTCGGGCGCGGTCGCGTTGACGACGCCGCGCACATCCTCGTTGTCGAGCGCCCAGAGCACCAGCCCGACCTCGTCGTCGATGTGGATCCAGGACAGGTACTGGTGCCCGCCGGCCAGCGGCCCGCCGACGCCCAGCTTGAACGGGGTCAGCAGCCCGGCCAGCAGGCCCTCGCGCGCGTTCAGCACCGGGCCGCTGCGGAGGATGACGAGGCGGACTCCGCCCGCCTCGACCTCACGCGCCGCCGCCTCCCACTCGCGCGTCACCTCGGCCACGAAGCTCTCCCCCGGCCCGGCCGACTCGTCGACGATCGCGTCGCCGCGAGCGCCGTAGTAGTCGACCCCCGACTGGCTGACCAAGACGCTCGGCTTGCGCTCCAGGCCGGCGATCGCCGCGACCAGGTTGCGGGTGCCGGTGCGGCGGCTCTCCATGATTCGCCGCTTGGCGTCCTCGGTCCAGCGCTGATCGATCTTCTCGCCCACCAGGTTGACCACTCCGTCGACCTCCTCGAAGGCCGCCGCCGGGGGCCGTTCGAGGGCCGGCTCCCATGGGTGCCAGACGACGCTCGGGTTCGTGCGGCGCGCCCGCTGCGGGTTGCGTGTCAGGCCGGCCACGGTGTCGCCCCGGGCGAGCAGCGCGTCGCAGAGCGCGGCGCCGATCGCCCCGCTCGCCCCGCTGACCAGGACCTTCATCGTCTCGGCGCCCGCACGGTCAGCCGACCTCCACCGTGGAGAAGCTGCCGGTCTCCTCGCTGAACCGGGCGATCCCCGCGCGCTTCGCCTCCTCGACGACGGCCGCGGCGACCCGGGGCGCGACCTCGCGGTTGAAGACGCTGGGGATCACGTAGTCCTCGGAGAGGTCGTCGCCGGTCACGACCTCGGCGATGCCTCTGGCGGCCGCCAGCTTCATCTCCTCTGTGATGTTAGGGGAGCCGGCGTCGAGTGCGCCGCGGAAGATGCCGGGGAAGCACAGCACGTTGTTGATCTGGTTCGGGTAGTCGGAGCGACCGGTGGCCATGATCCGCACGTAGGGGGCGGCGTCCTCGGGCATCACCTCGGGGTTGGGGTTCGCCATCGCGAAGACGATCGCGTCGTCATTCATCCTGCCGAGCGCCTCCGCCGGGATGATCCCCGGCCCGGAGAGGCCGACGAACAGGTCCATGCCCTCGATCGCCTCGGCCGGCGCGCCGGCGATCTTCTCCGGGTTCGAGTTCTCCGCGTACCAGCGCTTGATCGAGCTCATCTCGCCCGACTGGTAGTCGTCGCGCTCGGTCGAGACGGCGCCGTTGCGGTCGCAGCCGACCACATGGGTGACGCCGGAGGCGAGCATCATCTTGGTCACCGCCACCCCCGCGGCACCGAGGCCGACGACCAGGACGCGCAGGCTCTCGATCGGCTTGCCGACGATCTTCAGCGAGTTGAACAGCGCCGCCATCACGACCACGGCGGTGCCGTGCTGATCGTCGTGAAAGACCGGGATGTCTATCGATGCCTTCAGCCGCTCCTCTATCTCGAAGCAGCGGGGGGCTGAGATGTCCTCGAGGTTGATGCCGCCGAAGGTGGGGGAGATCAGCTCCACCGCTTTGACGATCTCCTCGACGTCCTGGGTGTCGAGACAGATCGGAAAGGCGTCCACCCCGGCGAACTCCTTGAAGAGCATCGCCTTGCCCTCCATCACGGGCATCGCCGCCTCGGGACCGATGTCGCCGAGGCCGAGCACCGCGCTGCCGTCGGAGACGATCGCAACCGTGTTCTTCTTGATCGTGTACTCGAAGGCCCTGGCGCGATCGACGGCGATGTCTTGGCAGACGCGGGCCACGCCGGGCGTGTAGGCCATCGAGAGATCGTCGCGCGTCTTCAGCGGGTACTTGTTCTCGACGGTGATCTTGCCGCCCCGGTGCATCTGCATCGTGCGGTCGACGTAGTCGAGTACCTTGGCGCCGCGGGTCGAGCCGATCGCCCGCAGGATCCTCTCCCAGTGCGGCCGATCCTGGGCGTCGATCGTGAACTCCCGCACCCGCTTGCCCTCGCTACCGGCACCGGGCACCAGGTCGACCCCCTGGAGCTGCCCGCCCGCCTCGGCGATCGAAGCAGTTAGCTTGCCCAGGGGCTCCTGTCGGGCATCGAGTTCGACCCTGATGGTGACGCTGTACTGGGCGCTGACGGGCATGGGCAGCAATCGAATCAGATTCGCTGCCTCGGACTCCCTGTGGCTCGCTATTGCACGAACGCGCTGAGGGCGCTGCTCACGTCAGCGGCGATCAAGCGGTCCGAAGCGCAGCGTCGAGCCACCGCCCAGCTCCTGGCGGAAGGAGTGCGGGACTTTCGCAGCGTGCCGCGTGAGGCGAGCCACGGCTACCGGCGCCTTAGAGTGGGCGGCGATGGCCGCGAAGGAGAAGCCAAAAGAGGCGGGAGCGCCAAGCGCCGAGAAAGGCACCGCTGGCGACGGCGGCGAGCTGTTCCTGATCGACGGCAACTCGCTCGCCTACCGAGCCTTCTTCGCCCTGCCCGAGTCGATCGGGACCAGCGACGGACGGCCGACCAACGCGATCTACGGGCTGGCCTCGATGCTGACCAAAATCGTCACCGAGATGCGGCCGGCCGGCGTCGTCGTCGCCTGGGACGCGGGTATGTCGGGGCGGGAGAAGACCTACGACCTCTACAAGGCGCAGCGGCCGCCGCGCCCAGATCTGCTCGCCGAGCAGTGGCCGCACCTGATGCCACTGGTCGAGGCTTTCGGCTACGCCAACGTCAAGGTCGAGGGCTACGAGGCCGACGACGTGATCGGCGCGCTCGCCAAGCACGCACAGGAGCGGGGGATCCCGGTGATGGTTGTCTCCGGCGACCGGGACGTCTACCAGCTGGTCGGCGAGGGGGTCCGGGTGATGAGCACCTCGCGCGGCGTCACCGAGACGAAGGTCTACGACCGCGACGGCGTGCTCGAGCGCTACGGCGTGCCCCCCGAGCTGGTCACCGATCTGATTGGGCTGAAAGGCGACACCTCCGACAACATCCCAGGCGTTCCGGGGATCGGCGACAAGACGGCGGCCCAGCTCCTCCAGGAGTTCGGCTCGCTGGAGGAGGCGCTCGCCAACGTCGAGCGGGTCTCCGGCGCGAAGCGCAAGCAGAACCTCCTCGAGCACGCCGAGGACGCCCGTGTCTCCAAGCAGCTGGCGACGTTGCACTGCGACATCGACCCCGGCGTCGACCTGGACGAGGTGATGGGCGCCCGCCCCAACCGCGGCGCGCTGCGTGAGTTCATGCGCGAGTTCGAGCTGCGGGCGGTGCTGGAGCGGCTCGAGGAGGGCCTGCCGGAGGGCGAGGCGGTGCCCGGGCGCAGCGTCGAGACCGAGCTGCAGGTCGAGGCGGTGGAGGGCGCGCCGGGCGACCTGGGCGAGGGCCCGGTGGCGCTGGCGATTGCCGGCCAGCGCTGGGCGGCGGCGAGCGGCGAGCGGATCGTCGCCGGCGCCTCGTCCGCCGACGAGCTCGCCGTAGCGCTTGCCGACCTGCCACTGGTCGCCCACGACGCCAAGTCGTTGGGGGGCGGCCGCCACGGACTGCTCGCCGGGGCCGCCCGCGAGGGCGTCGACCTGGAGCTCGAGCACGACACGATGCTCGCCGCCTACCTGCTCGAGCCCCAACGCCGTGCCTACGAGCTGACCGAGCTCGCGGCCGACGCCGGCATCGGCCTCGCCGAGCAGATCGCAGGGGTGCCGGCCGGAACAGAGGAAGACGCCCAGCTCTCGCTCGACGCGGACGAGGGCGGCCTCGAGCCGGCCGAGGAGGCCCGCCTCGTCGCTGCCCTCGCCGACTCGCAGCGACCGCGCCTCTCCCAGCTCGAGCTGGAATTGCTGCTGCGCGAGGTCGAGCTGCCGCTCGTCCACGTCCTCGCCGCGATGGAACGCGAGGGCCTGAAGCTGGACGCCGGGCGGCTGGCCGAGGTCGGCGCCGGCTTCGGCGAGCGGATCGCGACCCTGGAAAAGGAGATCTTCGAGCTGGCCGACGAGGAGTTCACGATCGGCTCTCCGCAGCAGGTGGGCCGCGTCCTCTTCGAGAAGCTCGGCCTGACCCGCAAGCGGCGCGGCAAGACCGGCTTCTCGACCGACGCCCGCGTCCTCGCGCAGATCCGCGACGAGCACCCGATCGTCGAGAAGATCGAGCACTGGCGCGAGCTGAGCAAGCTGAAGAACACGTACCTCGACTCGCTGCCCGACCTGATCGACTCCGAGACGGGACGGGTGCACACCACCTTCAACCAGGCGGCGACCACCACCGGCCGCCTTTCCAGCACCAACCCGAACCTGCAGAACATCCCGATCCGCACCGAGATCGGGCGCCCGGTGCGCGGCTGCTTCGTCGCCGAGCGCGGTGCCCGGCTGCTCTCCGCCGACTACAGCCAGGTCGAGTTGCGCGTCCTCGCCCACGTCGCCGACGAGGAGGTGCTGAAAGCGGTCTTCCGGGCCGGTGACGACGTCCACGCCGCCACCGCGGCCGAGGTCTTTGACATCTCGCGTGAGGACGTCGACGTCGGCCAGCGCTCGAAGGCGAAGATGGTCAACTTCGGGATCGTCTACGGGCTGACCGGCTTCGGCCTCGCCGACCGGCTCAACATCCCCCGCAAAGAGGGAGAGGAGTTCGTCGCCCGCTACCTGGAGCGCTTCCCGGCGGTGCGCGCCTTCCGCGAGCAGGTTGTCGAGCGCGCCCAGGAGGAGGGCTACGTGAAGACGCTGATGGGCCGGCGCAGGTCGATCCCCGAGCTGCGCTCGGGCAACCCCAACACCCGCCGGCTCGGCGAGCGGCTGGCGGTCAATACCGTTATCCAGGGCACCGCCGCAGACATCATCAAGGTGGCGATGGTGCGCTGTCACAACGCCCTGCGGGAGGCCGGGACGAAGACCCGCCTCGTCTTGCAGATCCACGACGAGCTGCTGTTCGAGGGCCCGTCCGGCGAGATGGACGGCGCTACCGAGCTGGTGCGGCGCGAGATGTGCGCTGCCTACCGGCTCGACCCGCCGCTCGAGGTCGACGTCGGCATCGGCAAGGATTGGTTGGAGGCGAAGTGAGGGTCGCCGCCTCCAACCGGGCCGCCGCTAGACACCGAGCGTCTTGACCGTCTCCGACTTCGGCACCGTCCGGTGGTCGGGGCTGGTGCCGAGAACCTGGTCGGCGGCGTCGGAGCTGACTCCGAACCAGTAGTGCTCGTTCTTGAAGTGGTGGAGCCGGTGCGAGCGCCAGATCCTCCGGTAGTAGCGGCTCCGCGGCCTGTATGGGGTGTGGATCAGGAAATGGCTCCACTCGTAGACGCCGACCAGCACGCAGCTCACCGCCATCAGGATTAGCCAGAGGGCCAGGTGATCGCCGCCGAGCAGAACCCAGGGCCAGGAGAGCAGCCACATCGTCAGCATCACCGGCAGCAGGAAGCCGGCGATCATCCAGCCGGGAATCAGCACCCCCTCCAGCACGCTCGGGTTGCGGTGGTGCCAGCGGTGCGCCCGGGCGGTCGGGAGGTCGAGGGTGACGCGACCCAGCCTGCGCGGTTTCAAGTGCAGCAGGAAGACGTGGATCACCCACTCGGTGAACGGCTGCAGCGCGACCAGCAGCGCGGCAACGACCGCGTCCAGCCAGCTCCAGCCCCCGACCGCGATTCGCGCCGCGACGATCGCCGCCAGAGCCAGCGCGAGGATTCGCGGCGACTGGAAGCGCATGAAGGCCCGGCCGCAGGCAAGCAACGTGAGATCGCCATCGGCACGACCGGTGACCTCGACCGACGCTGCGGTCAGCGGGTCGGCCGCTGCTGTCGCCTCCCTGTCCGGCACGACAGGGAAGCTACCGGGGCTCCCCGAATTCGGACGGACGCTCGATGCAAGGCACCCGCGCACATGGATAAGGGGCTGGCGGTCCTGCTGACCGCGGTCGCCGGCGGCCTGATCGCGCTACAGGCGCCGATCAACGCCGGGCTCGGCCGCGCCACTGGCAGCCTGCCCGCTGCCCTCGTCTCCTTCACCGTCGGCACGGTCGCCCTCGCCGCGATCGTCGTGCTCAGCGGCAAGGCGGGCGGGGTCGGTTCGACCTTCGACGTCAGCTGGTACTACCTGCTCGGCGGCCTGCTCGGCGCCATCTACGTCGCAAACGCGCTGATCGCGGTCGCGGCGATCGGGGCCGGCGGCGTCGCCGCGGCGACGATCACCGGCCAGCTCACGGCCTCGGTCGCGATCGACCGGCTAGGGCTGTTCGGCCTCGAGCAGGTCCCGATCGGCCCGGAGCGGGCGATTGGCGTCGCGCTGCTCTTGATCGGCACTGTGCTGGTCGTGCGCTGAGCGGGTCGCCGGGAGCGGTGGGGCGATGCGCAGGTAGTGCCCGAACGACCAGTCGACGACGCGCTTCGCGCTGAGCGCGCGGAGCAGCGGCGAGAGCAGCCGCGGCGGGATGCGCGGCAGCAGCCTCTGCACCCTCAGCATCCAGCGGAACTTCCGCTCGTGCGAGTCGTGGAAGCGGGCGTACTCGGCCGCCGCCTGCTCGCGACTCTGGCTCCCCTCGACCACGCGGCGCAGCTCGCGTCCCAGGGCGATCCCGAAGTAGAGCGCCGTCCTGATCCCCTCGGCGGTAAGCGGCAGGCAGTGCCCGGCCGAGTCGCCGACGAAGAACACCCCGCCCTCGGTGGCGGGTCGCAGCTTGTGGGGGATCCAGTTGCCCTGGAAGCCGACCCGGTCGCGACCGAGGTCTGCGGCCAGCAGCTCGGTCGTCTCGCGGACGTGAAAGCGCGGGTCGAAGGAGCCGATGCCGATGCGCACCTCGTCGCGAGCCGGGAACGACCAGCCGTAGCCGGCCGGTACGTAGCGGCGGTCGATCCATATCTCGAAACTCTCGCCGGCTCCGCCCGGATGCACCTCGAGGCCGCGCGAGAGCGGCGCGTCCGGCGGCTGGTAGCCGTCGCCCCGGGCAAGCACGCGGCGCCAGCCGAGCGCGTCGACGACGAGCGGCGAGGAGAGCGTTCCGCGGTCGGTGGCGACGGCGATCGCGCCGTCGCCGTTGGCCGGCGCGGCGAGGCCGTCCACCTTGGCGATCTCGAAGCGAGCGTCGCAGCCGGCCCACAGCAGCTCGCACAGCTCGCGGTAGTCGAAGGTCGAGAAGGCCCAGGGAAGCCGGTAGTGCTTGGTTCCGTGCGGCGTTCGGATCAGCAGCGAGTCGAAGCGCTGCCGCTCCGCCTCCATCAAGCCCGTGGCGCGCAGCCAGTCGGTGGGGATCCCGCAGGCGGAGGTCTGCCGCTCGCCGAGCTCGTAGCGATCGACGACCATCACCTCGGCCCCCGATCCGGCCAGCTCCCGCGCCACCGCCAGCCCGGCGAAGCTCGCCCCGCAGATCAGCACGTCGTAGGTTCCGGAAAGGGGCGTGCGCTCCCCGCCTCGCTTCGTCGCTCTGGCCGGCATTTGGCGCCAGGGTACAGGCCACCCGTCGCCTGCGACCGCGGGAGCGGGCGCGCGTGCATGTCTGATTCTTCGCGCGCGAGCGGGAGCCGAGCAGGCGGCGGAACCTGTAATTTCGCGCGCGAGCGGGAGCCGAGCAGGCGGCGGAACCTGTAATCATTGGCCGCCGTGCCTGCGACCGACACGCTGACGCCGCCCGCTGCGGCCGGGACGCCCGTAGAGGGCTCCGGCGGCCTGCTGGTCGAAATCGACGGCAAGGTCGTCCCGAACTATGCGGCGACGATGGTCTCCTTCGACGAGGGCGACGTCGTCAAAGGCCGGGTCGTGCGGATCGACAAGGACGAGGTCCTGGTCGACATCGGCTACAAGTCGGAGGGCGTCATCCCCTCCACCGAGCTGTCGATCCGGAAGTCGGTGGACCCGGCCGACGAGGTCGAGCTGGGCGAGGAGATCGATGCCCTGGTCCTCACCAAAGAGGACTCAGAGGGTCGCCTCGTGCTTTCCAAGAAACGCGCCCGCTTCGAGAAGGCGTGGCGCCGCATCGAGGCCGCCGCCGAGTCCGGCGAGCCGGTCGAAGGAACGGTGATCGAGGTCGTCAAGGGCGGCCTGATCCTCGACCTCGGGGTTCGCGGCTTCCTGCCCGCCTCGCTGGTCGACATCCGCCGCGTCCACAACCTCGACGAGTTCCTCGGCCAGACGCTCGAGTGCAAGGTGATCGAGTTGAACCGCAGTCGCAACAACGTGGTCCTCTCGCGCCGCGCCGTGCTCGAGGAAGAGCGCAAGGAGGTGCGCGAGCAGATCCTCGGCCGGCTCCAGCCGGGCCAGGTCGTCGAGGGCAAGATCTCCAACATCGTCGACTTCGGCGCCTTCGTCGACCTCGACGGGATCGACGGCCTGATCCACATCTCCGAGCTTTCCTGGAGCCACGTCAACCACCCATCCGAGGTGGTCTCGATCGGCAACACCGTGCGGATCAAAGTGCTCGACATCGACCGCGACCGGCAGCGAATCTCACTCGGCCTCAAGCAGACACAGGAGGACCCGTGGCAGCGCGTGATCAGCACCTACCGGTCGGGCGACGTGCTCGAGGGCACGGTGACCAAGGTGGTCGCCTTCGGCGCCTTCGTCGAGATCCTGCCCGGCGTGGAGGGCCTGGTCCACATCTCCGAGCTGGCCGACCATCACGTCGAGAACCCGAGCGAGGTGGTCGAGCCGGACTCGAAGCTGAACGTGAAGATCCTCGAGATCGACGAGGAGCGGCGGCGGCTCTCGCTGAGCATCAAGCGGGTCGAGGGGGGCAATATGCCGATGGGGGACCTGGGGGAGCAGATCCAGGACGCGGAGGCTTCGGCCGAGGGACCAGAGGAATCGGCCGCGGGTCCTGTCGGCGAAGGGGACCCACCTCCTCCTGCGGTAGCTGAAGCTTCCTCGGAGGAGGTCCCCCCTACGCCGCCACCCGCGGCAGAGGCGCCTCAGGAGGACGCTTCGGAGGCCGAGGCCGCAGCGGAGGAGCCCGCTGCCGAGGAGCCTGTCGCTGAGGAGGCTCAGGCCGAGGAGGCGAGCGCCCCGGCGGCTGGGGAGCCCGTGACCGAGGAGGGGACCCCTCCGGCTGCTGACGAGCCTGAGGCGCCGTCAGAGGACTGAGCGATCGGCGGTGGGCCGGCCGCTGACGATTGGGCTGACCGGCGGGATTGCGGCCGGGAAGTCGGAGGCGCTCGCAGCTTTCGAGCGGATGGGGGTGCCCACGATCTCCAGCGACGCGGTCGTCCACGAGCTGCTCGAGACGAAGCCGCTGCTGCCGCGCCTGGTCGAGCGCTGGGGAGAGGAGGTGGCGCCCGGGGGGCGCGTCGACCGCGAGCGGATCGGGACGATCGTCTTCGCCGACCGCGAAGAGCTGAGCTGGCTGGAGGCCCAGATCCACCCGCTGGTCGGCGGGCGGATCGGCACTTGGTTGGGGACGCTGCCCAAGGACAGCCAGATCGCCGTGGTCGAGGTGCCGCTGCTGTTCGAGTCGGGCATGCAGGACGCCTTCGATACGACGGTCGCGGTGGTCGCCTCCGACGAGGTCCGCCGCGACCGGGCCGAGGCGCGCGGTCATACCCTGGTCGGCGCCCGCGAGGCGCGTCAGCTCCCCCAGGAGGAGAAGGCGGAGCGGGCCGCCCACGTGGTCGAGAACGACGGCAGCATCGAGGAGCTGGAGCAACAGCTGTCCGCCCTCGTCGAGAAGCTGAGCGAATGAAGCGCAAGGCGAGGCGGCGGCGGCTGCTGGCCGGCGCCGCGGCGGTCGTGGCCGGCGTCGCGGTGGGCGCGGTCCTCGGCCTGTCTGGGGTGTTCAACCACGTGATCGACGAGCTGAGCCTGCCCCTGCGCCATGAGGACATCATCCGCCAGCAGGCCAACGACAAGCAGGTCGACGCCTCGCTGATCGCCGCGGTCATCTACGCCGAGTCGCGCTTCCGCGACCAGACCTCGCGGGCGGGCGCTCGCGGCCTGATGCAGATTACGCCGCAGACTGCGAACGAGATCGAGAAGCTCAGTGGTGGCACGACCTTCAAGCTCGCCGACCTCGGCAACCCCGACATCAACATCCGCTACGGCACCTTCTACCTGCACGAACTGCTGAACCGTTACGACGGCAACGAGATCGCGGCGCTGGCCGCATACAACGCGGGACCGACCCAGGTCGACAGCTGGGGGGGTGCCGGCCTCAGCCTCGACGAGATCCCGCTCGAGGAGACCCGTGCCTACGTCGCCGACGTGCTCGACAAGCAGCGCGCCTACCGCGAGACCTACGCCAAGGAGCTGGGCTACTGACCGTTGCGCCCCGGCCTCGCCTCACCGCGCTCGCCTTCGCCGTGGGGCTCGTCCTCGCCGACTCCTCGGTCGTCGTCCTCGCCCTGCCGCAGATCTACCGCGAGCTGGATACGAGCGTCGCCGGCGTCACCTGGGTGCTGGTCTCCTTCAACCTGGTGATGGCGCTGGCCGCGGTGCCGGCCGCCCACCTCGCCCGCCGCATCGGGCCGGGCAGGGCCGCCGCGCTCGGGCTCGCGGTCTTCGCGGGGGCCGGCATCGCCTGCGGCCTCGCCGCGCAGCTGAGCACGCTGATCGCCGCTCGCTCCGTGCAGGCGCTGGGCGGCGCGGCGGCGGTGACCGCGGTGCTGGAGCTGCTGCCGGCAACGGTCGGCTCGGAGCGCCGCGCCGTCGCCATCTGGGCGACCGCCGGGGCGACCGGTGCCGCGCTCGGCCCGGCGGTCGGCGGCCTGCTGACCGAGCTGGTCTCCTGGCAGTCGATCTTCCTCGTGCAGGCGCCCCTGGCGATCGCCGCCGGCGTGCCGCTTCTGGCCGTCGCCAGGCACGAGGCCTCGACCGGGATCGTCGCCGCGGTGCTGCGCCGCACCGGCCGGCCGCACCTGCTTGCCAACCTCGCCCTCGCGCTGGTCTCCTCGGCGATCGCCGCCGCCCTCTTCCTTCTCGTCCTGCTGCTGATCGAGGGCTGGCGCCTCAGCCCGATCGGGGCCGCGATCGTCGTCACGGCGATGCCGCTGGCGGCGCTGCTCGGCGCCCGCATCGGCCCGGGTGCCGGCAGCGCCCGCGCCCGCGCCGCCGCCGGGGCGATCCTCGTCTCCGGCGGGCTCGGTGGCCTGGCGCTGCTTCCCCATGCCGAGGTGGCGCTGACCTTGCCGCCGCAGCTCCTGGTCGGGGCGGGCTTGGCGCTGGTCCTCTCGGCGCTGACCGAGACGGCACTCGTCGGCCGGGCGCCGCAGGCGATCCACGGCGGCTGGACGATCTCGGCCCGCCACGCGGGGGTGGCGGTCGGGCTGCTGCTGGTCACGCCGCTTTTCACCGCCGACATCGCCCAGCAGCGCCGCGACGCGATCGACGCCAGCACCGCGGTCGTCCTCGACTCGCGGGTCGAACCCCTGCTGAAGCTGGAGCTGTCGGGGCGGATCGAGGATCGGCTCGAAGGCGAGCGGGGGAAGGTGCCGACACTTGGCCCGGCCTTCGAGCCGTTGCCCGAAGACCCGGCCGACCGCGCCGACGTGCTGCGCCTGCGCGAAGAACTCCAGGACCAGCTCGACCGCGCCGCCACCCACGCGTTCAGCCCCTCCTTCGGGCTCGGCGCCCTGCTCGGCCTGCTCGCCCTCGTCCCGATCGGCCTGGCGCGGAGGGTCGAGCTTTGAGCGCGGAGCGAGCAAGCCTGCATATCTGGTTCTTCGCGCAGCGAGCGAAGCGCGAACACTTGTGATGGGCGCGGAGCGAACAAGAGGAAGGCTTCTGGTCTTCACTGCGGCCTCTGCCTCGCTGGCCCTGGTCGGCATCTACCTGGCGGTCGGCGGCTCCTCATACGCGCCGGCGAAGACGCAGGACCCATGCAAGCAGCGCCCCTGGCGAAATCCGGAAGGCCTGCAGCAGATCGCCGAGCAATTCTCGCTCTCCGCCCTGGACGGCGCCGCCTGTCAGCTCGGCGTCAGCCGCGAGACGCTGGCCCGGGCCCTGTCCACGCCGCAATCGCGGGCGCGCTTCACCCGCCGCTACGGGATTGACGATGCCGAGCTGGCCCGGGCGATACGCGCCGGCCTGGTGCGGGCGGTCGACGACGCCGAACGGGCCGGCGCCCTCAGCCCGCTGCTGGCCGGACCGCTGCGCGAGACGCTGCGGCGAATCCCGCTCGAACAGGCGATCGAACTGATCCGGGACGCCCGCTCGCTGCTCGACAAAGCGCAGACCTTCCTCGGTCCCGCCCAGGGTTTGCTTGAACAGATCCTGCCCTAGCCCCCGGGCGCGGGAGCGAGGAGGCGACTGCTATTTCTTGAACCGGAAGCGCTGTTTCTTGACGCTCCAGTCGATGCCGGAGCAAAGCGATTCCGGCGTGACGCCGAGCGCGCTGGCCAGCTTGACGATCGTGCCGAGCCGCGGCTCGCGCCCGCCGCGCTCCAGCAGCGAGATCTCGGTGCGGTGCAGGTCGCAACGAAAACCCAGCTCCTCCTGGGAGATCTCGGCCTTCAGTCTCGCCCTGCGCAGGTTTATGGAGAAGCGGTCGCGTGGTTTCATGCCGGGATTCTCTGTGTCTGATGACAGAACCTCTACAGACAAGACGTCGTTGCACGAACTACCATGTTCATCAAGTTCGAGGCAGCGCCCACGGAGAGCTGGGAGGCGCCCCCGCTAAGGTGGCCGGGTGCCCGAGTTCGAGCTGAATCCGGCCTACACGCCGACCGCGGACCAGCCCGGGGCGATCGCCTCGCTGGCCGAGGGGTTGGAGAGAGGCGAGCGATTTCAGACGCTGCTCGGCGCAACCGGCACCGGCAAGACCTTCACGATGGCCGCGACGATCGCGGCTGTTCAGCGCCCGACCCTGGTGATCGCCCACAACAAGACCCTGGCCGCGCAGCTCTGCAACGAGTTCCGCGAGTTTTTCCCCGACAACGCGGTCGAGTACTTCGTCTCCTACTACGACTACTACCAGCCGGAGGCCTACGTCCCGGCGCAGGACCTCTACATCGAGAAGGACTCCTCGATCAACGACGAGATCGACCGCCTCCGCCACGCCGCGACGGCGGCGCTGTTCGCCCGCCGCGACACGATCATCGTCGCCTCCGTGTCCTGCATCTACGGGATCGGCTCGCCCGAGGTCTACAACGAAAAGATGCAGCTGTTCAAGGTCGGCGAGCAGATCGACCGCGACGAGGTGCTGCGCAAGTTGGTGAAGATGCAGTACCAACGCAACGACTCGACCCTCGGCCGCGGTGCGTTCCGGGCGCGCGGCGAGCTGTTGGAAATCATGCCCTCCTACGCCGAGTCCGCCTACCGGATCGCCCTGTTCGGCGACGAGATCGAGGCGATCCAGCACTTCGACCCGCTGACCGGCGAGGTGCTCGACGCGATCGACCACGTCTCGGTCTGGCCCGCCTCGCACTACGTGACCAAGGACGAGACGCTGGAGCGGGCGGTCGAGGAGATCCGCCACGAGCTGAATGCCCGCACCGCGGAGCTGGAGGAGGAGGGCAAGCAGCTCGAGGCGCACCGGCTGCGCCAGCGCACCGCCTACGACATCGAGATGCTGAAAGAGCTGGGCTTCACCTCGGGGATCGAGAACTACTCGCGGATCCTCGACGGCCGCCCGCCGGGCAGCCCGCCGCACACCCTGATCGACTACTTCCCCGACGACTTCGTCGTCTTCGTCGACGAGTCCCACCAGACGATCCCCCAGATCGGCGGCATGTACGAGGGCGACAGATCGCGCAAGCAGACCCTGGTCGACTACGGCTTCCGGTTGCCCTCGGCGATCGACAACCGGCCACTCAAGTTCGACGAGTTCCTCGACCGGGTCGGCCGGCTGGTGATGGTCTCGGCGACGCCCGGCCCCTTCGAGCGAGCCGAATCGACCCGGGTGGTCGAGCAGATCGTCCGCCCGACCGGGATCGTCGACCCGGAGATCGAGGTGCGCGAGACGAAGAACCAGATCGACGACCTGATGAACGAGATCAAAGCCCGCGCCGAGGCCGGCGACCGGGTACTGGTCACGACGTTGACCAAGAAGATGGCCGAGGATCTGACCGGCTACCTGCTCGAGTACGGGGTCAAGGTCCGCTACCTGCACTCCGAGATCGACACGCTCGAGCGGATCCAGATCGTCCGCGAGCTGCGGCTCGGCGAGTACGACGTGCTGGTTGGCGTCAACCTGCTGCGCGAGGGACTCGACCTGCCCGAGGTCTCTCTGGTGGCGATCCTCGACGCCGACAAGGAGGGGTTCCTGCGCGGCGAGACCAGCCTCGTCCAGACGATCGGCCGGGCCGCCCGCAACGTCGATGGCCGGGTGCTGATGTATGCCGACCGCGAGACCGAGGCGATGCGCGCCGCGATCCGCGAGACCGACCGCCGTCGCGCGATCCAGCTCGCCTACAACGCCGAGCACGGGATCACTCCCGAGACGGTCCGCAAGGGGATCTCGGAGATGACCGAGTTCCTGGCGATGGAGGACCGGGCGCCGAAGCGCCGGCGCCGCAAGCGGGGCGAGGCGCTGTCCGATCCGGCCGAGCTGGAGCGGACGATCGTCGCCCTCGAGGAGGAGATGCTCGTCGCCGCCGACGACCTGCGCTTCGAGGAGGCGGCGCGGATCCGCGACGAGTTGAAGGAGCTGCGGCGCGACCTCGACGGGATGACCGCCGGCGCTTAGGTCCGGCGTGAGAGCATCGGCCGGATGACGATCTGCGGTGAGATTGCGGAGTGGGCGACCGGGCTGCGGCTCGCGGACGTCCCCGAGGACGCCGTCGAGCGGGGCCGCCTGCAGGCGGCGAGCGTGCGGGCCGCGCGGGCGGCCGGCGAGGAGGCCGCCGCCCCGGTCGCCGCCGTGGCGCCGCACGGCCCGGTCGGCGAGGTCTACCGCTCGGCGGCCGCCTCGATCGCCCACGACTGGGACGACTACCTGTTCATGGGGCACACCGGGCACTCGGCGGTGCCGGCCGCGGCGGCGTTCTGCGAGGGGGACCCCGAGCGCGCCCTGCTCGCGCAAATCGCCGCCAACGAGGTCGCCGGCCGGCTCGGGGCGGCGCTCTTCCTCGGTCCCCACAACGGCCAGTTCTGGGCCTCGATCCACTGCGCCTCGGCGGCGCTCGCCGCGGCGCTCGGCATCGGTCTCGACGCGGAGCGCACCGCGCACGCGCTCGCCGTCGCCCTCTACCAGCCGCCCTACGGGATGTGGCCGGGGTTCATGGGTCCGGAGAGCAAGCTGGTCACCGCGGCCGAGCCGGCGGCGGCGGGAGCGAGGGCGGCGCAGCTTGCCGCGGCGGGGATGGCCGGCGCGCTCGACGTGATCGAGCACCCGCGCGGCGTGCTCGCCAACCTCTCCTTCGCGCCCCGCCCCGCGATGTTCGGCGCCCTCGGGCGGGTCTGGCTGACGGAAACGCTTGCCTTCAAGCGACTTCCCGGCTGCGCCTACCTGCAGTCGATCGGCGAGGCGGCCTGCGCGGCCGGGGTCGAGGCGCGAGCGGTGGCGGGGGTCGAGATCGAGGCCAGCTGGCTGACCTGCGAGATGGAGGCGCTGGGTAGCGGCCCCGACCTCTCGGCGGTGCGGGTCAACTTCTCGGCCGCGCTGAGCACGGCGATCGCCCTGCTGGCCGGCAGGCTCACCCCGGCCGAGCTGGACCCCGCCTGGCTGGCCCGGAACAAGCGCCGGATCGGCGCCCTGGCGGAGCGGGTGCGGCTTCGCCATGACCCGGGCCTGACCGCCGAAACGCTGCTGGGGACGCTCGAGGCGGGCGCCTCGCCGGACGACATCAGGCTGCGTGAGCTGCTGCGCGTCCGCCGCCGGCTCGGCGACCTCAACATGGCCGAGGCCAGCCCGGGGCCGGCGCTGCTCCGGGCCGCCAGCGCCGACCCCGACCTGCGGCGCGCCCTCCGCGGCTCCCTGCGGCGGCGGCTGACGGGGCGCAAGCGAGCCGGGATCGAGAGCATCGACACCGGGGCGCTGCGGATGACCTTCCCGAGCCGGATGCGGATCCGCCTGCGCGATGGCTCGGAGCGGCTGTTCGAGGGCGACGAGCCCGGCTCCTGCGGCCGTCCCCTTGCCGAGCAGCGCGCCGTCGTCGAGGAAAAGCTCGAGCTGGCCGGGGAGGGTTTGGCGCTCGATCCTCAGCCGGGCTGATCGAGGAGCGGCGCTCCCCCGGAGCGCTACATTTGACGACGATGGCGACCAGCCCGGCCGCGCCGGCCCACACCTCGCTCTCCCAGCCCTACGGATCGCTGCAGGAGACGGTCGAGGCGTTCGCGCGCCACGTCAACCCCGGCAAGGCCGCCTTCTTCGCCGAGCAGGGCCTCGAGCTGGTGATGGGCGCCCGCGAGGGGATCCGCTTCGAGGATGCGTTCAGCGGCCGCTCCTACGTCAACTGCCACTGCAACGGCGGCGTCTTCAACCTCGGCCACCGGCCAGCCGGGGTGGTCGACGCGGTCCGCGCCGCGCTCGACGAGCTCGACGTCGGCAACCACCACCTGATCTCCGGCTGGCGGGCGAAGCTGGCCGAACGGCTGGCGGAGACGACGGGGGGGAGGCTGAGCGGCACGGTCTTCGCGGTCGCCGGAGGCGAGGCGATCGAGCTGGCCTTGAAGCTGGCCCGCGGGCACACCGGCCGGCAGGGGATCGTCAGCGCCGAGGGCGGCTACCACGGCCACACCGGGCTGGCGCTCGCAGCCGGCGATCCCGCCTATCGCGACGCCTTCGGCCCTAACCTGCCCGGCTTCGCCCAGGTGCCGTTCAACGACATCGAGGCGCTGCGCGGCGCGGTCGACGAGAGCACCGCGGCGGTGATCCTCGAGTCGATCCCGGCGACCCTCGGCTTCCCGATGCCCGAGCCGGGCTACCTGGCGGCGGTCGGCGAGCGCTGCCGCGAGGTCGGCGCGCTGCTGATCGTCGACGAGGTTCAGACCGGGCTGGGGCGCACGGGGACCGTCTGGTACTACCAGCAGGAGGGCGTCGAGCCGGACATGGTGATCACCGGGAAGGGGCTCTCCGGCGGCGTCTACCCGATCGCGGCGACGCTGATGACGGCGGAGCTGCTCGAGTTCTTCCGCGAGCACCCGTTCGTCCACGTCTCGACCTTCGGCGGCGCCGAGCCGGGCTGCGTCGCGGCGCTCGAGGTGCTCGACACGATCGCCGAGCCGGCCTTCCTGGAGCGCGTGCGGGCGGTCGGCGAGCGGTTCGGGGAGGCCTTCGCCGGGCTGCCGTTCGAGCTGCGCCGCCGCGGGATGACGATGGGCTTCAAGTTCGACGACCCGGCCGGCGGGTTCGAGGCGATGCGGCGGATCGTCGCCGCCGGGATCCTCGCCGTCGCCGCCAACAACGACCCCTCCGTGCTCCAGTTCAAGCCGCCGCTGATCGTCAGCGACGAGGAGGTCGAGGAGATCGTCGCCATCGTGCGGAGGGTGTTCGGCTGATCGGCGACGCCGAGCTCGCTCAGCTCGACGCCACCGTCGAGCGGGCACTTGCCAGCGGCCACGAGGGGGGGCTTACCCTGGTCGGCTACGGCGAGATCTCGCTCGGCGTCGGCTGGCCCCCGGACGAGCCGCGGTTCGTCGCCAAGCGGTTGCCTCCGTTTCGCGACCGCGCCGGGTTCGAGGCCTACCGCGAGACGGTGCGCGACTACATCGAGCGGCTGGAAGGAGCCGGCGTGGGGGTGGTCGAGACCGAGGTGCTGCCGGTCGAGCGACCCGACGGCACCGCGATCGCCTACGCGGTGCAGCCTCTGCTGCCAGCTTCCTCGCTCGGCCCGGTCGTGCTGGCGGCGGCGGACGCCGCCGCTGGGCACCCGTTGGTCGAGCGGATCGTCGAGGGGACGCTTGCTGTCGTCGGTCCCGACCTCGGGCTCGATCCGCAGCTCGCCAACTGGTCGTGGAGGGACGGGGAGATCCTCTACTTCGATATCACGACGCCTTTCCTGCGCGACGAGCGAGGGCGCGACCGGATGGATTTCGAGGTGCTGCTGGCCGCCTTCCCGCGACCGGCCCGAGGGTTCCTGCGCCGCTTCGTTGCGCCGGGCATCGTCGCCCAGTACCACGACCCCCGCGTCGCCCTGATCGACGCCTGCGCCAACCTGATCAAGGAGCGGCTGGAGCCGTGGATTCCCCGCTTTCTGGCGCTCGCCAATCGGCGCCTCGAGCAGCCGATCGCCGCCGAGGAGGTGCGCCGCTACTACCGTTCCGATGCCCGCACCTGGAGCTGGATCCAGCGCTTCCGCAAGGCCGATCGCGCCTGGCACCGCCTGCGCGGCAGGACCTACCCGTTCCTGATCCCCGGGGAGATCGAGCGCTGAGGCCAGCGCCTAATCTCCAGGCATGGCCGTAGACGTCAGCGAAGCGAGCTTCGAGCGCGAGGTCGTCGAGCGTTCACGAACGACCCCGGTGGTGGTCGACTTCTGGGCCGAGTGGTGTGGACCGTGCCGCACGCTGAGCCCGGCGTTGGAGGCGGCCGAGGCGGCCCGCGACGGCAAGGTCGTGCTGGCCAAGGTCGACGTCGACGCCAACCAGGGCCTCGCCGCCCGCTTCGGCGTGCAGGGCATTCCTGCGGTGAAGGCGTTCCGCGACGGCGCCGTGGTCAGCGAGTTCGTCGGCGCCGTGCCGAAGGCCAAGGTCGAGGAGCTGTTCGACTCGTTGGCCCCCTCGCGGGCCGACGAGCTGCTGGCGGCCGGCGACGAGCTGTCGCTGCGCGAGGCGGCCGAACTCGAGCCGCGGCGGACGGACGTCGCCGTCGCCCTGGCCCGAACGCGGCTGGAGAGGGGCGCGGAGGACGAGGCGCTGGAGGCGGTTGAGGGTCACGAGGGCGACTTCGCCGCGGACGGGATCGCGGCGCGGGTCGAGTTGAAGAAGGCAGGCGTCGGCGCAGAGGCGTTCGAGGCGCTC
>Ga0210144_1000174_pt1 | contig 37017 bp, 33 predicted proteins | sample Muzzi_PWA_D2_FD_185532 | JGI IMG/M metagenome (GOLD analysis project Ga0210144, IMG submission 185532) | Wetland microbial communities from San Francisco Bay, California, USA, that impact long-term carbon sequestration - Muzzi_PWA_D2 (SPAdes) | ecosystem: Environmental > Aquatic > Marine >...
AGATCCCGGGCCGCCGGCAAGAGCCCGAAGCCGTCCGCCTCCATCACCCCCCGGACGATCGCCCGCTCCACCGCGCGCGCCGCCAGCACGCCGATCTGGTTGATGTGCGCCCGCCGCTCCCCGACCGAAAGCGCCACGATCAGGTCCCCGTCGTAGAGCGACAGCGCCGGCGCCAGGGTGCGGTAGAAGCCGCCGAACGCCATCTGGCAGACCTTGGACAGCGCCGCCCGCGACAGCTTGGCGTCGGTCATCACCACCGCCAGCGTCGTGTTCCCCTCCCAAGCGTGGTCGAACTCCGGTGGCAGCCCCGCCAGCACCCGCTCGGCCGACGCCAGCTCCAAGGAGTCGGGCGCCGTGCGGCATCCGGCCACGAGCCGGCCGGTCTCCGGGTCGCGCACGTCGCCGAGCGCGTTGACCGCCACCGCGGCGGCGACCGTCGGCCCGCCGTCGACCGCAAGGGATGCGAAGCCGAACCCGCCCTTCATCCCCTGGGCCGGTCCCAGGGACTTGCCGACCGTAGCGCCAGTGCCCGCCCCCACGCTCCCCACCGGCACCGCCTGTCCGCGATCGCCCCGCGCCAGCTCTCGCTCGGCCATCTCCAGGGCCTGCTCCGCCAGGGCATCGGTCGGGTGGGCGTCCCCGTCGCCGTAAGCCAGGTCGAAGAGGATCGCGGTCGGTGCCAGGGGCACCACGCCGTAGCCGGTGTCGAAGCCGCGGCCCCGTTCCGCCAGATGCGTCACCACCCGATCGGCCACGGAGAGGCCGAAGCCGCTGCCACCGGCGAGCACCACGGCGTGGGCACGGGTGGCGATGTGGCGCGGATCGACCAGGGAGTCGAACTGGCGGGTGCCGGTGGCCGAGCCCCGGACCTCGGCCGCGCCGAGGGCACCGTCGCGGCACAGGATCACCGTCACGCCGGTCTTGCCGACCGTGTCCGATCCGTGGCCGATAGCGAGGTCGGGGAGGGTGAGGAGATCCGATGGCACGGGCGGCGGCCGGAGCGGGGGGGCGGTCGGCATGGCGACGATTCTAGCCCTCGGGTCCTTGCGGTCCGGCCGGCGGCTCCAGGCCGAGGAATAGCCGCGGTGCCAACGGCCGTTTGGGTTAAGGCGCAAACAAGAGCCGCCGCGTCTCCAGGCCTCAGACCGATGCGAGCTCCGGATGGGGGGCGATCCAGTGGATTGTCCAGGTCGATCGGAGCGGCGATGCCGGTGGCTCGAGGGAAGTTGGCTCGTTCGTCAAGAAGTCGGTTCCTGGAGCTGTAGAGAGAGGGGCAAGCGATCATGAAGCGTTTCAAGCCGGTCCACGGGATTCTCATCGTCGTGGTGTTCGTCGTCGGCGTCTTCATCCTGTCGGGGGGGCTGGCCTCCCGCAAGTACGTGCGGGTCTCCCCAGGGCCCGACAAGCTGGTGCACATCGACGTGGGCGACCTGGGCAAGGACCAGATCCGTTTCTACCGGTTCCTGAATCGCGGCAACCAGGAGGTCAAGTTCCTGATCGCGCGCGACCAGCAGGGTGAGATCCAGGTCGGGTTCGACGCCAGCGAGACCCACGCCAAGGTCGGCCGGGGCTTCCGTCTCGAAGGCGACTGGATCATCGACAACAAGTGCGAAACCGCCTCGCGCCTCGAAGAGGTCAACGCCGGAGGCGGCGGTTGCAAGCCGGTGCCGCTCGAGCACCGCGTGGAGGGTCAGCAGGTGGTGCTGACCCAGGACGACATCCTGAAGGGCTGGAGGCTGTTCAATTGACCGGAAGAGGCGGCGGAAGCGGGGCGCCCGGGGAAGAATGGACGCCGGGCCTGGCTCCCGGTGCCGCATGACCCGGGTGGACGGCGTCGCGAATCCCCGCCGAGATGCAGAGTGCGGTATCCTCACGGATCGGGACGGGGCGGATCGCCAGCCTGTGGATTCGCCGTAACTCCAGCGTTTTGACCGCCTTGGGCTGCTGTGCTAAGGTCTCGCGGCCCGGGAAAGGACGATCATGGCCGGTTCCGCTGACTTCGTACTCTACGAGAGGGAGTTCCTCCACCTGGAAGAGGCCTTGCGCCGCTTGCGGCACGAGGCGAATGCCCGGGCGGTGTTCCTCATCGACAAGAACGGGCAGCAGATCGCCGCGGCGGGAGACATCGACCAGTTCGATACGACCTCTCTGGCGTCGTTGACGGCTGGCAACGTGGCGGCGACGGATGGCCTCGCCAAGCTGATCGGCGAGCGCGAGTTCTCCGTGCTGTTCCACGAGGGGCAGCAGGACCACATCCACATCTCGATCGTCGCCAAGCGGGCCATCCTGGTGGTCATCTTCGATGAGCGCTCTTCGCTCGGTCTCGTGCGCCTGCGGGTCAAGCGGGCGAACGCCGACCTGGAGAAGATCTTCGAGGAGATGGTGCAGAAGGGCCAGGCGAGCGGTAGCACGTCGACCTCCAGCCCCTTCTCGGAGATCACCGACGACGACATCGACGCACTGTTCAGCGAATAGGTACCGAGAATCGGTGAGCCGGTGACCGGCGAAGTTGAGCGAGCACGATGACCTTCATCAATTACGCCAGCAAGGAGATCAACTGCAAGATCGTCTACTACGGCCCCGGTCTCGGAGGCAAGACGACGAACCTGCAGTTCATCTACAACAAGACAGCCCCCGAGGCCAAGGGGAAGATGATCTCACTCGCCACCGAGGCGGATCGGACCCTCTTCTTCGACTTCCTCCCGCTCGATCTCGGCACCATCCGCGGTTTCACCACCCGGTTCCATCTCTACACCGTGCCCGGCCAGGTGTTCTACGACGCCAGCCGGAAGCTGATCCTCAAGGGTGTCGACGGCGTGATCTTCGTGGCCGACAGCCAGGAAGAGCGGATGGAGGCCAACATCGAATCCATCCGGAATCTCGAGGACAACTTGAACGAGCACGGCTTCGAGCTGAAGACGATTCCCTACGCGCTGCAGTTCAATAAGCGGGACCTGCCCAACGTGGTGGCGGTGGAAGACATGTACCGCACCCTCAACTTCAAGCGCGAGCCCACCTTCGAGGCGGTTGCCACCACCGGCGTGGGCGTCTTCGACACACTGAAGTCCGTGGCCAAGCAGATCCTCGTTGAACTGAGAAAGCGCTAGACCATGGCCAAGGATTGGACCGACAAGGAGACCTCCTACCTGAAACGCTACGCCTCCACCAAGACCCTGGAGGAGCTCGCACAGCGTTTCGATACCGACGAAGCGAAGGTCCAGGCGAAGCTCGAGGAGCTGGGCTCCCGGGCGAAGGACAGTCCCCGCGAGTCTTGGCTCGGCCGTGAGCCGCTGCTCGAGACCTACGAGGAGGCGCTTAAGGCGCTCCACGGCGGCAAGCTGGACAAGGCGGAGAAGCTCTTCACCCAGATCGCCGACGAGTGTGACCAGGCAGAGCTCGCCGAGCGCGCCCGCCAGTACCTGGCCGCTTGCCAGGAGCAGCGGGACGGCAGCGAGGCCGATCCCGAGGACGACTTCCTGGCCGCCGTCTACGAGAAGAACCGGGGCAACCTGAGCCGCGCCCTGGAGATCGCCAAGAAGGGCGGCCGGGCGGCCAAGGACGACCGGTTCGCCTACTTGGAGGCGTCGGTGCACGCGCTGGAGGACCGGCTCGCCGATGCCGCCGACGCGCTCGCGAAGGCGATCGAGCTGAACGCCAAGAATCGGGTCTACGCCTTCCACGATCCGGACTTCGCACCGCTCCGCAAGAGCTCGGAGCACGCGAACCTCTTCCGGGCGTCCTGACGGCGCCCTGCCACGATGCGCGCCGCGACGGCGGGCAAGCGGGTCACCGCGGTGGGTGGCGGGACGGGGCTGTCCGTGGTGCTTCGCGGCCTCAAAGAGCTGACCGGTCCCGACGGCCTGGAAGAGCTCGTCGGGGTGGTCACCATGACCGACGACGGGGGCTCGTCCGGGCGGCTGCGCCGGGACCTCGGCATGCTGCCCCCCGGCGACATCCGCAACTGCTTGGCTGCCCTGGCCGATGACGAGGACCTGCTGACCCGCCTCTTCCAGTACCGGTTCGCCAGCGGCGACGGGCTCTCCGGCCACTCCTTCGGCAACCTGTTCCTGGCGGCCCTGACCGGCATCACCGGCGACTTCTACCAGGCGGTGCTCACCGCCGAGCAAGTGCTCTCCGTCCGCGGCCGGATCCTGCCGGCGACCCTGGAGCACGTGCGGCTGCGTGGCCGCGGGCGCTCCGGCCGGATCTACCACGGCGAGGTGGCGGTGGGCCGCTCCGGGGAGAGCCTGGAGGATCTGGATCTGGTGCCGGCGTCTCCGGCGGCGTTCCCGATGGCGGTCGAAGCGCTGGAGGCCGCGGACCTGATCCTGCTCGGTCCGGGCTCGCTCTACACCTCGATCCTGCCCAATCTGCTGATCCCGGGGATTCGCGACGCGATCGTGCGCTCTCGGGCGCCGGTGGCCCTGTTGCTCAACCTGATGACCGAGCCGGGGGAGACCGACGGCATGGGCGGCGTCCAGCACCTGGAGGCGATCGAGCGCCAGGCGGGGGGCGGCCTGGTCGACCTGGTGGTGACCAACGTCGCCGTGCCGTCGGGCGAGCGGCTGAACGTCTACGCCGAGCAGGGTGCGCGGCCGGTGGTGGCGGACCGGACGGTCCTCGCCGGCCACGGCGTACGGGTGATCGAGCGCGACCTGCTGTCGCGGGGTGACCTGATCCGCCACGAGCCGGTGGCGATCCGCGCCATGGTCGAGGACCTCCTGGACGACCCGGAGCTGGCCGCATGACGGACGCCGCCGGACAGCATCCCGCCCGCCGCAGGGTCGCCGTAGCGCTCGCCGCCGGCAAGGGCACCCGGATGCGCTCCGAGCTGCCCAAGGTGCTCCACGAGGCGGCGGGCCGGCCGCTCCTCGCCTGGGTGCTGGACGTGGCGCGGGCCGCCGGGTGCGACCGTCTGCTGGTGATCGTCGGCCACCAGGCCGAGGCGGTCCGCCGGGCGTTCGCCGATGCCGGCGACATCACCTGGGTTCTCCAGGAGCACCAGCTCGGCACCGGCCACGCCCTCCTCCAGGTGGAGGGCGCGCTCGCCCCGGGCGACGACCCGCTGCTCCTGGTCCTGTCCGGGGATGCACCGCTGGTCACGCCGCGGACGCTCGAGCGCCTGAGCGCGGCGGTCGAGGCCGGCGCCTGGGGTGCGATGGCGGTCTCGGTGGTGGAGGAGCCGGGCTCCCTGGGCCGGGTCGTTCCCGACGCCGCGGAGCCGAGCCGTCTCGCCCGGATCGTCGAGGCGGCCGACGCGTCACCCGCAGAGCTCTCCCTCCGCACGGTCAACGCCGGCCTCTACGCCTTGCCGGCCGCTGGTATCGTTCCGTACTTGAAGCGCCTGGCGCCCGACAACGCCAAGGGCGAGCTGTACTTGACCGACGCGCTGGTGGCCGCCGCTGCCGACGGCCACGCGGTGCGCCTCGTAGAACTGGAAGACCCGAGCGAAGCGTTCGGCGTCAACACGCCGGCCGAGCTCGATCGCGCCGGCCGCCTGCTCGCCGCGCGGCGCGGTTGACCGGTACCGGAGACCGAAACGGCCGCCCGCCCCGGCGGCCCCAATCGGTGAAGCGGTCGCGACGAAAGGACTCACCCTATGTGCGGAATCATCGGCTACGTCGGTCCCCGCGAGGCGGTGCCGATCCTCCTCGACGGGCTCAAGGCGCTCGAGTACCGGGGCTACGACTCCGCCGGTGTCGTGGTGCGGGTCGACGGCCGGCTCGACCGGGTGCGCGCCGCCGGCAAGCTGAAGAACCTCCTGGCGCGGATCGAGGAGCAGCCGATCGCGGGGCACATCGGCCTCGGGCACACCCGCTGGGCGACCCACGGGGCACCGAACGAGATCAACGCCCATCCCCACGTCGACGCCCACGAGCGTCTGGCGGTGATCCACAACGGCATCATCGAGAACTTCCTGCCGCTCAAGCAGCGGCTCCTGGCCGACGGCTGGACCTTCCGGTCCGAGACCGACACGGAGGTCGTGGCGAATCTCCTGTCTGCTCACCTCGAGGCCTGCGGCGATCTCCGCCAGGCGGTGGCCGAGACCGTCGGCGAGCTCACCGGCATGTACGCCTTCGCCGCGGTCGCCGTGAGCGCGGACGGCGTGCCCGCCGAGCTGGTGGCGACCCGCAACGGCCCGCCCCTTGTGCTCGGCCTCGGCGACGGCGAGCAGTTCCTGGCCTCCGATCCGACGGCCCTGCTGGCGCACACGCGCGACGTGCTGTTCCTGGAGAACGGCGACCTCGCCCGGCTGACCGCCGACGGCGCGACCGTCTGGGACGCGTCAGGACGGGAGGTCGAGCGTCCGGTCCAGCGGCTGGACTGGGACCCGGTGCAGGCGGAGAAGGGCGGCTACCGGCACTTCATGCTCAAGGAGATCCACGACCAGGCCCAGGCCGTCCAGGACACCTTCGCCGGCCGGGTGGCCTTCGAAAGCGGCCGCATCGAGCTGCCGGACGTGGGCATCGCGCCGGCGGACCTGGCGGAGATCGAACGCGTCCACCTGCTCGCCTGCGGTACCTCGTGGCACGCGGCCCTGGTCGGCAAGTTCCTCATCGAGAGCCTGGCGCGGGTGCCGGTGGAGGTCGACTACGGCTCCGAGTACCGCTACCGGGAACCGATCGTGGACGCGCGGCTGCTCGCCATCGGCGTGTCCCAGTCCGGCGAAACGGCCGACACGTTGGCGGCCATGGAGGAGGCCCGCGGCCGCGGCGCGCGGCTGGTGGCCATCTCGAACGTGGTCGGCAGCCAGGCCACCAGGATCAGCGAGGGCACGGTCTACACCCACGCCGGCCCGGAGATCGGCGTCGCCTCCACCAAGGCGTTCACGACCCAGCTGATCGCGCTCTACCTGTTGGCGCTCTACCTGCGCCAGTGCCGCGACGGCGGCCCCGGGGAGGAGGAGCTCGCCGCCCTCGCCCACCTGCCGGGAGCCGTCGACCAGGCGGTCGCCGCCGAGGCGCGGCTCGAAGAGCTGGCCCGGCAGTACCACCGGGCGGAGAACTTCCTCTACCTGGGCCGGGGGATCAACTACCCGATCGCCCTCGAGGGAGCGCTCAAGCTCAAGGAGATCTCCTACATCCACGCCGAGGGCTACCCGGCAGGAGAGATGAAGCACGGGCCGATCGCCCTGATCGACGAGGACCTGCCGGTGGTCGCGCTGGCCACCGGCCAGGACGCCATCTTCGAGAAGGTACTGTCCAACATCCAGGAGGTGAAGGCTCGCGACGGCATCGTCCTGGCGGTCACCGACCGGGATCCGGAGGCGCTCGGCGGCGTGGCCGACGAGGTGATCACCGTGCCCCGCGTTTCGCCCTTCCTGCAGCCCGTGGTCAACGTGATCCCGCTCCAGTATCTGGCCTACTTCATCGGCGTGCGCCGCGGGGCGGACGTGGACCAGCCCCGGAACCTGGCGAAAAGCGTGACGGTCGAGTGAGCCGGCACCGCCAGGAAGGTTTGCCGGTTACGCCGCCGTTATGGAGGGCGGGAGCCTCCCGACCGATGCACCGCCTGCGAATCCTCGTCCCGACCGCCCTGCTGAGCCTTCTGGTCCTCCTCGGTCCGGCCGCCCGCATCGCCGCCGCCGCCCAGCCTCCGGTCGAAACCGGCGAGCGGTTCGTCTACCACTGGGAGCTGCGCAAGCTCGCCGCTCTCTTCGGCGGCATCCTGTTCCCGGGCGAGGGCGAAGGGTTGCTCACCTTCGAGCACCGGGGCGGCGACCGCCTGACCGCGGAGCTCCTGATCACCTCGAAGCACAGCGACGAGGGCGAGTTCTGGCGCTACGGCGCGGAGATCGACACCGAGGACGGGCAGACCGTCAAGGCCTGGAGCTCCTACGCCTGGCGCGGCAAGCAGGACTCCGACAGCGCGGAGATCGACGAGGGCGGCGTGATCGACGTCGCCTCCGGGATCTACCGCATCCGCCGGACCCTGCCCGAGGAGCCGCGAAACATGCGCATCTGGTCAAACGGGAAGATCTACCCGGTGGTCGTCACGCCCCGGGGCCTGGAGGAGCGCAAGCTCCCAGGCGACCGGGTGGTGGCGGCGCGTCACTACCGGGTCAGCGGCCTCGAGGTTCCCGGCCAGCGCTTCTGGAAGGGGCACATCGATCTCTGGTTCGCCGACGACGAGGCGGCGACCCCGGTGGAGATCCGCTTCGATCGTAGCCTGGTCGGTGTGCGGCTGGAGCTGGTCAGCTCCTCGACCCTGACGAGCGCTCCGACGGAACGGGAAAAGCCCGAAGCGGCCCCCTGAAATCCCTCCTGGTATGCTTCTTGGATATCTCTTTGGCTTGAATATCCCTCGAAACCCACACAAGGAGGAACCCTCATGAAGCAGAGCAAGATCCTCGTGTTGAGCGCGCTGTGCGCCCTCGTCCTCGGCCTCACCGTTGTCTGGGGTTGCCAGCCGAAGAGCCAGGAGTCGATGGAGAAGGAGCCGAGCGCGACCGGAGCCGAAGAGGTCACGCAGCCGAAGGAGATGACCGCCGAGCAGACGGACCAGAAGGTCGCCGAGACCACCCTCGAGGACGCCGAAGGCAACGACCTGGGCACCGTCACCTTCACCCAGAACGACGACGGCACCGTGACCATGGTCGCCGACCTCCACGGCGTCGACGGCGCCGGCGCCCACGGCATCCACGTCCACGAGAACGGCGAGTGCAGCGCGCCCGACTTCAAGTCCGCCGGTGGCCACTTCAATCCGATGGGCACCGACCACGCCTGCCCGCCGACCACCCCGCGCCACGCCGGTGATTTCGGCAACATCGACATCGCGGCCGACGGTAGCGGCCACCTGGAGATGACCACGGACCTCGTCACGGTCACACCGGGCGAGACCTCGGTCGTCGGCAAGGCCGTCATCCTGCACGGCGGTGAGGACGACTGCACGTCCCAACCCTCCGGCGCCGCCGGCCCGCGCATCGGCTGCGGCGTGATCTCCCTCTCCGGCGACTCCATGGGCATGAGCGACGACATGGGTAACGGAATGGACAAGGGTACGGACTCCGGCATGGACAAGGGCTCCGACGGGGGCGACACCGGGGGCAGCTACTGAGGTTTACCTCCCGGGCCCTCCCGCCCGTCCCCTTTGCATGCGTCGCCGGGACCGACCGCGGTCCCGGCGACGACACGCCGCTCTGAGCCGCCCGCCCGGTCCTTCCGCGCCACGATGACAGACCTGCTCACCAGCCTCCGCGCACGGGCGGCGGCGCAGCACGGCCTCCGGCCGGTCGAGCTGGTGCTCGCCGAAGGAGATGATCCTCGCGTCGTCGCCGCGGCCGAGCGGGCGGCGGCGGAGGGGATCGGCCGGCCGGCGCTGGTCGGCACCCGGGAAGCGGTCGCGGCGGCGGCCGCGGAAGCGGGCGTCCAGCTCAGCGTTCCGGTGCTCGATCCGGGGGAGGACCCCGAGATCGGCGCCCTCGCCGACCACTTGGCGGCGCGCCTCGCGGACCGGGGGTCCGGCCGGCGGGAGATCGATCGCCCCGCGATCGACGCCCTGGCCCGCGAGCGTCTCTACTACGCCGCCCTCCGGGTCGCCACCGGCCGTGCGGCCGGCGCGGTGATGGGAGCGGTCGCCACCACGGCCGACGTGCTGCGGGCTGCACTCCGTGCCGTCGGCCCGCGGCCCGGGCTCCGGACCGTATCGTCCTGCTTCCTGATGACCCTCGCCGATCGCGCGCTCATCTACAGCGACTGCGCAGTGGTGCCCGACCCCGACCCGGCACAGCTCGCCGATATCGCCGAGGCGGCGGCGACCAGTTGCCGGGTGCTCCTCGCCGAGGAGCCGCGAGTGGCGCTGCTGTCGTTCTCGACCAAGGGCAGTGCCGAGCATCCACACGTAGAGAAGGTGCGGGAAGCGGTGGCCGAGCTGGGTCGTCGCGGGGTAGGCTTCGCCCACGACGGAGAGCTCCAGGCCGATACCGCGCTGGTCCAGGCGGTGGCGGCGCGCAAGGCGCCGGGGAGCCCCGTGGCCGGCCGTGCCAACGTCCTGGTGTTCCCGGATCTGGATGCCGGCAACATCGCCTACAAGCTGACCGAGCGCCTGGCCGGAGCCCGGGCCGTCGGGCCGTTGCTCCAGGGCCTCGCCCGACCGATCAACGACCTGTCCCGGGGGTGCTCGGTGGGCGACATCGTAGACGCCCTGGCGATCACCGCGCTGGCGGCGGAGGAGGAAGAGTCACCATGAGAGTCCTGGTCATCGGCTCGGGCGGACGCGAGCACGCTTTGTGCTGGAAGCTCGCGCAGAGCCCCGAGCTCGAAGAGCTCTACTGCGCCCCGGGCAACCCGGGGATCGCCGAGGTCGCCGACCTCGTTCCCAAGCCGGTGGACGAGATCCAGGACCTGGCGAGCTTCGCCGCCGACCTCAAGATCGACCTCACCGTCGTCGGCCCGGAGCTGCCGCTCACCCTGGGCCTGGCGGACGAGCTCCGCCGCCGCGGCCTCAAGGTCTTCGGCCCCGGGCGCGAGGCGGCGCGGCTCGAAGGGAGCAAGGTCTTCGCCAAGGAGTTCATGGGGCGCCACGGCATCCCGACCGCCGCCTTCGAGGTCGTCCACGACCTGTCCGAGGCGCGCAAGGCGGCCAAGAAGATGGGGCTGCCCGTGGTGCTCAAGGCCGACGGGCTGGCGGGTGGCAAGGGGGTGCTGATCCCGGAGACCCGGGACGAGCTCGACGAGGCGCTCGTCACCTTCTTCGAAGAGCGCCGGTTCGGCGCAGCCGGCGACCGGGTGGTGATCGAGGAGCACCTGACCGGCGAAGAGGTCTCGTTCATCGCCCTGTCGGACGGCGAGCGCATCCTTCCACTGGCCACGTCCAAGGATTACAAGCGGATCGGCGAAGGGGACACCGGCCCCAACACCGGCGGCATGGGAGCCCATACCCCTTCCGGCGTGGTTTCGGGCGAGCTGGGGGCCGAGATTCTGGAAACGGTCCTCCAACCGACGGTCGTGGGCATGGCCGAGGAGAACAGCCCCTTCCGCGGCATCCTCTACGCCGGCCTGATGCTCACCGACGAAGGTCCCAAGGTGCTGGAGTACAACGTGCGCCTGGGCGACCCGGAAGCCCAGCCGCTCATGCTGCGCATGGAGGACGATCTACTGCCGGTCCTCGCCGCCGGCGCCGAAGGGGACTTCGGCGGCCACAAGCTCCGGTTCAAGAAGGAGGCGGCAGCCTGCATCGTCCTGGCCAGCGAGGGGTATCCGGGCAAGCCGGTCAAGGGCGAGGCGATCGAGGGCCTGGACACCGTGCGCACCCACGAAGGCGTCCAGGTGTTCCACGCCGGCACGGCCTTCCGCGCGGACGACGACCAGACGGTGGTCACCGCGGGTGGCCGTGTGCTGGACGTCTGCGCCAGCGGTGACACGTTGGTGGAGGCCCTCCGCCGGGCCTACGCGGCAGCGGCGGAGATCTCCTGGCCGAGCAAGGTCTTCCGGCGCGACATCGGGCGCCGGGTGCTCGAAAAGCAGGCCGGATGAGTCGTTTCGACAGCTGGGAATTATGGCCAACGGTGCGCGTTGTCCTTTGTTGACAGGCTCTTGAGTGCGACAGAGACATCGGCCGCACGGGTATCGCATCTCGCGCTCCGGGAAGCCGTACGAGGAAAGGACGTTCATCTCTCCATGGGGTGTGGGGGTTGCTCATTCCAGGGCCGCTCGACGGCCGTCGAAGACACCTTCGTCGGAGTTCGCTTCGGCGAAGAGACGAACCTCACGCTCTGCTCGGCCGAAGGCGAACGCTACGGCCGGGGAGAGGGGCTGATCATCGAGCTCGACGGCGGTCCGGCCTACGGCCGGGTCGAGAAGTCGCCGATGCCGGTGTTCAAGCCGTGCCAGAAGTCGAGCGCGCGCAAGGTTTTGCGCCGTGCGACGGAGGAGGACGTGGAGGCCCACGCGCTGCAGCTCGAGAACGAGACGACGGCCAAGCTCTACTGCCAGCAGCGAGCCCGGGATCTCGGGCTGGAGATGAAGGTCTCCCGGGTCGACTTCTCGCTCTACGGGCGTCAGGCCAAGTTCTACTTCACCGCCAACGGCAGGGTCGACTTCCGGCAGCTCGTTCGCGACCTGGCGGGCCGGTTTTCCGTCCGGGTGAAGATGGTGCAGGTGGGGGCGCGCGACGAGGCCGCCCTCTTGGGTGGCATCGGCGTCTGCGGCCAGACCCTGTGCTGCTCCACCTGGCTCAAGGAGTTCAAGCCGATCTCAATCCAGATGGCCAAGCGCCAGAACCTCTCGTTGAACCCGTCCAAGATCTCCGGCCAGTGCGGCCGGCTGCTCTGCTGTCTGGCATACGAGGACGAGCAATACGAGAGGAAGAAGAAGCGCCGGCCGCGCAAGTAGGACCGATCCGACATGCCGAATCGCAAGCTCATCCGACCTGACAGCCAGGACCTCAAGAAGGACGTGGGTCCGCGGGGGGTCCGCCGCAAGCAGACGCCGCCCGAGCAGACCAACGCCGAGGAGTACTACTACCTCAAGCAGATGGCGAACAAGACGTCGATGGTGGTGGTGCTGACCAACGACGAAGTGCTCCACGGCTGGATCGAGTGGTATGACAAGGGCGTCATCAAGCTCAACCGCAAGCGCGAGCCGAACCTGGTGATCCCCAAACACAACATCCGGTACATGTACAAGGAGTCGGAGGTCCGCCGGAGCGCCAAGCGCCCCGTCTCCGACGACGACGACGAGGACTGACCCGAGCCGCGGGCCCGTCTCCATCTCCGATCGGCGGTTGTCTGTGGCGACCTCTCTGCTCGATCCGTCCGAGATCCGCGGCGCGTTGCCGCTTCTCGCCTTCACCCAGGGTGACCCGGCCGGCATCGGTCCGGAGATCTTGCTCGAGATGCTGGCCCGCTCCACGCCGGAGGAGCGGCCGTACCACCCGCTGTTGATCGCCGAGCGGGCCGCCCTGGAGGTGCTCCGGACGGCGGTGCCGGACGCCCCCTGGGACCAGATCGTCTACCTGGACGCCGTGACCTCCGCGGCCGACCTGCCGGACGATCCGGAGGCGATTCCGGTGCTGGACCCATTCGGTGGCGCCGGCGCCGGCAGCCGGGACCGCACGGTCCGTCCCGGTGCACCGGGACCGGCCGACGCCGAGGGCGCGCTGGCGGCCCTCGACCGGGGAATCGAGCTCGCCACCTCCGGCGTCGCCTCGGCCCTCGTCACCTGCCCCCTGTCCAAGGACACGATCCACCGCCACGTCCTGCCCGGCTTCGTCGGTCACACCGACTACCTGGCAGAGAAGGCCGGGCTCCGTCGCTACGGCCGCGACTACCTGATGGCGTTCCTCGCCCCGTCGCTCCGCGTCGCCCTGCTGAGCACCCACCTGCCGCTCCGCGACGCCCTGGACAAGGTGACCGAGACCGCCATCCGCGAGGCCCTGGCGTGCCTCGACCGGCACGCCCCCGGCTCCGACAGCTCCGAGCACCCCAAGATCGCCGTCGCCGGGCTGAACCCGCACGCGGGGGAGGGCGGCTTGCTGGGCGAAGAGGAGTGGCGCTCCATCGCGCCGGCGATCGAGGCCGCCCGGGAGGACGGCCTGGACGTTCACGGTCCGGAGAGCCCGGACTCCCTCTTCGCCCGGGCGCTCCGCGGCGAGTTCGACTGGGTCCTCTCCATGTACCACGACCAGGGGCTGATCGCGGTCAAGACCGCGGCCTTCGGCACCGCCACCAACTGCACCCTCGGCCTGCCCTACCTGCGGACCTCGGTCGACCACGGCACCGCCTACGGCATCGCGGGGCGGGGGATCGCCGACCCCGGCCCCCTGGAGCGGGTGGTCGAGACCACCCTGGAGCTCTTGCGCCGCGGACGCGGGAGCTGAGCCGCCTCACCATCCCGATCCGATCACCGTTCCGAACCAAGGAGCCCGATCCATGGCCCAGAAAACCGTCACCGTTCCCAAGATCGCCTGCGGCCACTGCGTCGCCACCATCGAAGGCGCCCTCGCCGACCACGCCGGCGTCGACTCCTACAGCGTCGACCAGGCGTCCAAGCAGGTCACCGTGGAGTGGACCGAGCCGGCCACCGACTGGGACCACATCGCCCAGCACCTGGCCGACGTCGGCTACCCGCCCGAAGGGGCCTGAGCGGCCTACACCGTTCGGTTGGCGCTCGATGGTATGATCATACCCTCATGCCTACCGAACGTGTGACGGTCTCTCTCTCCCCAGACCTGCTCAAAGAGCTCGATCGCTGCGCTCCGAACCGGAGCCAGTTCATCCAGGAAGCCGTGCGCCACGAGCTCCTCCGGCGCCGCCGTCAGGAGCTGGAGCGATCTCTCGCGGCACCGCACCCGGAGACTGGAGAGCTTGCGGACACCGGCCTGGCCGACTGGGCGACCCGGGTCTCCGAGGAAGAGGCGTCCGAGTTGGTCGACGGGGATGCGGGCACTGATCTCCACTGGGAGCCCGGCCGTGGCTGGGGCGAGGTGCACGAGTGACCCCGCAGCGGGGGTCTCTCCTCCTGGTGAACCTGGAGCCCACCGTCGGCCACGAGCAACGGGGTGTCCGCCCCGCGGTCGTCGTGAGCGACCCGCTGGTCATCGAAGATCAGAGGTTCCCTCTGATCGGTGTCGTCCCGGTCACCGGCACGCGCGGCGAAGGCGCGCTCTACCCTGAGCTCGCGCCCGGAGAGAGTGGTCTGAAGAAGACCTCCTATGCCCTCACCGACCAGGTACGCTCGATCGACAAGCGGAGGGTGCTCAAACAGTTCGGCCGTCTACGGCCGGAAGAGATCGACGCGATCGATGAGGGCCTGCGGCTCTACTTCGCGCTCTGACGCCTGACTGCCCTACGATGCTCCCCGCCCGGACAGCACGACGGGGATGGTCTTGAGCAGGATCTTCAAGTCGAGGGAGGGGGACCAGGAGTCGATGTACTCGAGGTCCAGCTCCATCCAGCGGTCGAAGTCGATCTCATTCCTGCCGCTGATCTGCCACAGGCAGGTGAGGCCCGGCTTCATCGCCAGACGGCGGCGCTGCCAGCGCTGGTACTTGGCGACCTCTTCCGGGATCGGCGGGCGGGGGCCGACCAGGCTCATGTCGCCGCGCAGCACGTTCCAGAGCTGGGGCAGCTCGTCCAGGCTGAACTTGCGGAGGAACCGGCCCAGCCAGGTGACCCGGGGGTCGGCGCGGAGCTTGAAGACCGGGCCTTTCATCTCGTTCAGGTGCTCGAGCTCCCGCCGGCGCTCCTCGGCGTCCTCGACCATCGTCCGGAACTTGTAGAGCGTGAACGAGCGGCCGTTCAGGCCGCAGCGGGTCTGGCGGAAGAGCACCGTGCCGCCCCGCGAGGTCGCCTTGATCGCCAGTGCCACCAGGCCGACCACCGGCAGCGCGAGGAACAGGAGGACGACGGAGATCGCCACGTCGAGCGCCCGCTTGAACAGGAGCTGCACCTGGCTCGACGGCGCGGTCGAGAAGGAGAGGACCGGCATCTCGGCCATCTCCTCGAGCTCCACCTTGGCCTTGGTGTGGGGGAAGAAGTTGACCGCGAAGCGCACCCGGATGCCCTGTTCGGAGAGCGCCAGGAAGAGATCCTCCAGGCGGTCCAGGTCGCGCCGGCGCACCGCGAAGATCACCTCGTCGACCACGGTCTCGGAGACGATTCGAGGGATGTCCTCCACGTGGCCCAGGACCGGGGCGCTGAGGTCCTCGGGGTCGATCGGCAGCGGCGCCGACCGGCTCTCCCCGTTGGCGACGAATCCGGCCAGGCGATAGCCCCACCAGGTGTGCTCGTCGAGCGCCCGGGCCAGCTCGCACGAGGTCGGGTTGATGCCGACCAGGAGCACCGTGCGGTAGTTGTAGCCGCGGGTCCGCACGTAGCGCGAGGTGATCCGCACCGCGAGCTTCTCGGACAGGAGCATCAGGCAGGCCAGGATCGCGAACAGCAGGATCCAGAGCCGGCTGATCCGGTCGTCGTCGAGCACCGCCTCGTCGATCCGGAGGGTGTAGAGCAGCAGAGTGAAGATCACCGTGCCGGTGACGCACACCCGGACGATCGCCCACGCCTCCTCGACGATCGGTACCGTCCGGTGGGAGCGGTAGCGCCCGGTGCGCAGGAGCAACGCGCCCCAGATCAAGAGCGCCAGGGGCAGGAACGGCAGGTACTCGGCGAGCGGGTAGAGCGGCTGGGGGAACTGCCCCGGCAGGAGCCACGGCAGCACCGCGCTCCGCACCCAGTAGGACAAGAGGAACGCCACCGCGACCAGAGACAGATCTAGGGCGAAGATCGTGGCCGCGATGATCCGAGCGCGTTCTTTCAGCATCGGGAGATCGGCATCCGCTGTTCAGCTTCGACTACTCGGAGATATGGCGCTGCGCCATGATACACGCTTTCCGCTCGAAAGCAAAGAGCGAGTTGTCGGTTGATGAGTCGCGGGCCCGTCCTCTCCGCATGCCTTTTTTACGTCATTTCACCCCGGTTCGTCCAGGGGTGGCGCCGTCTCGTCGCCCGGCCATGCGCCGGAAGAGGCCTGCGTACTGCTCGGCGACTCGCTCCCAGGAGTAGCGGCGAGCCGCGCGCTCGGCCGCCAGAGCGCCCCGGGCACGGGCGGCGTCCGGATCGGTGCGGATCCGGTCGAACAGCGCGGTGAGGCCGGCCGGCTCGGCCGCGCGGAAGTAGAGCCCCGCCTCGCCCGCCACCTCCCGGTTCTCCGGCGTGTCGTTGACCAGCACACAGTTGCCGTAGCCCATGGCCTCCACCAGGGCGGGGTGGGTGCCGCCGACCTCCGTGGCGTGGACGTAGGCGAGGGCGTGGGCGAGAAGCTGGCGGTAGCCTTCGCCGTAGATCGTTCCGGGGAAGAGGATGCGCGGGTCCGCGCCGTCGCGAAAGCCGGCGATGAACCCATCGGCATAGGGAGCGCCGCCGACCATCACCAGCGGCAGGTCGCCGCCGGCCGCGGCGTAGGCCCGGGCGACCCGGTGGGGGTTGTTCTCCGGCTCGAAGCGGGAGACGTAGAGGAAGAAGCGGCGGCTCGCGATCCCCAGGCGCTCGAGCGTCTCCCGGCCCTCCGGCACGACCGGGTCGACGCCGTAGGCGATCGGCTCGGACGCGGCACCGTAGCGCTCCTGGTAGTAGGCGCGGATGACGTCCGCGTCGGTCACCAGGACGTCGGGGACCAGGCACGCGAGCTGCTCGGAGAGGCTGTAGACGGCGCGGCCCAGGGCACCCCACTTGCTCCGCTGGCGCTCGATGCCGTCGACGTGGAGGGCCACGGACGTGCCGCCGAGCTGGAGGAGCGGCACGAACAGGGCGTTGGCGCCGTTGACCACGAGGGCGGCGTCGAAGCTCCGGCCGATGGTGTCGAAGGCGGAGAGGAGGGTGTGGACCGGCGTGTCCAGGTGGCGGGTGCGGAGGGTCGGCAGGACGCGCAGGTGGACGCCGCGGTAGTGGGTCAGGTCGCGGGGGGTGTAGTGGGAGCGGCAGTAGACGGTGACGTCGAAGCCCATCGCCGCGAGGCGGGGGGCGAGCTCCTCCATGAGGGTTTCGTAGCCGCCGTAGTTGGCGGGGATGCCGCGGCTGCCGAGGAGGGCGATGCGGAGCGGGCGCTGAGGGTGGACGGCGGGCTGAGACATCGCTGGGATTGTGTCAGAGCTGCCCGGGGGCCGCGGTCGGTGCGGAGGGGCGGGGCCGAGGGGACGGCACGCGTTACAGCCGGCTGGGAGACAAGCGCGCGCCTCGGCATGGTCCGCGTCGGACCTCGACGGCCGCGCGATGGTCCTCGCGGACGCGGCCCATGACGCCCCGCGGCCCCGCCCCGCCGCACCGACCGCTCCGCTCGTCGAAGGGCCGGCAAGAAGGTGGGCTCGTAGCCTTCCTTTGGCCGCACCTTCTGCCCGGTCTGTTTCACGCTCGTGGATTAGAACGGACGTACACCAACCGGGAAGCGCTCGCTCCGCTCGCGACGATCTGGTGGTGAGTGACGATCCGGATCGTCACGCTGGATCGATGGGGATGGCTTCCGTTCGGAACCAGCGCTCGACGGCTTCGGCAGGGGCCGTGCGGCGGGACTGGATGAAGCGGCGGCGGGCGCGGATCTCTTGGCGGTGGCGCCAGAGCCAGCGGTAGGCGGCGAGGGAGGAGTGCTCGCGGGCGAGGACGTAGGCGAGGGCGGCCAGGTCGCGGCCGACGGCCCAGGGGGCGGTGCGGAGGGCGTTGCCCGCGGTCTGGTGGTAGGCGCGCAGCAGGTAGCGGTTCTTGAGCGAATGGTAGTTCACCATCGCCGGCATGGCGCTCCGGCGCGCGGGGAGGTTGTAGCGGCGGTGGAGGCACTCGGCGGCGGGCTCGTACAGCACCGCCCAGCCCCGCTCGTGGAGCCGGAAGGCGAGCTCCGCGTCCTCCCGGAAGGTGTGGAACCGCTCGTCGAACACCTCGCGCCAGCGTCCTTCTGAACCGTCTTCTTGGCCGGGTCTTGTGCTCGGGAAGGCCACGTCCTCGAGCGCCGCCCGCCGGAAGAGCGCGGCGGCGCCGGTGGCACCGAAGACCCACTCCGGCCGGGCGTGCTGCCCACGGTCGGCCGCGCCCGAGCCGCGGTCGTGATGGCGCCAGGCCGGGGTCAGGTACATGCCGCAGGCGTCGAGCACCCGCTCTCCCCCGGGCCCGGGGGCGGAACGGACCAGCCGGCCGGTGGCGGCGCCGACGCGTGGGGCGCCGGTTCCCTCGATCGGTCGGGCCTGATCGGCCGGCGCCGCCCCCTCCGCCGCCCGGGCACCGGCGATCAGGCGCTCCACGTAGTCGGGAGCCGGCCGCGCGTCCGGGTTCAGGGTCAGCACCCAGTCGTCCGCGTGGACCTCGTCCGGACGGGTCGCTGCGATCGCCGCGTTCATACCGCCGGAGAACCCCCGGTTCTCGCCGAGCGGGAGCACCTGGAGGCGGAGGCTGGCCGGCGCTTCGGCGGCGAATGCCCGCGCCCGCGCGACCGAGTCGTCCGCGCTGGCGCAGTCGACCACGGCGACGTCGATCGGGAGGGACGGAGCCGCCCGCGTCGGGCCGAGGGTCTCGGGCGCGCCGCTCGCTTCGACGTCGACTCCGGCCCTGGCCGGCGCGTCTTCAACCCCATTTCGATCCCCGTCGGCCGCCCCGCCCGTTGCCCGGGCGGACGCCGCGTGCCCGGCGAGCCGGGCCACCGCCTGCAGGCAGCCGGGCAGGTCCTCGGCGTCGTCGTGGGTGACGATGCAGACCGCCAAGCGCGGCCCGTTCGACCCGGTCGGCCCGGCTGGCCCGGTCATGGCGTCTCTTCCTCTATCGGCTGGCTCTCCGCCGCCGAGGCGCGCGGCAGGCGCCAGCCGGAAAGTGCGCCCACGGTGACCGCCAGCAGGCCGCGGGCGGCGTCGGCCCGACCGGTGGCCCGGCGCGGACGGCGCACGGGCAGGAGCGCCAGCCGTAGGAGCATGCCGACGGGGAGGACCGCACACGCCGCGGCCGCCCACCCCCGGCCGTGGTGCTTGGCCAGATAGCGGGTGAGGTTGCGGTAGTAGATCCAGAGGAAGCGGCCGTAACCGAGCTTCGGCACCGTCGACCCGAGAGCGTGGCGGAAGCGGGACGCGGGCCAGTAGAGCAGCAGGGCGCCGGCGGCGCGGAGCCGTCGTGCCAGGTCCACGTCCTCGAACCAGGCGGGGTGGAATCGCGGGTCCATGCCGCCGACCTCCCGCCACTCTTCCCGGCGGAGCGCCAGGGCCGCTGCGGCCGGTTGCTCCACCGGCGTGCCCGCGGGCGGCTCCTGCTCCGGACCGCCCCGGGCGGGCAGGAAGAGCCCTTCGAGGACCAGCCGCCCGGGGGACGGCAGGCGCCCGAGCTGCCAGCGGTACTGGGATGGGGGCTCGCTCTCGGCTTCGCCCTCAACTCGGCCCTCGGTGGGGGAGCCCCCGGCGTCGTCCACCAAGCGCGGGGCGAGGCCGGCGGCCTCGGGGTGGGCGGAGAAGCCGTCGAGCAGGGCGTCGAGGGCCCCCGGCTCGGGCACCGCGTCCGGGTTGAGCAGCAGGAGGATCTCTCCCCGGGCGATGGCCGCGCCGCGGTTGGCGGCGCCGGCGAAGCCGAGGTTCCGCCCGGGCCGGATCAGGCGCGCCGGCGAGTCGGCGGGAAGGTCGCTGCCCGGGAGGGTGTCCGGATCCGCCCCGTTGTCGACCACGATCAGCTCGAAGCGCGGGTCGCGCGGCCAGGCGCGGACCAGCCGCGCCAGGCTGTCGCCGTCCCGCCAGTGGATCACCACGCCGGAGAGGACGGGGCCGGTGGCGCCGGTTGGGCTGCCGGTTGGGCTGCCGGGCGGGCTGTCGGGCTCAGGGCTCACCGGGGCAGCTCCGTCCGCTCGTGGGGTACGGCCGTGCTCCCGCCGGCCAGGCCCATGGTTCCGGCGGCGCCGCGGTGGGCCGCACCGAGCAGGAGCCGCGCGGCCCGGCCCCAGCCGGTGACGATCCCCAACGCCTTGCCGCCCGCGCCGGACGCCGCGCCGGAGGTCAGGGTCCGGACGAGGTCGGCCAGGTCGCGGAGCACCATTCGCGGCAGGTGGCGCCAGAGGCTCCGGCCGAGCCAGGCCGCGGCGACGGCGTACCGGTTGCCGTAGAGCAGGCGCCAGCGGCGGGCGCCGAGCCGCCGGCCGGTGAGCGATCCGGCATGGTGCGCCCGGGCCGCGGGCACCGAGACGGCGGTGAACCCGGCCGCGCGCAGCCGGCAGGCCAGATCGACGTCCTCGTAGTAGGACTCGAGCCGCGGATCGAAGACGGTCGGAACCGGCGCGTTGTCATCGCTTCCGGGGTCGCCGTCTCCGGACGGGCCGGGCTCCGCTGGCGCGCCGCCGGCCGTTGCCCGCTGCCGCGCCACCTGCAGCAGGGTGGCCCGCCGGTACACCGCCGCGGTCGCCGAGACGCCGAAGACCTCCCGCGGCGTCGCGGCGGGATCGGGCGGCGCCCCCCCGTGGCCGAGCTGGACCGCCTGGAAGGCCCGGTCCCAGTCCAGGCCCCAGCCGTCGACCCGGCCGGTCCCATCGGTCCGATCGGCCAGAGCAGCCAGATCGGCGAGCCCCTGGTCGCCCGGCGCTCCGGGGCCGCGGGACGACGGTGGCTCGACCTGCAGATTGACCCCCTGGGCGGCGGCCGCGCGCGGCGCGGCGTCGAGGGCCGCGAGCAGAGCCGCCAGCCATCCCTCCTGAACCACCACGTCGTCGTTGACCGTCGCCACGAACGGGCTCGCGGCGGCGGCGATCCCCCGGTTGGTGGCGGCGGCGAAGCCGAGGTTCCGCGGCAGGCGGATCTCCCGGACGGCGAACCCATCCGATAGGTCCGGCAGCTCGGGCAAGTCGGGCTTGTCGGGATCGTCAGAGCGGGGGCCCTGCCGCACCAGGATGATCTCCAGGCTCCGTTCCTCGTCTGTGCTGGTCCGGATCCGCTGGGCCCGGAGCGCCCGCAGGCACTCGCCGAGCAGCGGGCTCGCGCCAACCGTCGGCACGACCGCGGTCACCGTCACCGCCATCGGAGCTCCACCCGGTCCAGCAGGAAACCGTTCTGGCGTCCCTCGTGCGGCGGCCCGACGGCCCGGAGCACCAGCGGGACCGGACCTTTCCCGCCCTCCTCGGCCGGCCAGTCGAACGGTCCCAACACCAGATGGTCGGGGATCTCGCGCGCGGGCGTCCAGCGGGTCAGCACCCGGTCGCCGGCCGCCACCTCCAGCGCCAGGGGGTCCGGATTGTTCCGGCCGATCTCGAAATCCAGCGTCAGCGTCACCCGGTCGCCGCCGGGCACCACCGGCACCCGCACCTCCTCGAACGGCCGGATCACCCAGCCGGACTTGTAGTTGCTTCGCGCCACGGTCCACGCCTCCGGGTGGAGGTGGCCGCCCTGGTGGACCACCCACGGGTCCTCGAGCTCGACCACCCGGGTCGCCAGGTGGTGGGACGCCACCGGCAGCGCGGCCAGACCGAGCAGCAGGAGCGTCGCGCCGCCGGCCGCCGAGGCTCCCACCCCGCTCCGGGTCGATCGCCGGGCGAACGGGCGGTTCGACCACGGGCCTGGGGCGCTCTGCCGGCGGCCCCGGGCGGGGAGCCACCACGGCAGGCCGGCGAGCAGCGCGGAGACCGGTGGCCAGATCCACGACGCCAGCCGCGGTCGCACGTAGCTGGGGAAGAAGCGCGCCGCGTCGGCGCCCAACGACGTGCTCAGGGCATCGAGCAGCCGGGTGCGGCCGTCGGCGAAGTCGTAGGTCCAGGCCGGGATGGCCGCCCACACCAGCGCCAGCACGGCCGTCGCCAGGCCCAGGATCACGAGGACGACCCGGGCGCCTGGCCGGCGCCGCTCGGCGAGCAGGGGCGCCAGGGCGGCCGCCAAGAGCGGCAGCAGGACCACGCCGTAGCGGAACGGGGGCGACCAGCCGCCGTACCACTCGGTGCGCGGCGCGGTGACCACCAGGTAGGGCAGGGCGACGAGGGCGATCTCCGCCGCCAGGGTGCGGCAGCGTCCACCGGTGCGCGCCGCCAGGCCGGCCGCCGGGACCACCAGCAGCCAGATCGGGGCGAAGAAGAACAGGCCGAAGGCGGCGTCCCAGAACAGCCCGAACAGCCCCTCGGCGTAGCTCGCCGGTGAGAAGGCGGCCAGGTCCAGCTCCTGCCAGGCGTGGATCTTGAGCGGATTGCCGAAGCGGATCTGGTTGATCACCAGCACTACCCCGAGCGCCGCCACCAGGCAAGCCGCCAGCACCGCCAGGGTGCGGCGGGAGCGGCCTCCGCGCCACCAGGCCAGGGCGACCAGGGGGACGGCGATCAGGGCGAAGCGCATCTTGAGGAAGGGCAGGAGCACCACCGCCAGGGCGAACGGCAACCAGTAGGACGGCCGGGAGGTCGCGACGGCGCCGCTCCGCGCGGCCAGCATGCGCTCGAAGGCCACCGCCACGGCCAGGGCCGCCGGCACCTCGACCCACACCTGGTGGGAGTAGAGGAGGAGCGGCGGCGCGAACGCCAGGACGCCGTAGGCGAGGAGCGCCCCGCCCGGGCGATCCGGCACGGTGCGCAGCGCCAGCCGCAGGCCGACCCAGGCGAGCGCCGCGGCGCAGGCGGACAGGGCCACCAGCACGCCGATCCGGCCGCCCAGCCGGTACGGCAGGGCGAGCACCGCCGGCAGCAGGGCGTTGTGGCGCGAGTAGATCTGCCCGTCCGGGCCGCGCGGGTCGCCCGGCTGGGGGGTGAGCTCCCGGTCCATGAACCGCCGCCAGTCGGCCGCGGCGTAGTTGTTGGCCAGGTCGACGTCGAAGTCGTAGGCGATGCTGTGGGCGAGAAGCAGGTAGTAGGGCTCGTCTCCGTCCGGCTGGCGGTTCTGCGCGGCCCACGGCAGGAGCGCACAGTAGACGACCAGGGGGAGGGCGAAGAACAGGACCGATGGGCGATCGACTCCGGCGGCCCGGAGCGGCGCCGAGCCGGATCCCGCATGAAGTTCCTCTCGGAGCCCTTCTCGGAGAAGCGGCCGGAGCGCGACGAGCTGGGCGAACACGTGCACCCCGAGGAGACCGAACAGGCCCGCGGCGAGCGCCGGTGCGGCGCCGGTGATCCCCAGGCTGCCGTGGCCCAGCCCGGCCGCCACCAGGAGGACCAGGGCGGCCCCTTCGCCGACGAGCAGGCGCGGCGCCAGCCTGCGGCCGCCGGCGCGCCGGCCGGCCCAGGCGATGGCCGCCAGTGCCGCGACCACCAGCGGCACCAGCGCCAGGGTCGCGCGGAGCGGATCCGTGTGTCCGGGGAACGGGTTCACGGCCGGATCTCCAGGCGGAAGACCGTCAGGACGACCCCGGCCGGCAGATCGGGGCGCAGGCGGAGCTCGATCCTGTCGGCGCGCAGCGGGCCACCGTCGTCGTCCGCCGCGCCGGCCGGTCGTCCGACGTCCAGCACCGCTCGGTAGGTGTGGCCGAAGAACCGGCCCTCTTCCGGCATCCAGGAACGCCACGGGGTGGGCACCGGCGGCCCCGCGGCGCCGGCGCGCACGCTCCGGTCCGCCGCCCACTCGCCGGTTTCGGTGCCGACGCGGAGTGTCCAGGTCCGCTCGGGCAGGTCGACACCGCGGAGCGCCAGGGTCGCCACCGGCGTCCCCGGCGCCAGGTCGGCGGCGTTGCCGAGCGCGGAGTCGATGACCACGTTGCCGACGGTTGCCCCGGCGGACGCTTCGAGCGAGCCGCCGTCCGCCGCCGCCCCGAGAGGCTCCGCCCAGGAAGAGGCGGTGTCCTCCAGGACCAGAGGCTGCGCCTCGTCGATCAACGCCGCGGCGCTCCGGGGGACGTGGAACAGCAGGCAGAGGGCCGCGAGGGCGCCGGCGGTCGCGGCGCTCCGAAGCGACACGGCGCGCGCCCCGCCCCGCGCTTTGTCCTGAACGAGGGCGCCCGCCGCGAGCGTCACCGCCAGGGTGATCGCCGCCAGCACCAGCGCGCCGGGCCAGCCGGTGGCGACGCCGAGGCGGTGGAGGACCGTCTCCAGCGGCACCGCACGCAGCCACGGGTACGAGCCGGCGAGCGCCGTGCCGGCGAGCAGGAGCGCCGCCCAGGTGCTCTGGAGAGCCGCCGCGGCCCGCGCGGTCGGGACCGGTCCCTCGTCAGGGTCCGACGCCACCGCGAGGGCGGCGAGGGCGGCCGCCGGGGCCAGCGCTCCCTCGACCTGCACCATCGCCGCCGCGGCGAACGCCAGAACGAGCGCCGTCGCCGCCAGGCCGATCCGGCGCCGGGCGGGCCAGACCATCGCCGGGACCGCCGCCGGCACCACCGCCGCGAGCGGCAGGGCCACGGAAAGCGGTCGCGCCGCGCCCATCAGGATCGTCACGCCCGCGGCGGCGGCCGCCGCGACCGCACACGCGGGGGCCGCCCAGGGACGCCGGTGGAGCGCCAGCGCCGCTCCCGCGAGGGCGGAGACGAGCGCCGCCCGCGGGCTCCAGACGGCCGGCGCGAGGAGCACGGCCGCCGCACCCACCTTGACCAGGAGGAAGACCTTCGGCGCCAGCGTGCCGCCAGCGGTCCCCGCTGCCCCCTCGTTGGGCGCCTCCCCGGGTCCGCCCGGGGTGGAAAGGCGATCGAGGAACGCCGCCAGTGCCGACTCGACGGCGGCCCGGTCACCGAGCAGGACGACCACGCCCACCAGCGCCGCCAGTGCCGTCACCGTCGCCGGCCGGAAGCCGGGTCCCACCACCAGGGCGGCCGCCGCGGCCAGCGCAGCCGGCAGTGGCCCCTCCAGCTTGCTCAGGGCGAGGACCACCAGGGCGCCGGCGACGGGCAGCAGGACGTAGACGATCAGCGCCCAGGCGATCGACGGCGGCGCGAGCAGCTCATCGGCGCGCACCAGGGCCTGGAAGCCGAGCGCCAGGCCGAGGGCCGGCACGGGGCGGAGCAGGGCGGCGACCGCTCCTCTCGGCCCACCGAGCTCGCCGGCCTTGCCAGCCGGGAGCCGGACCGCCCGCGCGGCGCCCGTGGCCCGTGCCCGCTCCACCGCCGCGAGGGCCAGAGTGGCGGCGGCCGCGGTCTCCACCAGCGCACCACGTGCCGGGCCGGCGGGCACGATCCAGGCGAGCGCGACCACCGCGGAGGTTCCCAGGACCGGGACCTTCGTGCGCCGGGCCACCGCGCCCGCGGCGAGCAGGACGATCCCGGCGGCGAAGGCGAGGTAGACGGTCTCCGCCGACGCCGCCCGGTCGATCTGCCCGGCTCCGAGCGCCGCCAGCGCCGCCAGGCCGGCCAGCGGCGGCGCGAGGCGCAGGACGAGGCCGAGGCGGGGTCGTTGGATCTGGTGGAAGGGCAACGGTCCGGACCGGGTGTCCAGGAGGTAGGAACGCGGCATCGACGTGGGGTGATGGTTTCGCCCGAATCTTACCGTCTTCAGCGGGCTCTTGATGGCGTCTACGATCGCGCCCGGCGTCGCGTCAGCAGCCGGCGGCGGGCAGCGGTCTCCGTGGGGTCGGCCGGAAAGCGCCGTAGGCGGTCCCACGGAGGCCGTGACGCTTGCTAGACTCCCGCTCATGCTGGCCCGCGACCTGCTCCGCAACGACCCCGACCGCGTGCGCCGCGCCCTCGAAACGCGTGGCGCCGATCCTGAGCTGGTGGACACCTGGGTGCGCCTGGACGACGAGCGCCGCACCGTGCTGGTCGACCTGGAGGAGAGGAAGCGCCAGCGCAACGAAGCGTCGAAGGCGATCGGCGAGATCAAGCGCCAGGGCGGCTCCGCCAAGGAGGAGATCGTCGCGGTCAGCACCCTCAAGGGCGAGATCGAGAAGCTCGAATCCCGCCTCGGCAGCGTGGAGGCGGAGCTCTCCGCCGCCGCGCTCTCGATCCCCAACATTCCCCACGCGAGCGTGCCCGAGGGGGCCGACGAGCGGGCCAACCGGATCGAGCGCCAGGTGGGCGAGCCGACGGCGTTCGACTTCGAGCCCAAGGCCCATTGGGACCTGGGGCCGGAGCTCGGCATCCTGGACTTCGAGCGCGGCGCCAAGGTCGCCGGTGCCCGCTTCACCGCCTACTTCGGCGCCGGCGCGCGGCTCGAGCGGGCGCTGATCAACTTCATGCTGGAGCTCCACACCGGCGAGCACGGCTACACGGAGGTGCTGCCGCCCTTCATCGTCAACGCGGACTCCCTCCTGGGCACCGGCCAGCTCCCGAAGTTCGAGCAAGACCTCTTCCACCTGGAAGGCACCAACTACTACCTCATCCCCACCGCCGAGGTGCCGGTCACCAACCTGCACCGCCAGGAGATCCTGGACGAAGACCAGCTCCCGATCCGCTACGCCGCCTGGACCCCCTGCTTCCGCAGCGAAGCCGGCTCCTACGGCAAGGACGTCCGCGGCCTGATCCGCCAGCACCAGTTCAACAAGGTGGAGCTGGTCCACATCACCGCGGCCGAGGCCAGCTACGACGCCCTGGAGGAGCTCACCGGCCACGCCGAGCGGGTGCTCCAGAGCCTGGAGCTGCCATACCGCGTGGTGACTCTCTCGACCGGGGACATGGGCTTCGGCGCCGCCAAGACCTACGACCTGGAGGTCTGGCTGCCGGGCCAGAGCGCCTACCGCGAGATCTCGTCGTGCTCCAACTGCGAGGACTTCCAGGCCCGCCGCGCCGACATCCGCTATCGCCCGGCGGGCGGCGGCAAGCCCCGGTACGCCCACACCCTGAACGGCTCCGGCCTGGCCGTCGGCCGCACGCTCATCGCCGTGCTCGAGAACTACCAGCAGGAAGACGGCTCGATCGTCATCCCCGAAGCTCTGCGGCCCCACATGGGCGGCCTCGAGCGGATCGAGCCGCCGGCCTGAGCCGAGGCCCTGACCGCCCCAACAAGAAAAACGGCGGGGGCACCCGGAGGCGCCCCCGCCGCGATGTTCCGTCCGGACACCCTCGAAACAGCGAAGGACCCGGGTGGAGAAGCCGGAAGGACCTAGATCACTGCTGCGTGATCTTCACGTCGTCCACTCCGGCTTCCACCAGGCTGGCGGTGGACGCGTCCGCCGCCTCGACGAGGATGCGGACCGTCTGCCCGGCGAACGAGCTGATGTCCGCCGACTGGCCGGCCCAGACCGCGTCCACGTCTGTCGCCGCGCCCAGTTGCTGGTACACGGTGCTGGTCGTCGAGCCGACGATCGACACCCGCAGGAAATCAGCGCTCGTCGCGTTGGTCGAGTGTGCCAGGTACGAGTTGAACGACAGCGTCAGCGTGCCGGAGGACGGCAGCGTGATCTGGGGCGACCTGATGCTCGTCACCCCGTTGTCGATGTCGTTCGCTCCGGCTGAGGAGCCGGCCAGCGGGCCGGTGACCAGGTCGAAGCTGCCGCTCGTGGTGGTACCGAGCTGCTTCGGCCCGTTGTAGTCGACCTGCTCCGGGTTCGCCCGCTCCCACTGTCCGGTGGTCGCGGTGTCCGTGCCGTTCGGGTTGGCCGTCCACCCCAGGTCGCTCTCGAAGTCGTCCGAGAAGACCGTCGTGGGTGCGACGCTGTTGACCGCGAAGACCAGGTCGTCGTGGTCGTCGTAGGAGCCGGTGCTGCAGGAGGACGCGCTTCCCTGGTAGCGGAAGTTCGCGCGCACCGCCTGGAGCTGCCCGGTCGGCAGGGTGTAGGTGGCGCTGTACGTCTGCGAGCCACCGCTCGACGGGTTGATGGTGGTGAGGTAGGTCCAGCTCGGGTTGGTGGCGTCCGCGGCGTAGTAGAGGTCCAGGTGATCCGAGGTCGGACCGCCGGACCAGACCCACACCGTGGCGTCGATCTGCACCGTCGTGCCGGTAGAGAAGTCGCCGCCGCCCACCGTCGAGACCACCAGCCGCTCGATCGACTCGTCGCTCTGGTACGTGCCGGACGTACCGTCGGCGCAGGAGTCGGCGATGGTGTTGGGCTGGTTCGTCTCCGGACCGCTGGAGAGGTTGTCGCGGCCCGTAAGCAGCGAGCCGGAGTCGCACGACGTGCCGACGGTGTTGCAGGCCGGCGCCTGGCGGGCGGAGTCGAAGACCGCCGTCTGGGCGCCGCCGCTGCCGGCGGTGTTGACCGCGAGCGACAGGGTGGTGGAGTGGCTGAGGCTACCGTCGGTACCGTTGACGTCGAAGCTGAAGTTGCCGGTGCTGGCGGAAGCGCTCGCCGTGACCGTCAGCGTGCTGCTGCCGGACGGCGTCACCGAGCTCGGGCTGAAGCTGCAGCTCGAGCCGGACGGCACGCCGCTGCACGACAGGCTGACCGCGCTCGAGTAGCCGTTGAGCGAGGTGACCGTGCAGGTGCTGGTGGTGCTGTTGCCCTGGCTGACGGACAGGCTCGACGGGCTACACGAGATGCTGAAATCGGGCGTCGTCGACGCCGCCGGCGTGACCGTCTCGCAGTTGCTGGTTCCGCTGAAGCAGGCGTCGGACGAGCCGACCGCCACCACGTTGTAGGAGTAGTCGCGGCCGTCGGCGACCTCGGTGTCCACGAAGCTCGTGCCGGTGGTGGTCGCGATCAGCGCCTTGCCGAAATCGCAGCCGGCGTGGCCCTCACTGCGCATCACCCAGTAGCTGCTGGCGCCGGAGACGGCGTTCCAGGACAAGGACGCCTGGTAGTCGCCGGCGGTGCCGACGAGCGTCGGGGCGCTCGGTGTGCCGGAGCAGCCGCTGTCGGTCGGAGTCGGCGACGAGCAGGCGATGCCGTGGCGGTTGAACGCGTTGTAGATCGCCGTCATGTGCGGCGTGCCGTCGTTCAAGTTGCCGTTGTCGTCGTCGGCGACCAGCCACTGCATGTAGCCGTTGGTCGAGCCGCAACCGGAGGACGACGAGCCGCAGCTGCAGGAGTGCCAGTTTCCTACGTTGCCGCTGCCCTGGAAGAAGATCTTGTTGCCGACCAGGAAGGCGGTCTCGCTGTTGTAGTTGTACGGCGCGCCCTGCAGGTCGCGGGCGACCAGGTCCCACGCGGCCTGCCGGGTGGGCGCCGCGGCGCAGTGCACCTCGCGGCCGCAGGGGCCGGTGCCGCTCTGGCACGAGTTGCAGACGAAGCCGAGCGCGGTGTCCGGCGTGTGGTCGGCGTGCCGGTCCCAATCCGCGTCGCGCACGCCGGAGCAGTCCAGGTCGCAGTGGCTGGAGCCGGTCTGCGCCTCGTCGGCGTTGTAGCCGGTACCGTCCGAGGTCTGGCCGCAGCCCTGGTTCGAGGTCTCGAAGAAGCCGTGGCCGAGGCAGGAGGTGTGCAGCCGGTAGAGGGCGGCGATGTCCGCGTACGCCTCGCCCGGGTTGGACGCCGAGCCGCCGGAGTCGAAGTCGTCCAGGCCGTGGGCCCACTCGTGGTCGAACACGCCGGCGAGCTCGCCGGTGTTGCGGCAGCCGCCGCCGGAGCGGTAGAAGTTGACCGTCGACCCGTTCCAGAAGGCGTTGCAGGTGTTGTTGATGTTGACGTTGGCGGTGAGCTGGTTCTGCAGCCAGGAGTTCGACGGCAGCCAGCCGCGGGCCTGCTCCTTGATCTTGTTGAGCTCGTAGAAGGCCGTGCGGGAAGCCGCGGTGTTGCCCGACGAGCCGCCGCCGGTGGCGCAGTCATGGTCGCCGTTGGTGCCGCCCAGGTCCAGGCTGCCGGTGGTCGAGCTGTTGGTGATCGAGCCGCAGTTGTCCGAGATCCGCACGTACTGGCCGGAGAGGGTGGTCGTCACCGTGCCGCCGGTCCAGTCGAACACGCCGGCCGAGTTGGCGTAGTTGTTGGGCGACGACAGACCCGTGTTGGCGAAAGGCATCGGCCAGCCGCTCTGCATCGTGCCGCAGGTGCCGTTGGTCGGGCAGACCTCGGTCGAAGTGACCGGGTAGACGCCGCCGGTGACCTGCTCGGCCGCGTAGTCGTTGGTGTCCTGGAACGAGATGACCTCACCGCTGTGGGCGTCCACCATCACCTCCCAGGTGCCCTGGGACGGCGGACGCTCGAAGACGAAGGTCCACACCAGGCGGTGGCCATAGCCCTGACCGATCGGGCCGGCGAAAACCTCACCCTGCTGGTACTCCTGGGGCGCCACCGGGACGATCTCGAGGCTCGGCTGCCGGAGCATCTTGTCCGCGGAGCTGGTGCCGCCGATGGAGTCGAAGCCGGTGGCGAGCGCCTCGTCCGCGGAGATCTTCGGCCGGGTCGACAGGCCGCGAACGTCACCCCACGTCTCCGTGCCCATGACCACCAGGTTGCCGTGGTTGATCGAGGCGATCAGCCGGCCGTAGCGCACCGGAATGCCGTGGTAGACCTGCGGCACGCTCACCTGCCAGAGGTCGCCGGTCACCGGCTCGGCGCGCGCGGCGCCGAGCTGCTGGGTGTCGATGCCGAGGATCTGGCGGCGCTCCTGGACCACCTCGAGCACCGCGTCGGCAACCGTGGAGCGGTCCACCTGAGACACCGGCCGGCCGATCCGCTGGCTCAGCTCGTCCATGGTCACCCGGTTGCCCACGCCGCGGCCGGGGAGGAGCGGCAGCCGGTCCACCACGTTGGTGGCGGCGCCGGAGCGCGGGTCGATGAACGCCTGCGGGGCAGGAACGCCGGCGTTCTCCCGCGCGGCGAGGAACGCCCGCCAGCTCGCCTGGTTCGGCAACTGGTCGAGCACGTCGTCGAGCGGCGCGTTGGCCGTGCTGATGGTGAGCTCCGGCACGAAGAACTCCTTGAAGTCAAGGTAGTCGGCCGGTTGCTTGGGTTGCACCGCGAATGCGGCGCCGGCGAGCGCGATCGCTCCGAGAGCGACCCAGCTCAGGACGGGCTTGAAGCCCGGTTTGCGGCTCGGCCTGCGCCGAGCCCACTGGAGAAGATCCATGGGAGTGCCTCCTCTAAGGAATTCGCCGCCGGCTTCATTGCCGAGGGCGTAAGGGACGGGTCCCGAGCCCAACGGACCCGGACCCGGGAGCACCGATGGGAGCGAAAGGGTCTCCAGGCGGTCCGCGCGACGGCGGCCAGCGTGCTACGGGCCTTAGAGACGCTTCGCTATAGACGTTCCTAGTCAGCGTAGTGAGATGTGGGGCCTGAGCGGGACAGAGGTGGCGGAACACCGAAAATGCGAAGCTAACCAATGTAGGGAGGTGCTGTCCTGTCGGGATGCTTTCGTGATGCACTCGCCCGAATAGCCCGAGTAGACTCCGCGTAGCCTAGAGATCGGGCCCCTCTCCGGAAGATCCGGAAGATCCGGGCGATCCGGACGATGGGGGCCCGCCGCGCCCCGAGCGCAGACGAACCCACGGGAGAAACTCCATGAAACCGCTCCTGATCCTCCTTTTCGCCATCGCCCTCGTCGTCGGCCTGGGCTTGACCCTCATGCACTCCGGCGAGACCGCCGCCGCCGACGAGCCCGCCATGTCGCAGAAGGACCTGAGCCAGTACCCCACGGCCTACTTCGCCGGTGGCTGCTTCTGGTGCGCCGAGAGCGACTTCGAGTCCGTTCCGGGCGTCGTCGAGGTCATCTCCGGCTACGCCGGCGGCCACGTCGACAACCCGACCTACGAAGAGGTCTCCTCCGGCAGCACCGGCCACGCCGAGTCGATCGAGGTCTACTACGACCCGAAGAAGGTGAGCTACAAGGACCTGCTGGACGTTTTCTGGCACAGCGTCGACTCGACCGACGCCGGCGGCCAGTTCTGTGACCGCGGCACCCAGTACCGGAGCGAGATCTTCTACGCCAACGACGAGCAGGAGAAGGAGGCCGAGGCCTCCAAGGCGGAGATCGAGAAGACCAAGCCCTTCAAGGCGCCGATCGTCACCCAGATCCAGCCGCTGAAGCACTTCTGGCCCGCCGAGGAGTACCACCAGAACTTCTACAAGACCCACCCGGTGCGCTACAAGAGCTACCGCCTCGGCTGCGGCCGCGACGCCCGCATGCGCCAGCTCTGGGGCGACAAGGCCTATCACCACAACTAGCCTGCGGCACCTGGTCTGAGCTCAGGCCAACCGGCTCCGGGTCGCCTCCCTCCTCCTCTGGGCGGCCCGGAGCCATGCCCCACCCTCCCCTTCCCAAGACCGCCACCAACCCGCTAACCTGTCCCTCCCGCGGAGGGGTGGCTGAGAGGTCGAAAGCGGCGGTCTTGAAAACCGTTGACCCTCCGGGGTCCGTGGGTTCGAATCCCACCCCCTCCGCCACAGCAGCCTGCCGACTCCTACCTTCCGGCCTCCAGGCGGCGGCACCGACGGTGGACGCGCCGGCCGCCCAGCCCGCCGTGGCTCAGCCGTCGTCGGCACAGCCCGCGGTGGCCGACGCGCCGGTCGTGGAGCTGCTGTCTCCGGCCGAGCAGCCCGTCTTCGCCATGCTCCAGGCGACTCCAACCGTCAGCCGGACCTGCGCCGACAGCGGGGTCTCCTGCACGTACGACCCCGACTGCGAAGGAGTCTGCGGGCCCTTCACGTGCACCTGCAAGCTGCACAACTCTAGCTACACGTGCGTCTTCTGCACGGGCTCTCTCGGTTGACGCCATGAGCTCTCGGGAGGGGGCGGCCGAATTGCCCCCTCCCGAACGCCCTGGCTGCCAAGCTCCAAGAACTGGTAGAGCGCCAAGTGCCAGGGCCTCCCGTCACTTTCCCTCTTCTCGCTCCTCCGCAGTCGGTTGACGGAGCGGGCCGGGCGGCAGTAGCCTGAGCGTGAGACCTCATTCACGCACAGACTGCCGGGCGGCCGGCGCGTCTCGACGTTCTCTGCCAGGTCGACAGGCCGGCCCGGGCCTGGTGGGGGAGGAACCATGCGCCGTCCTCGCACCCCGTCCGTCGTTCCCTTCCTGGTTCTGGTCGTCGCCCTCGCCGGCGCGCTCGCCCTCGGGCTCCCCGCGCCGGTGGTGGCCGGCTCGTACCTCATCCTCGTCCCGGCCGGTGCCGGCGGGGCGCTTCCCGACGCGGTCGCCGATGCGGGCGGCCGGCTTAGCCGGTACCACCCGGAGATCGGCGTGGCCGCCGCCTTGTCGGACGACCCCGGCTTCGTCGCCGCCATGGCCGAAGGCGGATTCCAGCAGGTCGCTCCGGACCCGGTCATCCGCTGGGTACCGGACATCGATGCGACGGCTGTGGTCATCGAGGGGTCGGCTGCCGGGCCGCCCTTGTCGACCGCCTCGCCAGAGGATGCGACCCTCTACGCCTGCCAGTGGAATCTGCGCCAGGTCGACGCCCCCGGCGCCTGGGCGGCCGGAGCCTTCGGTGACCCGGACGTCGAGGTCGCGGTGGTCGACTCCGGCGTCGATCCTTTCCACGTCGACCTCGCCGGCCGGGTGGACACGGCGCGGAGCACCTCCGTCCTCACCACCTCGCCCTGCGGCGCCGCCGACACCGGCACCTTCTACGACCTGAGCAACCACGGCACCTTCGTGGCCAGCCAGATCACCACCAACGGCCTCGGCATCGCGGCTGTCGCTCCGGCGGCCCGCGTGGTGGCGGTCAAGGTCCTGAGCTGCCAGGGCAGCGGCACCTTCGCGGACGTGATCGATGGCATCCTCTACGCGGCCGGGCTCGACGGCGTGGAGGTGATCAACCTCAGCCTGGGCGCCCTGGTGCCCAGAAACCTCGGCACCGGCACCCTCCTCGGCGCCCTGGCGCGGGCGGTCAACCACGCGCGTGCCGAAGGCAAGCTCGTCATCGCGGCCGCCGGCAGCAGCGGCCTCGACCTCCAGCACGCCCAGGACTGGATCTACGTGCCGGCCGAGAGCGGCACCGCCCTCGGGATCTACGACACCACCATCGAAGACCTGCTCGCGTCGAGCTCCAACTTCGGCCTCTCCGCCGCTCCCCTCGGCGCCCCCGGTGGCAGCTTCCCGAACCCGGGTCCGCCCCTGCCCGGCTGCCCGGTCGCGCCCCAGAGCCAGAGCCTCGTCCTCGGCGCCTGCTCCAGCTTCGTCTGCTCCGGCACCGGCCAGTACCTCCTCGCCACCGGCACCGCCATCGCCTCCGGCGTCGCCGCCCTCGTCGACGGCCAGGCCGCGGGCGCCCTCACCCCCGGTCAGCTCGAGCAGATCCTGCTCCAGACCGCTGACGACCTCGGCCGCCAGGGAGTGGACCCCGTCTACGGCCACGGCCGCGTCAACGCCGCCCGAGCCGTCGGCGCAGTCGAGTAACGGCGCCCACTAGAGAGGAAGGGCTAGGCGTGGCTGGGTGCCAGGTAGTTGGAGGCTGCACCATGCTTCGGTGAGGGCTTTCCTTCTCGAGTAGCGTTTCTCATTCTGCCGTCGTGATCCGCACGCGGCGATCGAAAAGCTCTAAAAAACTCTAGAAGAGGAGCCCATATGGAACTAGACCGTCGTTTACTCGCGATCATCGGGCGGCGTATCCCCGAGTCCTATGACGCCATCATCCCTCACTTGCCTTTGAGCTCGTGGTCGCGTAGCCGTTCCTCGGCGGTCGCCCTGAACCCTCAGCCGCTCCCGCCCCACGAGCTGGGCGCCGCCATCGCCGGCGAGTTCGTCCATACCGCTTGGCTCGCGGATCGGTTCGGTCTCGATCTGGGGGCGGCGTTCGAGGACCTCGACGACTGGTGCCCCACTGCGCCCAAGAAGCCGAAGCTGCCACCGTGGTGGCCGCCGATTCCCGAGCCGGACCCGCATCCGGAGTGGTTGATCGATCTCCATCTCGGGTTCGCCGCTCGACTCGCCGCGGTCTCGGCTGAGCTCGAGGGTACTCGGCTCAGTGAGGTGCTCGACAAGGCGATCGAGCGGTCGGTGGAATCGATCGAATCCACGCGCACCCGAGAACGCAACGTCGGAGAGGCTCGCTAGGAGTCTGGAACAGGAGCCTCCGTCAACTGGACCCCTGCACCTGCGGCTCGTCTTGCCGGTGCAGGGGCGCCGACCACGGGCAGAGCTCAGGCCACGTGCCAGGTGAATGGCGGCCCCAGAACCCAGAACCGGGTGCCAGGTGCCGAACCAGGTGCCGGGAGAGGAGCAACCACCAATCCCCTGAGTGGCACCTCGTCTGGACTCGCATGCCGCAGAGTCCGTTCCACCTCCCCGTGCCAACGAGGTGCCATGTGTTTGGAGGTTGAGTCATGAGGGTCAGCTCTGGCTGCTCTCGCTGTCCTCCTTGGCCGCCAGGGCTGCTTCCAGCTCCTCCGGCGAATCGATGCCGAGAGCTGCGCCCTGAAAGTCGTCCCCGTTGCGGGTGACGATCGTCCCGGCCCCGGCCAGGCGGGCGGCTTCGTGGAGAACGGCATCCTCGTAGTCGGGGAAGCCGAGGTCGGTGCTGAGAGCGAGCGTTCGACCGTCGACCGCCGCGATGGCGAAGAGCGCCAGAAGGTCCCGGACGGCGGAGAGCGCGGCGTCCTTGCCCAGGGCTTTGGCGAGGAGGTAGTGGATCGTGGTCAGGGTGGTCGCGCCGAGGAGGCCCTCTATCTCACCACGCTCGACCCGCGCCACCAGGCGGGTGGCGGCCGCCGAAAATGGTTTGCGGTCGAGGAGGAAGTCCAGCACCACGTCGGTGTCGAAGAGGACCTTCACCGGTGCTTTTCTTCCAGGTGGCGGTAGTAGTCCTCTTCCGTCAGATCGCTCCCGGCGGCGATCCCGTGCAACCGTCGCGTGATGGGTGGCAAGTCGTCCTCGATCTGGCCCCGATGGCCTCGATGGCCTCGCAGCCTCTCCAGGCGCTCGAAATAATCCGCGACGAGGCGGGAGACCGAGGTGCCCCTCCTGCGGGCCTCCTTCTTGGCCTCCTCGATCAGCGTCTCGTCCATTCGCAGGGTCAGCTTCGTCGCCATGTCGTCTCCTGACGTATATCTGGAGGAATAGTATACGTCATCGAGGCCATACAGGACGGGGCACCCCACCAACCGCCTGGGACGTGGACCCGCGCAGGAACCACGACGTGGCGGACGAGCTCGCAGCCGCCAGCGCCCGGCTCCTGGACGACGGCCTGCTCACCGAGGCCTCCTACGTCTTCGCCCTCGGCCGCGAGTACTTCCCGGGTTCCGCCGCGATCGAGAGCGGCCGGCGGCGGCTAGCCCGACTGCGGCCGCACGACCTCGGAGCCCAATCCCGGGCGCGGACGGAAGCGATAGAACAGCACCATCACGAGGATCGGTGCCAGCAGGCCGAGAAGTGCCGGCAGTGAGCTCGCGGATTCGCCCGACAGGGTGATGAGCCCGCCCATCTTCCAGTTGCCGCCGAGGGTCATGCCGGTGAAGTTGAGGCCGTTGTGCAGGCCGATCAGGAGCCAGATCGAGCGGTAGTACACGTACAGGTACGAATAGAGCCATGCCACGCAGGTCATGATCAGGAACCGGCCGAGGCTGAATTCACCGATGACGAAGTGGACGCCGGCGAAGGCGACCGCGGAGACCATGATCGCGGCCATCATCAGGGCCGGCCGGTCCCGGAGCTGCTCGATCGGGTAGCACCGGTACGCCAGCTCCTCGCCGAACGAGTTTCCGGTCAGCAGGACGAAGAAGAAGACGCAGTAGTAGCCGAGAAGCGTGAACGCGGAAACCTCGGGCGGCACATTCCACTGAGCGGTCAGGCTGCCGGTGATCAGGCCGGCGAGCGGTGCCGTTCCTGTGGCCACCAGCCCCGCGGCGAATCCGATCACCAGGTGTTTGAGGACCGGAGCCCGAAACCCGAGAGCGGAGAACGGTCTCCTGTGGACGTATCGCTGGAAGGCGAAGACGACCAGCGTCAG
>Ga0210144_1000175_pt1 | contig 36986 bp, 34 predicted proteins | sample Muzzi_PWA_D2_FD_185532 | JGI IMG/M metagenome (GOLD analysis project Ga0210144, IMG submission 185532) | Wetland microbial communities from San Francisco Bay, California, USA, that impact long-term carbon sequestration - Muzzi_PWA_D2 (SPAdes) | ecosystem: Environmental > Aquatic > Marine >...
CGTCGGGCTCGGCGACGCCTTGAACCGGATCGGCAAGCGCGCCGTGATCTGCCTGCGCGAGCCGTCGCTCGGGCCGTGCTTCGGCATGAAGGGCGGGGCGGCCGGCGGCGGCCATGCGCAGGTAATCCCGATGGAGGACATCAACCTCCACTTCACCGGCGACTTTGCCGCGATCGGCAGCGCCAACAACCTGCTTGCCGCGATGGTCGACAACCACATCTACTGGGGGAACGCCCTCGGCGTCGATGCGCGGCGGATCACCTGGCGGCGGGTGGTCGACATGAACGACCGGGCGCTCCGCCACATCGTTGCTTCGCTCGGCGGCGTCGCCAACGGCTTTCCCCGCGAGGACGGCTTCGACATCGTGGCGGCGTCGGAGGTGATGGCGATCATCTGCCTGGCGAGCGATGTTCAGGACCTGGTGGCGCGGCTTGGCCGGATCGTGGTGGCCCGGACCCGCGACCGCCAGCCGGTGACGGCAAGGGACCTTGCCGCCGACGGCGCAATGTCGGTGCTCCTCAAGGACGCGCTGGCGCCGAACCTGGTGCAGACGCTGGAGGGCAATCCCGCCTTCGTGCACGGCGGCCCGTTCGCCAACATCGCCCATGGCTGCAATTCGGTGGTCGCCACTCGGGCGGCGCTGAAGCTCGGCGACTACGCCATCACCGAGGCCGGCTTCGGCGCCGATCTCGGGGCGGAGAAATTCTTCGACATCAAATGCCGGATGACGGGCCTCCGGCCCGACGCGGCGGTGGTCGTCGCCACGGTGAGGGCGCTTAAGATGCACGGCGGCGTTGCCCGCGAGGAGCTTGGTACCGAGAACGTCGCGGCGGTTGAGAAGGGCGCGGTCAATCTCGCGCGCCACCTCAAGAACGTGAAGCGCTACGGCGTGCCGTGCGTCGTCGCCATCAACCGCTTCGCCGCCGACACCGAGGCGGAGCTGCGGGCGGTGGAGGCGGCGGCGCGGGCCGAGGGAGTCGCGGCGGTGGTCTGCGCCCATTTCGCCGACGGCGGGAAAGGGGCGGAGGCGCTCGCCCGGCATGTGGTGAAGCTCGCTGAATCCGGCGAGGCGTGCTTCGAGCCGCTCTATCCCGACGACATGGCACTTCTCGACAAGGTGACGATGATCGCCACCAGCCTCTACGGTGCCAGCGAAGTGGTGGCCGACAAGGCGGTCCGCGACCAGCTTGCAAGCTTCGAGGATGCCGGCTATGGGCGCGTTCCCGTCTGCATGGCGAAGACCCAGTATTCCTTCTCCACCGATCCGTCGCGGAAGGGAGCGCCGTCGAACCATGCGGTGAAGATCCGCGAGGTCCGGCTTTCCGCCGGCGCCGGCTTCGTCGTCGTCATCTGCGGGGACATCATGACCATGCCCGGTCTGCCGCGGCATCCTGCCGCCGAGGCGATCCACCTCGACGCCGGGGGCAACGTGGTCGGGCTGTTCTAGGAGAGCCGGCGCGCAACCGGCGGGCATCGGCGGCGCTGCCGCCCGGACGGCGTCTTCTGCGGTCCGGCGGTCTGCGACGCTTCATCCGCCTGACGGCGGGGAGCAATGCCCGAGCCGGAGGGCGGTCAGGTCAGTTGCTCCAATGACGCGCCAGAGGCAAGGCCGGTGCCGGGCACGTCAACGTTGCGGTAGGCCTGCTCCGCTAGGTACTGCCGTAAGCGCTTTGACGACCGTCGCCGACGCACCTGGCGGCTTCGCAGCAGCCGAGATGTTGCCGGGGCGGTCGAATGCGGATCCGCAACGGGTCGGAAGGGGAATCGGATGGTAAGCCGGTGGCATTTCCTGACCGCTTGGGCCGCCGCGATTGCAGCGAGCTTCATCACGACGGCCAGTTCAGTGGCGCAAGCGGCCGAGCCGCCGAACATCCTCCTCGTCATCGCCGACGACATGGGCCTCGATGTCAGCCCCTGCTACGACCTCGGCACCGAAAAACCCGACATGCCGGTGCTCGAATCGATGTGCCGCGACGGCTTGGTATTCGACAACGTCTGGGCCGACCCGACGTGCTCGCCGACGCGGGCGACGCTGCTCACCGGTCGCTACGGCTTCCGCACCGGGGTCCTCAGCCAGCTCGGCGGCCGAAACGCCACCGGCGGCATCCGCACCGACGAAGTGTCGATCCAGCGCCTGCTCGACGGCGCGCCGACCGCCTACGCCCACGCCGTCGTCGGCAAGTGGCATCTCTCCGACACCACCAACGGCGGCGACGACAATCCGGAAATCATGGGCGTCGGCTTCTATTCGGGCCTGATCGCGGGCGCAGTCAGCGACTACTATCGCTTCACGCTGACCACCGACGGAGCCAGCAAGGAGGTCGACGGCTACGCGACGACGGTGTTCACCGACATCGCCATCGATTGGCTGGCCGAGCAGGAGCAACCTTGGTTCCTGTGGCTCGCCTACAACGCGCCGCACACACCGTTCCATGTGCCGCCGGCCGGCCTCCACGACCGGGAACTTGTCGATGACCCGGCGGCGATCGCCGCCGATCCGCTGCCCTACTATCTGGCGGCGCTGGAAGCCCTCGACCACGAGATGGGGCGGCTGCTCGACACGCTCGATCCCGATGCGCGGGCCAATACGGTGGTGATCTTCATCGGCGACAACGGCACGCCGGGCCAGGTCGTGCAGCAGCCCTATTCCCGCCGAACGGCGAAGGGGACGCTCTACCCCGGCGGGATTGCCGTGCCGATGGTCGTTGCCGGCGCCGGCGTCACGCGCAAGGGCGAGCGCGAGGTCGCGCTGGTCAACACGACCGACATCTTCGCGACCATCGCCGACCTTGCCGGGCTGGGCCGAGAGACGGCGGAAGACGGGGTCAGCTTCAAGCCGTTGCTTTCGGGGGGCGAGGCGGCCGAACGTTCCTTCCTCTACGCCGAATACGAGACGGCGGAGGCGCCGATGACCGGGAACAACGGCTGGACGATCCGCGACGAACGATATCAGCTGTTGATGCTGGACGATGGTATCCACGCGCTGTTCGACGTCGCGGCGGACCCGGGCGGCACGGTCACCCTGCTCGACGGTGGCTCCACGGACGCGCAGGCGACCGCGGCGCGGCTGCAGGAACTGGGTGAAGTGCTGAGGTCCAGCCGGTAGGCATCGACCGGGGTGCGCGGTCCACCTGCCGTGTCCGTGCGGGGGAAGACGGGGGGCGCGTGCCGCGTCGGGTTGTCGATTCCGCCGCCCGATCTTACGCGCCCCCGCCACGGGCGGAAATATCGACCTCCGTTGACATTGAGACGAAGGCTTCCGTTAAGTTCGCTAAGATAGGTCGTGCTCTTCGCTGGATGAGTCGCCGCGGTAGCGGCTCGACGGAGAAAACGAATGGTCACGATGCTTGCCGCCGGCCTCGGCGGACTCGGCATCTTCTTCGCCGGCATGTATCTCCTGGCGGAGAACCTGAAGAAGCTGACCGGACGTCGCTTTCGCCAGGTGGTGGCGGCATGGACCAAGACGACGTGGGCCGGGACCTTCTGGGGATTCGTCTCCGGCGGGGTGATGCAGAGCACGGGGGCGTTCACCTTCATCGTCGTCAGCATGCTGGGGAGCGGCCTGCTCACCGTCGAAAGCGGCCTCGCCATCATCATCGGCGCCAACGTCGGCTGCACGCTGCTTGTCGTCATTGCAGCGCTCAACATCCACGTCTTCGTGCTCGCCACGCTCGGCCTCTCCGGCATCTCCTTCGCCAGCGAACGGCTGGTACCGGCGCGGACGTTCTTCCTGGCGGTGTTCGGCATCGGGCTCGTCTTTCTCGGCCTCGACATGCTGCAGGGCGCTGCGGCTCCGCTTGCCGGCGAACTATGGGTGCGCAACCTGATGAGCGGAGCCGGCTCGTCCTACATGCTGATCCTGCTGATCGCCGCGGGGCTATCGGTCGTCATCCAATCCACCAACTCGATTGCGCTGCTTGCCATTACGCTGGCGGTCTCCGGCGTGTTTTCGTTCGAGCAAGCCGTCATGGCGCTCTACGGCGCCAACGTCGGCGGAAGCGTTCTCACCTACCTGCTTGCGGCCAATCTGAAGGGGCGGCAGCGGCAGGTTTCCATGTTCCAGGTGGCATTCAACTTCGTCGCCGCTTTCGTCATGGTGCCGTTGTTCTACTTCGAGCTCTATTCCGGCATCCCCATCGTGAGAAGCATGGTGGCCGTGCTGACCGGCGATGCGGCGCTCCAGCTTGCCTATGTGTACGTCCTTTTCAATGTCGCCGGCGCCATCGTCCTCTTCCCGCTCGTTCAGCCTGCCGTGCGGCTGCTCGCCCGCCTCTACCCGCCGCCGCCGGAGGAGAGCGACGCCCAGCCCCGCTACATCTATGACCGGGCGGTGCAGGAACCGGAGACCGCCCTCGACCTTGCCGCGCTCGAGCAACAGCGGCTGGCGAGCCATCTGCGGCGCCTTCTCGACATCGCGCGCGACGCGCCGAAGGGCGCCGACACGGCGATAAACCGCCTGCAGCAAACCATCGGGACGCTTGCCTCGACCATCGACGATTTCCTCGACCGGCTCGGCGAGACGCCGATCTCCCATTCCGGCTACGAACGGTTGAACCAGGCGCTGATCCGGGAGCGCCTGCTCGACGGCCTGGCCGAGACGCTGGCCGACCTTGCCCGGACAGTGGCCGCCGCCGGTTCCAACCCGACGACCGGTCGGCTGACCAGCAACGTCGTCGAGGGCCTCGACGCCATCCTCCAGACCGTCGTCGAGGCGATGGGACCGGACGGCGAGGAGGAGCGCGTCCTGCTTCGCCAGATGGCCGGCGACCGCAGCGCGCTGATGAAGCGGCTCCGTGAGGAATACCTCGCCAGCGACACGACGCTCGATGCCGGCGACAAGATGACGATCCTCACCGTCACCAACCTGACGGAGCGCGCCTCGTGGCTCATCAACCGGCTGGTCCGCGCGCTGCCCATGCCGGGGCACGAGGCGGAGCGGGGCGGGGCGAAGGTGTCGGAGATGCAGGCGACATGACGGCGACGGCGGACGGCCGGACGCTGACACTGCGGCTCGACAACCGGCTCGAGGCGATTCCGCCGGCGGCCGAGGAGATCGAACGCTTCTGCCGGGGGCATGGGGTGCCGGCGGCCACGATCGGCCATCTCAACCTCGCCCTCGACGAGGCATTCACCAATACGATCAGCTACGCCTGGCCGACCGGTGGCGACCACCAGATGACCGTTACACTGATGATCGGCTCCGATGAGATCGTGGCCGAGATTTCCGACGACGGGATCGCCTTCGATCCGCTGCAGGTGGCGCCGCCGGACCTCGACGCCGACCTCGACGACCGGCCGATCGGCGGGATCGGCGTTCATCTCGTCAAGACGCTGATGGACTCCGCCGCTTATCGCCGCGAGGATGGGCGAAACATGCTGGTGCTCCGGAAATCGCTGTGAGGGCCGGCTGGCTGCGCGACAAAGGCTGGACCCGGGAGCATCCCCGCACTATCAGCCTTGGACTGAGGCAGGAACAGACCGAGAAGAACGAACGGACGGCGAAAGATGATCCCCAGCGAGACGACCGGCGCCGATGTTCTGGTGCTGATGCCGGAGGGCCGCCTCGACAGCAACAATGCCGCCGAGGCGGAGGAGGATCTGCTGCGTCATCTCGACAATGGCCGCCGGCACATCGTCGTCGATCTGGGCAAGCTCGACTACATTTCGAGTGCCGGTCTGCGGCTGGTGCTCGTCACCGCGAAGCGGCTGAAGCAGAGCGGCGGCAAGCTCGCGCTTTGCGGCATGAAACCCCACATCCGCGAGGTCTTCGAGATCAGCGGCTTCGTCTCGATCCTCACCGTGGTCGAGACCCGGCCGGAGGCGGAGGCCGCCGTCGCTGGATGACGGGTTATTCCGCCGCGTCGAGCCGCGCCGCGGATGGGGCCGGTCCCTTGTAGCGGACCACCAGACAGGTGATGTCGTCGGACTGCGGTGCGTCGCCGACGAACCGGCTCACGGCGTCGATCACCGTCGACAGCACGATCTCGACCGACTGGCGACAGCTCTCCGACAGCGAACCGACAAGGCGTTCTTCGGAGAACTCCCGGCCGTCGCGGTCCATCGCCTCCGAGACGCCGTCGGTGTAGAGGAGCAGCGTGTCGCCGGCTTCGAGCGTGACGCGGCCCTCGTTGTAGGAAACCTCCGGCATCACGCCCATCGCCATGCCGCCGGTGCCGGGCAGGCTCGCGACGTTGCCGTTACTGCGCGCCAGCAGCGGCGGATTGTGCCCGGCATTGGCGTAGGTCAGCTCGCCGATCTCGACGTCGAGGACGCCGTAGAACACCGTGACGAACAGCTCGAGCGGGTTCTGCTCGCAAAGCAGCTCGTTGGCGGCGGCCAGGCACTGGCCGGGCGAGCGTCGTTCGCGGGCGCTGCCTTGCAGGATGGTGCGCGAAATCGCCATGAAGAAGGCCGCGGGCACCCCCTTGCCGGAGACGTCGGCGATGACGAGGCCGATCCTGCCTTCGCCGACCGGGAAGAAATCATAGAAGTCGCCGCCCATCTCGCGGGCCGGAACCATCGATGCCTTGCCGCTGAAGCGCGGACTGTCGGGCAGGCGCTGGGGCAGCATGGCAAGCTGCAGGGTGCGGGCAATCTCCAGCTCCGCCTCGACCCGCTCCTTCGACCGTTCGAGCGCCTCGTTCTTCTCGTTGAGCTCGCGGGTGCGCTCGGCGACGAGCCGGTCGAGGGTCTCGGTGCGGGCCTGCACCTCGGCCGCCATGCGGGTGAAGGTCCGCGCCAGATCGCCGAGCTCGTCGGTGCGCTGTCGCACCTTTTCGAGGTCGGCCGGGTTGAAGCGCTGATCCTCGAACGCCGCGGCAGCGCCGGTGATGCGCACCACCGGCTGGGTGATGTGCCTTGCCACGTAGCCCCAGCCGATCAGCACGGCGCCGACGATGCTGACGGCGTTGAGAACGAGCAGCAAGGTCTCGCCGAGATCGATGGCACGGTTCGAGGCGGCGACGGCGGCCTCCGTTCGCGTCTCGACCAGCTGCACAAGCCGGTCGACCTGGTCGGTCAGGCGCGTGGCAAGCGTCCGGGCCTGCTCGACCAGGGCGTTGGCCGACTGCTGTTCCAGAAGCAACTCCCGGCGCGGCTCGAAGATGCCCTCGCTGCCCTCGCCGAGGTCGATCAGACCGTTGGCGACGGTGCGCAGCGCTTCCGGATCGGCGAGGCTCGCCCCGTCGACGGCATTCAGGAAGCGATCGATCGCCGCCTCGAAGCGCTCGCGCAGCGGCTGGAGCAGGGCGACCTCGGGCAGATTGGCGGCCTCCGCCAGCAGCCCGCCGATCAGATTGCCCTCGATGCTGAGCTGAGCCATGGCCGCGTAGCCGAGCAGCGCCTGCTCGGTGAACCGCACGGCAGGGGGCACCGGCGCAGCATCCTCGAGGGTGCGAAAGCCGGTGACCAGATAAAGCGTGGCATCGTCGAGCAGCGGCGTCAGCAGTTCGACCAGGTGGCGATGCAGGTTCGCCGCCTGGTCGATGCGGGCCGCTAGCTCAGCCTTTAGCGCCAGCTGCTTGCCGACCGACTGGTCGAGCCGGTCGAGGACGCCCGACAGTTGCTGGCTGGCGTCGCGGATGTCGGCGATCCGCTGCCGGTCCTCGCCCGAGGTCGAGCCTTGGCCGGCTTCCGTCTGCAGTTGGTCGATCAGCTGATTGAGGACGACTCGCTGACCGTGAAGCGCCTCGGTGACGCGCTCGCGCTCCGCCTCGTTGGCGGCGGAGACGAGGGCCGGGGCGGTCGCCGCGATCAGGGTGCTCTGATGGGCAAGCCGGAGCGAATCGGTGATCGACGGGATCTGCTCGCGGGTGATGCGCCGCTGGTGCTGTCCAAGCTCGACGAACGAGATCCACGCCACCACGCTTGCCGCGAGCGTAAGCCCGACCGCCCCGGCGATGGCCGCGTAGAGCTTGACCGACAGCCCGAAGCGCGACTGCCCGCGGGCGCCCTGTGGACCCGAAATCGCAGTCATGGCGAAATCCGCTCCACCGGCACGACCTCACCGCTTGCGCCGATCATGGTCAGAAACACCCGGTTCGATCCGTGATTGTGGGGGCCGTAGCGCAATGCAAATCCGCCGATGTCGAATTCGCCTGTCTCGGCGAGGGTCGAGAGGAAGCCCTGGCGGGTGAGCGGCTCCCCGGCGCGACGGAGGACCTCGGCGGTCAGCCGGCCGGCAAGATAGCCCTCCAGCGACGTGAAGCCCGGCGCGGCGGACACGTCGTAGGCTTCGAGCGCCGCGCGGTATTCAGCCAAAAGCGGCATCGAGTCGCCGTTCGGAAACGGCACGACCTGGGTGATGTAGACACCCGCCCCTGCCGGACCGAGGGCCGAAGCGAGGGCATTGGTGCCGACGAAGGAGATGTTGAGGATGATGGCATCGACGCCGAGCTTGCGGGCCCACTCGGTGAAGGCGGCGCTCGGCAGGTAGGCGCCGATGACGACGATCGCCTGGGGATGCTCTTGTCGCACCCGCAAGAGCGCCGTCTTCACGGCCGTCGTGTTACGCATGTAGGTGCCGGTGCCGGCGATCGTCAGGTAGCGCCGTTCCAGCGCCTGCTTGACGCCGGCGAGCCCGCTCCGGCCGTAGGAATCGTCCTGATAGAGGACGGCGATGCGCGTGATGCCGCGATCGCGGATCAGGCTGTCGACCATCTTCTCGGTTTCCTCGAAATACGAGGCGCGGACGTTGACGACATCGGTGAGATCCGGATCGCGGAGGAACTCGGCGCCGGTAAAGGGCGCGATGAACGGGACGCCGGCCTGCCGGGCGATCGGTTCGGCGGCAAGCGAGGTCGGAGTGCCGACCTCGCCGATCAGGGCGAAGACCTTGTCCTCGTCGATCAGCTTCTTGGTGTTGGCGATCGCCGCTTCAGGCTCGTAGCGGTCGTCGTAGGACAGAAGGTCGAGCTGGCGTCCATGGATGCCGTCGGCTTTGTTGATCTCGGCGAAGGCGGCCATGATGCCGCGCCGCATTTCGGTGCCGAGCTCTGAGGCCGGTCCGCCGAGAGCCGCCGACTGGCCGAACAGGATGCGGTCGCCGCTGACGCCCGGGGTCTCGTCGGCAATAGCCGGCGCGCCGGCCGCAACCAGGAGGGCGAGCGCAGCAAGTGAGGGTGTCCAGCGCCGCGTCATCACTCCCCGCGAATCGCAAATCGTCCGAAATCGCCGAGCCTGCTGCTGCCCGCCATCGCCCGTCCGGGCCAAGCGATCCGAGGCAACCACGGACTGCCATCGCTCGCAAGCAGACAATCGGCTGTCCGGGCAAGGGCACCCCGGTCAGACGAGAATGGCGTTCTTCTCCCAAAGGCGGAAGCCGCCCTTGAAGGCATTGGCGTTGTCGCCCCGCCGGCACCCCGGCGGCAGCTTGTCGAGCAGGCGGACATTGCCGCCGCCGAGCACGATGTAGTCGGGCTCGGTCGCCGCCTTGAGGCGCTCGACCACCGCGAACACCTCGTGCCGCCACTTCTTCTTGCCGAGGCGCTCGAGGCCGGCCTCGCCGACATAATCCTCGAAGGTGCGGTGCTTCTTGTAGGGGAGGTGGGCGAGCTCCATCGGTTGGGCGACGCGGTCGACGATCAGCGCCGTGCCGAGGCCGGTGCCGAGGCCGAGGAACAGCATGCGACGTCCCTCATAGCTGCCGACGGCCTGCATCAGGGCATCGTTGACGATCTTGACCGGCCGGCCGAAGGCGGCTCCGAAATCGAAGCCGACCCAGCCGGCGCCGAGGTGGGCGGGCTCCAGCATCGGCTTGTTGTGGAGCACCGGGCCGGGATAGCCCATGGCGACGACGTCGTAGTCCCAGCCCTCGGCGAGCTTCTTGAGGTCCTCCACCATCTGACCGGGGGTCATCGTCGGCCCCGAATCGACCTGGCGTTTCTGTCGCCGCCCGGTGGCGAGAATCTTGACGTGGGTTCCCCCGATGTCGATCACCAGCACCTTCGGCGCGGCGCCGGTCTTCGGGCCTGCCGGTTTCGCGGTTGTCGCTCTAGCCATTGTTCAGGCTCCCTGCCGCCGCCTGGTCCGCCAGGACGACGATGTCGGCCGCCTTGACCCGGCCGGCGGGAATGGCCGGGTCACGGCGGGAAAGCTTCGCCAGCGCGTCGACCTTCTCCGCCCCGGTGACGACGAAGAGGATCGCGGCGGCGTTGTCGAGGATGGGATAGGTCAGCGTCATGCGCGGGTGCCCCTGATAAGGTCGGGTCAGGGCGACCCACCGGTCGGTCACCTCGAGAACGGGGTCGTCCGGCACCAGCGAGGCAGTGTGACCGTCGGGCCCCAGGCCGAGATGGACGAGGTCGAGCTGCGGCGGCGATCCCGTCACCATCTCAAGGGTGGCGGCATATTCGACGGCGGCGACCGCGAGGTCGTCCGCCTCGACGGGCATCGGATGGACGTTCTCCGGCGGTAGCGGAACGCGGTCGATCAGGCTTTGACGGAGATGAAAGAAGTTGCGGTCCGGGCTGTCGGCGGCGGCAACCCGCTCGTCGACCTGGAAGATTTCGATCCCGGACCACGGCAGATCTTCCTTCGCCAGCGCGGCGAGCATCACCCATGGCGTATGGCCGCCGCTGACGGCGAGGGTGAAGCGCCCCTTGGCGCCAACGGCGTCCCGCGCCGCTGCGGCAATGCGGGCGGCGCCTTCGGCCGCGACGGCTTCGGGGTCGGCGAGCACGTCAAGCTTCATGTCACACCTCGACCAGATGACTGTTCTGGTTCCATCGCACGACGACCTTGTAGTCGTGCTCGAAGCCGAGCACGCTGACGGTTGCCGTGCCAAGGGCGAAGAACTCGCCGTCGACCGGCGGCAGGCCGAGCCAGCAGGCAGTGAGGATTCTCAGCACATGGCCGTGGGCGAACAGCGCGACATCGCCGCGGGCCTTCAGCGCCCGCTTGATGACCCGCTGGACGCGCTCGCCGACCTGCTCGACGGTCTCGCCGCCGGGCACGCCGTCCTTCCACAGGACCCAGCCCGGCCGCTCCTTCTCGATGTCGACGGTACGCCGGCCCTCATAGGCGCCGTAGTTCCATTCCATGAGGTCGTCGGTGAGCACGGCGCCCTCCTCATAGCCGGCCAGCCGGCAGGTCTCGACCGCGCGAATCAGCGGGCTCGACAGCACCAGGGCGAAGGGCCGTCCCTTGAGGCGCCGTCCTACCGCCCGTGCGCGCGCCTCCCCCGCCTTGTTCAGGGGGATATCCGTGCGACCGGTGTGGCGGTCGGTCTTGCTCCATTCCGTTTCACCGTGGCGGAAAAGCCAGACCTCCTTGTGATCGCTCACCGGCTCGCCTCCAGCCGGCTCAGGGAGCCGGATCGATCCAGCCGTGGGGCGGGACAAGCTGCTTCAGCGCATCCGCCGGCCCCCACGTGCCGGGCTGGTAGGGGTGGACGGGGACCTTGTTGCCGAGGATCGGGTCGACGATCCGCCAGGCGATCTCGCTGGCGTCCTGACGAGTGAACAGCGAATCGTCGCCGTCGAGGGCGTCGCCGATCAGCCGCTCGTAGGGCTCCATCTCGTCCTTCACCTCGTCGCGGGCCATGAGCTCGATCTGCTGCCCCTTCATCTGCTCGCCCGGCGCTTTTTTCCGGGAGCCGATCGCAATCGTCACCTCGGGGCTGAGGCGGAAGCGGACATAGTTGGATTCGCCGTCGATATTCTCGCCAAAGGCGTTGAGCGGCGGCCGATGGAAGCGGACGACGACCTCGGTGACGTGAACCGGCAGGTTCTTGCCGGCGCGGATGTAGAACGGCACGCCGTCCCAGCGCCACGAGTCGACGAACAGCCGCACCGCGGCGAAGGTCTCCACCTGCGAGTCCTTGGCGACGCCCGGCTCGTCACGATAGCCGTCAAACTGGCCGCGGACGACGTCGTTCACGTCCAGCGGGCGGATGGCCTTGAAGATCTTGACCTTCTCGTCGATGAGGCCGGCTTCGAAATCCCCCGCCGGGGCCTCCATCGCCAGGATGACGAGGACGTTCATCAGATGGTTCTCGATGACGTCGCGGATGGCGCCGACCTCGTCGTAGAAATGGCCGCGGCCCTGGACGCCGAAATCCTCCGCCATCGTCACCTGGACGCTCTCGACGTAGTTCCGATTCCAGATCGGCTCCAGATAGGAGTTGGCGAAGCGGAAATAGAGAAGGTTCTGGACGGCCTCCTTGCCGAGATAGTGGTCGATGCGGAAGATCGAGGTTTCGTCGAAGGCAAGATGCAGGATGCGGTTCAGCCACTGGGCCGAGGCGAGGTCGCGTCCGAACGGCTTCTCGACCATCAGCTTGGCGTTGGTGGCGCAGCCCGACTGCTGCAGGCCCTGAACGACGGTCTCGAACATGCTCGGCGGGATGGCGAGGTAGTGGAGGGGCCGGGCGGAGCCGTCGAGGGCCTCCTTCAGGCGCTGGAAGGTGCCGGGATCGCGGTAGTCTCCGCTGACGTAGTGCAAAAGCCCGGCCAGTTTCTTGAAGATGCGGTCGTTGACCGAGCCCTTGTCCTTTTCGATGCCATCGCGGGCGCGGGCGATCAACTGGTCGAGGGTCCAGTCGTCGATAGCGACGCCGACGACCGGCTGGGTAAGCATCCCCCGCCGCACCATCGAATAGAGCGAGGGGAAGATCTTCTTGTGGGCAAGGTCCCCGGTCGCGCCGAACAGCACCAGGGCATCGGATTTCACTTGAGCCATCGTTCTTCGCGCCGCTTTGGAGGGATCAGACTGCGGGTTGGGCCGGCTCAGGCCTTCTTCTCGAGGTGGCCACCGAACTCGTAGCGCATCGCCGACAGCATCTTGTCGGCGAAGTCGGCCTTGCCGCGCGACGAGAAGCGCTCATAGAGCGCCGATGACAGCACCTGCGCCGGGATACCCTCGTCGATCGCCGCCTTGATGGTCCAGCGGCCTTCTCCGGAATCCGAGACGCGACCGGCATAGTTGGCGAGTTTCGGGTCTTCGAGCAGGGCCTCGGCCAGCAGATCAAGCAGCCACGATCCGATGACGCTGCCGCGCCGCCAGACCTCGGCGACGTCGGTGATGTTGATCGTGTACTGGTAATATTCGGGATCGCGGAGCGGCGTGGTCTCGGCGTCGACCTCCTGCTTCCGGCTGCCGATATCGGCACCGTGCAGGATGTTCAGCCCTTCGGCGTAGGCGGCCATGACGCCGTATTCGACGCCGTTGTGGACCATCTTGACGAAGTGCCCGGCGCCGCTCGGCCCGCAATGCAGGTAGCCGTGCTCGGCGGTGCCGCCGGCCTTCTCGCGGCCGGGCGTGCGCGGGGCCGAATCCACCGCCGGCGCCAGCGAGGCGAAAACTGGATCGAGATGCTGGACCGCGACGTCGGGGCCGCCGATCATCTGGCAAAAGCCGCGCTCGAGACCCCAGACGCCGCCGCTGGTGCCGACGTCCACATAGTGGATGCCCTTTTGGGCCATGCGCTTGGCGCGATCGACGTCGTCGCGATAGAACGAGTTGCCGCCGTCGACGATGATGTCGCCCGCTTCCATGAGGCCGGAGAGCTCGCCCAGCGTCTCCTCGACCACCGCGGCCGGCACCATCATCCACGCGGCGCGCGGCTTGGTGAGTTTTGCCACGAAATCCTTCATCGACGTGGCGCCGACCGCGCCCTCACCGGCCAGCGCCTTGACCGCATCGGCGCTGACGTCGAAGACGACGCATTCGTGTCCGTCCCGCATCAGGCGGCGGACCATGTTGGCTCCCATGCGGCCGAGGCCGATCATCCCGAGTTGCACGGCGGTTTCCTCCTCGTGACTGAACCTTGCCTGCGGACGGGGACCCGCCCTCGCTTAAAGGCAATACTGCATTCCTGGGGGTAGGGGCAACGCGTGGCGTTCCGTTACAATTGATATCGCGTTCACGGGTCGCGGAGCTGGTCCGGTCGTAGCGCCTGATCCTCAGTAGTATCGGTCGAGGTGCATCCTGGCCGGGTGGGCGATCTCGGGGTGCAGGTCGGCGGCGAGCCGTTCAAGCACGGGCCGCATGCCGGCGACCGGCTCGTCCAGCTCGGTGGCGCACATCATGGCGATCCACGCCCGGTCCCTGTCGATCAGCCGCGTGGCGAAGGCCGGATCGGCGGCGTAGTGCTCATGGACGTAGAACCACAGCGCTTGGGCGTTGGGGAGGTAGTCAGTGTCCTTCTCGAAGGTGAGGACGTCGAGCACCCATTGATCGAGGTCGAAGCCGGCCGCCTCCAGCATCTTGTTCGACGCCAGCGCGGAAAGCCCGTCCAGCATGATGTCGTAGCCGCAAACGAAGCCGCCGGCGACGGCGACGCGATGCTTCGGATGGGTGCGCAGACGCTCGAGAATGGCGGTGAGCGACGGCGCATCGGAGTCGCCGTCGAAGCGATCGCTGCCGTAGAGAGCGCCGAGCCAGCGCGCCGCGCCGGCAGCCACCATCGGATGGGGATGGGCGAGGAGGGGCAGAAGGTCATCTTCACACTCGGTCCATGGGATCGGCTCGGCGGCCTGCGACAGGGCGTCAAGGTCGCGTGCGGTGGCGATCGCCTCGGCCGTTCGGGGCCAGCCAATACCGCGCGCGTCGAGATCGGCCAGCCACGCTGCGAGGACCTCCTGGAACACCGGGTAGCCGTCGCGGGCGACGTTCCAGCAGAGGCGGAAATGCGCCGCGGGCGCAGTGCGTAAGGAACTCTCCAAGCGCGTCAGGAAGGGCCGGATGCGGGCGGTGGCTGTCGCCGCGTCCCAAGGGATCGTCAGGCAGGGCGGCAAGCGGTCGTCGGCCAGGTCGTCGGGGATCGGCTGGCCACGCTCGCGGAAGCGCGCCTGACGTCGTGCGATCCACGCCCGTGTCGAGGCCTCCGGGTCGTACAGGGTCCGCTCGATCACACCGGCGGCGCAGGCCGTCAGGTGGCCGGCCTGCCATTCGCTCATCCCCGCCCGGAAATCGACGGCCGGTCCCCCTTCCGGGATGTCGAGAAGGCGATAGCAGATGTTGTAGAGACGGGTCAGGTCGGCGTCGGTGACGTCGGCGGGCACCACGAGGTCACGAAAGGCGCCGATCAGCGTGTCATAGTCGGCCGAAGAGGCCGTCAAGGCCGCCTCGAAGGTGGCCAGAGTCTCTGCAACCGGCTTGCCTGTCATCAGGATCGTCGCCTCCGCCGATGCGTGGGCGGAGTGAAGCCGATTGCAGAACGCGAGCAAATGACGCCGGTCACAGGGGGCGTGCGAAGCGCTACGGCCCTGTTCAATTTGATCTGGGTGGGCAGGATCGAGCGGCGGTTCTGCTTCCCTCAGGTGATCTTCTGTCCCGTCTTCTGCCAGTCGGCGAGGAAGCGCTGCAGTCCGATGTCGGTCAAGGGATGCTTGACCAGACCCTTGAGCACCTCCGGCGGGATGGTCGCGACGTCGGCGCCGGCCATCGCCACTTCCTTGACGTTGACCGGCGAGCGGATCGAGGCGGCAAGGATCTCGGTCTTCAGGTGGTCGAAGTTGTCGTAGATGGTGCGGATCTCGCGGATCAGCTCGACGCCGTCGGCGCCGATGTCGTCGAGGCGGCCGATGAAGGGCGAGACAAAGGTGGCGCCCGCCTTGGCGGCGAGCAGCGCCTGATTGGCCGAGAAGCACAGGGTGACGTTGACCTTGTGTCCGTCGTTGCTGAGCGCGCGGCAGGCCCGCAGGCCATCCCAGGTCATCGGCGCCTTGATGACGATGTTCTTGGCGATGCCGAGAAGCACCTTGGCTTCCGCCAGCATGCCGTCATAGTCGGTGGCCGCTACCTCGGCCGAGATCGGCCCGTCGACGGTGGCGCAGATCTCGGTCAGCACCTCCTTGAACGGCCGGCCGGTCTTGGAAATCAGGGTCGGATTGGTGGTGACGCCGTCGAGCAGGCCGGTCTCGGCGAGTTCCTTGATCTCGGCGACATCCGCCGTGTCCACGAAAAACTTCATGCCGCAATCTCCTCTGCCAATGCGGGCCGGGCGGCGCCGCCGGGCTTTTCTTTAGCGGAAAGGACCGTCATCGTCAGCGACAAACCAGATCGTGGTTGCGGGAGATTCGGGGAAAATTTGTCCGCCGGAAAGACGGTTTCCGTTCTCGTGCCCGTCGCGGTGGCCGGCACCTACAGCTACGCCGTCCCGGAGGGACTCGCCGTGGCGCCCGGCGACATCGTCGCGGTGCCGCTCGGCACCCGCGACGTGATCGGCGTCGTATGGGACGATCCGCCAGACGAGGAGATAGGGCACAACCGGCTGAGGCCCATCGTCGGACGCTTCGACGCGCCGCCGCTGGCGAAGCAACTCCGCGCCTTCGTCGACTGGATCGCCAACTACACGCTGACGACGCGCGGCATGGTCCTCCGGATGGTGCTCAGAGCGCCCGGCGCGCTGGAGCCGGAGGCGCCGATCGTCGGGGTGCGGCTCGCCGGGCCGCTGCCGGAGCGGATGACGCCGGCCCGCCAGCGGGTGATCGCCATGCTGGAAGGCGGCGTGGCGTGGTCGAAGTCGGGCCTTGCCGCCGCCGCTGCCGTCAGCCCCGGCGTCGTTGCCGGGCTGCTCGAGGCGGGCACGCTGGAGACGGTGTCGATGCCGGCTCCGCCGGTGGCGCCGCCGCCCGATACCCACCACGCCGTGCCTGTCCTCAACACAGACCAAGCGGCGGCGGCTACGGCGCTCCGCCAGTCGGTGGAGGCGGGCGGCTTTTCGGTGACGCTTCTCGACGGCGTGACCGGTTCGGGCAAGACCGAGGTCTATTTCGAGGCGGTGGCCGCCGCGCTCGACAAGGGAAAGCAGGTGCTGATCCTCATCCCGGAGATCGCGCTCACCGGCGGCTTCCTCGAGCGGTTCAGCGCCCGCTTCGGCGGTCGTCCCGCCGAGTGGCATTCGGAGGTGACGCCGAGGATGCGCGAGCGGGTATGGCGCGGTGTCGCCACCGGCGCGGTGAGGGCCGCGATCGGCGCCCGCTCGGCGCTGTTCCTGCCGTTCCGGGAACTCGGCCTCATCGTCGTCGACGAGGAGCACGACCTTGCCTACAAGCAGGAGGACCGGGTTTTCTACAACGCCCGCGACATGGCGGTGGTGCGCGGTCATCTCGCCGGTTTCCCGGTTGTCCTCTCCTCGGCGACGCCGTCGATCGAGTCGCGGGTCAACGCGGATGCGGGGCGCTATCAAAGGATTGTCCTGCCCGACCGCTATGCGGCGGCGCGACTTCCCGACATCGCGGCGATCGACCTCCGGAAGCACCAGCCCGAGCGCGGCCGGTACCTGTCGCCGCCGCTGGTGACGGCGGTGGAGGAGACGCTGGCCGAGAAGGAGCAGGTACTCCTCTTCCTCAACCGTCGCGGCTATGCGCCGCTGACGCTCTGCCGCACCTGCGGCCACCGGTTCCAGTGCCCCAACTGCTCAACCTGGCTGGTGGAGCATCGCTTTCGCGGCATCCTGCTTTGCCACCATTGCGGCCACTTCGAGCCGCGCCCCGACCACTGTCCGAACTGCGGCGACACCGAGAGCCTGGTGGCGGTCGGGCCCGGAGTGGAGCGGCTGGCCGAGGAGGTGGCGGTGCGCTGGCCCGACGCCCGGGTGATCGTCATGTCGAGCGACATCGTCGGCGGGGTGCAGCGCCTGCGGCTGGAACTGGAATCGATCGAGAAGGGCGAGGTGGACATCGTCATCGGTACGCAGCTCGTCGCCAAAGGGCACAATTTCCCGTTGCTGACGCTGGTCGGCGTGGTCGACGGCGATCTCGGCCTCGCCTTCGGCGATATGCGGGCGGCGGAGCGCACCTTCCAGCTCCTCAGCCAGGTGACCGGCCGGGCCGGTCGGTCGGGCGGCGCCAGCCGGGCACTAGTGCAGACCTTCGCGCCGGAGCATCCGGTGATCCGCGCCATCGTCTCCGGCGACCGCGAGGCCTTCTATGCGAGCGAGATCGAGGCGCGCAGGGCGGCAGGCCTGCCGCCGTTCGGTCGGCTGGCGGGGATTGTCATCTCCGGGCCGGACCGCGCGTCGACACAAGCCTATGCGGCGGCCTTCCGGCGGGCCGAGCCCCGCGCGGCAGACATCCGCGTGCTCGGGCCGGCGGAGGCACCACTCGCCGTGGTGCGCGGCCGGCACCGCTTCCGGCTGCTGGTCCAGGCGCCGCGCAATACCGACATCCAAGCCTATCTGCGCGATTGGCTCGCCGCGGCTCCGACGCTGCGCGGAAGCCTCAGGGTGCAGGTCGACATCGATCCGCAGACGTTTATGTGACGGGTGCAGGGCGGCCGCAAGGAATGGCGGTCATCGTGCGCAGGCTCCCTTCGGGTCCATCCTCCTAGGGCCAACCTTTGAACGGATTGCTCGGCCTTCGATGGTTTCTGGATTCCGCCAGGGAGATTATTGACAGCCGAAAATTCGTCATATATCGTATCATCAATATTTTGACGATTGGCCACGCCAATGAGCGTCCGCAAGTCAAGGTCGCCGTCAGTCAAACGGTTGGACGATCCGGGCCCTCTGCTCCCCCTTGCAGGCGGAATTCCCCCGGTTCGACGGGTGCCCAATGCACTGGCGCGCCGCTTCTTCCAGATCTGCACGACGGCGACGGCCGAAAGCGTCAAGGACGCGGGGCTGACGCCGCTCGAATTCGCAATTATGGCCTATATCAACCGGCAGGTGGGCGAGCCCGACATCGACCAGACCAGCCTCGCGGCCCGGCTTGGCATAGACCGGAATAACACGAGCCTCCATGTTGAGCGGCTCGAGACGGCGGGTCTGCTGGCACGCCGGGTCAGCGAGCGGGACAGACGCGTCCGGCTGCTCCGCCTTACAGCACGTGGTGAGGCTCTGTTTCGGCGCCTCTATCCCCAGGCATTGGCCGGTCAGGAGCGGATACTTCGGGTGCTCACGCCCGCGGAGCGCGACGTGCTTCTGGACCTGCTCGTTCGTGTCATCGAGGCCAATCGGGCACTCGCGCGGCCAGGAACCGGCCGGCGAAAGCGTGGTTCCCTTTCCAACGAAGTCTGAGGAGGAAATCATGGATTCTCTGAATGTGATATCGCTCCCCGCAAGGCCCGCACCGATCGCGCTGGACCCGGCAAAGACCGCGATCATAGTCGTCGACATGGAGAACGACTTCGGCTTGGAAGGCGGCATGTTCCACCGGGCCGGAATCGACATCTCCGCGATCCGCAGGGCAGTCGCGCCCACCGCCCGCGTGCTTGACGCGGCGCGCCAGGCCGGTATCCGGATTGTCTATTCGAAGATGGCCTATCTTCCCGATCTGTCCGATCTCGGCCCATCCGGCGCGCCCAACCGGCTGCTGCATATCGAGCGAATGGGGGTCGGTCAGACCGTTAGCATCCCCGGTGGAGGCGAAGGCCGCATCCTTGTCCGCGGCAACTGGGGCACCGAGATTGTGGACGAATTGAAGCCGGAGACCGGCGACGTCATCGTCGTCAAGACGCGATATAGCAGTTTCTACCAGACAGATCTCGACGCGATTTTGAGAGCCGGCGGCATCGACCATCTCGTCGTCACGGGCTGCACGACGAGCGTCTGCGTGGAATCAACTATCAGGGATGCGTTTTTCAGGGACTACCACGTCGTGCTTCTCGCCGATTGCACGGCCGAACCGATCGGAAGCGGCGAGTCCCGTGGCAATCACGAGGCAACCATCCACCTCATCGAGATGATGTTCGGCCGGGTGTCAACATCGGGCGAGTTCGTCGCTGCCGTCGGGGCGTTGGAGACGACAGTTCCCGGCTAGGCGGGAATGGCTGTTCGCCGCATCGCTACCCGCGCGAATCGCCACGGTTGGCCATATTGCCCGGCAGCAAGGTCTGCGGCAGGCGAACCGCGCTTTCGGGGCGGGGTCGGGCGCACGGGACGCGGTCGGCACCGCTTCCGGCTGCTGGTTCACGCGCCGCGCAGCACCGACGTGCAGGCGTATCTCCGGGACTGGCTCGCAGCGGCTCCGACGCCGCGCGGGAGCCTCAGGGTGCAGGTCGACATCGATCCGCAGAGCTTCCTGTAGCTCCGGTCCCGGAGCCCTATCGGTCATGAACTGGGGCTAAACGGGACATTCAGGGCAGGTTCCGGCGCCGGCGCGTAGGAACGGGGGAAGTTTGGTCCTCGGTTCGACACGCCAGCGAAGGACAAAAGAGATGAAACGCCCGCTCCCCATCGGCAAGCGCTCGCAGCTCGCAGTCGCGGGCACCGCCCTCTTTCTCGGCGTCGCGGTTGCGGGAATCGCCATGGGCGCCGGCGAATCGACGCGCGACCCCCTGGATCATTCGTATAACTGTCATGTGCTCGTCGACGGCGGCATGGACTGGAACACGATGCCGCCCCGCCCGACGACCATGTGGGTTCCGTGCGGCGAAACGCTCCTCAGGGATGCCTGGCGGGACGTCTGACGACCCTGCGGGCCGCTGGCCTGCCGTGCCTTTCGCTGCACCGCGACAAGTCGCGCAAATCCATGCCGTTCCGCCGTGTTGCCCTACGTACGGGCCTATGGTAAGCGAACCGGCGAATTCGGGGCGGGGCCGGTTGCGCGCATGAGGCCACGGCCCGAGAACTCATCCGTTCAAGGCCTTGAAAAGAAGAAGCCGGGCCTCTCCGGAGCAGCCCCGCGCGTTGGAGAACTGGGAACAGGTGGCGGACAAGAACTCTCCCGTTTCAGGTCTGGCGGAGCGCTATGCGACCGCCTTGTTCGAACTTGCCGAGGATGAAAAAGGTCTCGCCGAACTCGAGGCGGACGTCGACCGTTTCGCGACGATGCATGACCAGAGCGACGACCTGCAGAGCTTCATCCGCAGCCCCGTCCATTCGGCGGAGGAGCAGGTGCGCGCCATCGCCGGCGTCCTCGACAAGGCGGAGATCAAGGGGCTGGTCGCCAACTTCCTGAAGGTGGCCGCCGCCAACCGCCGGCTTTTCGCGGTGCCGGACATGATCACCGCATTCCGCCGGATGCTCGCCGAGCACCGGGGTGAGGCGGCTGCCGAGGTGACCAGCGCCGAGCCGCTGTCGGAGGCGCATCTGGCGGCGCTCAAGGACGCCCTCAAGCAAGCGCTCGGCAAGGACGTGGCGATCGACGCACGAGTCGACCCGTCGCTGATCGGCGGCCTGATCGTCAAGGTCGGCAGCCGCATGATCGACTCCTCGCTCAAAACCAAGCTCAACTCACTCAAGCTCGCCATGAAAGAGGTCGGCTGATGGAAATCCGGGCCGCAGAAATCTCCGCGATCCTCAAGAACCAGATCAAGAATTTCGGCAAGGAGGCCGAGGTCTCCGAAGTCGGCCAGGTGCTGTCGGTGGGCGACGGCATCGCCCGCATCTACGGCCTCGACAACGTCCAGGCCGGCGAGATGGTCGAGTTCCCCGGCGGCATCCGCGGGATGACGCTCAACCTCGAGACCGACAATGTCGGTGTCGTCATCTTCGGCACCGATCAGGAAATCAAGGAAGGCGACACCGTCAAGCGGACCGGCGCCATCGTCGAGGTGCCGGTCGGCAAGGGCCTGCTCGGCCGGGTGGTCGACGCTCTCGGCAATCCGATCGACGGCAAGGGCGCGATCGAGGCGACCGAGCGCAAGCGGGTGGACGTCAAGGCGCCCGGCATCATTCCGCGCCGCTCGGTGCATGAGCCGATGCAGACCGGCCTCAAGGCGATCGACGCGCTGATCCCGATCGGCCGCGGCCAGCGTGAGCTGATCATCGGCGACCGCCAGACCGGCAAGACCGCGGTGGCGCTCGACACCATCCTCAACCAGAAATCCGTCAACGAAACCGGCGACGAATCACGCAAGCTCTACTGCGTCTACGTCGCTATCGGTCAGAAGCGGTCGAGCGTGGCGCAACTCGTCAAGGTGCTTGAGGAGAACGGGGCGCTCGACTATTCGATCGTCGTCGCCGCCACCGCCTCCGACCCGGCGCCGATGCAGTACCTGGCGCCGTTCGCCGGCTGCACGATGGGCGAGTATTTCCGCGACAACGGCATGCACGCGCTGATCATCTACGACGATCTGTCCAAGCAGGCGGTGGCCTACCGGCAGATGTCGCTGCTCTTGCGCCGTCCGCCCGGACGCGAGGCCTATCCCGGCGACGTCTTCTACCTGCATTCGCGGCTGCTCGAGCGCGCCGCCAAGCTCAACGCCGACAACGGTGCCGGCTCGCTGACGGCACTGCCGATCATCGAGACCCAGGCGAACGACGTCTCCGCCTATATCCCGACCAACGTGATCTCGATCACCGACGGGCAGATCTTCCTCGAGACCGACCTGTTCTACCAGGGCATTCGGCCGGCGGTGAACGTCGGCATCTCGGTGTCACGGGTGGGCTCGGCCGCGCAGGTGAAGGCGATGAAGCAGGTCGCCGGCACCATCAAGGGAGAGCTCGCCCAATACCGGGAGATGGCGGCCTTCGCCCAGTTCGGCTCCGACCTCGACGCCGCGACCCAGCGCCTTCTCAACCGCGGCGCCCGGCTGACCGAGCTCCTCAAGCAGCCGCAGTTCTCCCCGCTCAAGATCGAGGAACAGGTCGTCGTCATCTTCGCCGGCGTCAACGGCTATCTCGACAAGCTGCCGGTCAGCAAGGTGAGCCAGTTCGAGGCGGGTTTCCTGGCGCTGCTCCGCTCCGACCACAAGGACCTCCTCGACGAGATCCGCGAGAAGCGCGAGCTGACCGACCCGATCACCGAGCGGCTGCGCGAGGCGGCCGACGGCTTCGCCAAGGTGTTCGGCTGAGCGGGCAGGGGACCGGATGACGGGCGTCTAGGCGATGGCAAGCCTCAAGGAACTCCGTAACCGCATCGCCTCGGTCAAGGCGACGCAGAAGATCACCCGCGCCATGCAGATGGTGGCGGCGTCGAAGCTGCGCCGGGCGCAGGCGGCGGCCGAGGCCGCACGTCCCTATGCAGCCAGGATGAATGCGGTGCTCACCAATCTGGCAGGGGCGCTCGCCGGGCGGGCCGACGCACCGCGCCTGCTTGCCGGGACCGGGCGCGACGATAGCCACCTTCTGGTCGTGTGCACTGCCGAGCGCGGGCTGTGCGGCGCTTTCAATTCCTCGATCGCGCGGCTTGCCCGCGATCAGGCCGTGCGGCTTACCGGCGAGGGCAAGACGGTCAAGATCCTCTGTGTCGGCAAGAAGGGGCACGACATCCTGCGCCGGCTTTTTGCGTCGCAGATCATTGGCCTGGTCGACCTTCGCGAGGTGAGGCAGCTGGCTTTTTCCGACGCCGACGGCATCGGCGACAGGGTGCGCGACCTGTTTGGCGCCGGCGAGTTCGACGTCTGCACGCTGTTCTTTTCCGAGTTCAGGTCGGTGATCAGCCAGGTGCCGACGGCGCAGCAGATCATCCCGGCGCAAATCTCCGGCGAGGGTGTCGAGACGCCGGTCAGCGGCGCCGCCTACGAGCACGAGCCGGACGAGGAATCGATCCTTGCCGACCTCCTGCCGCGCAACCTGTCGGTGCAGATCTTCCACGCGCTTCTCGAGAACGCGGCGTCGGAGATGGGCGCCAAGATGTCGGCGATGGACAATGCGACGCGCAATGCCGGCGACATGATCGACCGGCTGACGCTCAACTACAACCGCACGCGTCAGGCGCAGATCACCAAGGAACTGATCGAGATCATCTCGGGCGCCGAGGCGCTGTGAACGGAATGCAGAAGAGGTAGGTCATGGCGAAGAAGAGCAGGGCCAAAGAGAACTTTCCCGGCGTCACCGGGCGCATCACCCAGGTTATGGGCGCCGTCGTCGACGTGCAGTTTCCCGAGAACCTGCCGGCGATCCTCAACGCGCTGGAGACCGACAATCACGGCAACCGGCTGATTCTCGAGGTCGCCCAGCATCTCGGCGAGAACACCGTCCGCACGGTGGCGATGGACACCACCGAAGGCCTGGTTCGCGACCAGGAGGTCATCGACACCGGCGAGCCGATCGCGGTCCCGGTCGGCGACGAAACGCTCGGCCGGATCATGAACGTCATCGGCGAGCCGGTCGACGAGGCCGGACCGGTGAAGACCCAGCAGAAGCGGGCGATCCACCAGCCGGCGCCAGCCTATGTCGATCAGTCGACCGAGGCCCAGATCCTGGTGACCGGCATCAAGGTCGTGGATCTCCTCGCCCCCTACGCCCGCGGCGGCAAGATCGGCCTGTTCGGCGGCGCCGGCGTCGGCAAGACGGTGCTGATCCAGGAGCTGATCAACAACGTCGCCAAGGCCCATGGCGGCTATTCGGTGTTCGCCGGCGTCGGCGAGCGGACGCGCGAGGGCAACGACCTCTATCACGAGATGATCGAGTCCGGCGTGAACGTCGATCCCGCCAAGAACAATGGATCGGCGGAAGGCTCCAAGTGCGCGCTGGTCTACGGCCAGATGAACGAGCCGCCCGGCGCCCGCGCCCGCGTCGGCCTCAGCGGGCTGACGGTGGCGGAGTATTTCCGCGACCAGGGGCAGGACGTCTTGTTCTTCGTCGACAACATCTTCCGCTTTACCCAGGCCGGCTCGGAAGTGTCGGCGCTGCTCGGCCGCATCCCCTCGGCGGTGGGCTACCAGCCGACGCTCGCCACCGACATGGGCGCCCTGCAGGAGCGGATCACCACGACCACCAAGGGTTCGATCACCTCGGTGCAGGCGATCTACGTGCCGGCCGACGACCTCACCGACCCGGCGCCGGCAACCTCCTTCGCCCACCTTGACGCGACGACGGTGCTTTCCCGCTCGATCGCGGAAAAGGGCATCTACCCGGCGGTCGATCCGCTCGACTCGACTTCGCGCATGCTCGACCCGCGCATCGTCGGCGAGGAGCATTATCAGGTTGCTCGCCAGACCCAGGAGGTGCTGCAGCGCTACAAGCAGTTGCAGGACATCATCGCGATCCTCGGCATGGACGAGCTTTCCGAAGAGGACAAGCTGGCGGTGAGCCGCGCCCGCAAGATCGAGCGGTTCCTGTCGCAACCCTTCCACGTTGCCGAGGTGTTCACCGGCTCGCCGGGCGTGTTCGTCGAGCTCGCCGATACGATCAGCGGCTTCCAGCGCTTGGTGAGCGGCGAGTTCGATCACCTGCCGGAGCCGGCCTTCTACATGGTCGGCACTATCGAGGCGGCGGTCGAGAAGGCCAAGAAGCTGGCGGCCGAGGCGGCGTAACGGCGGCGACAGAAGGCAACAAACACGAGGCGGAACGAAATGGCCGATCCCTTCCAGTTCGAACTCGTCTCGCCGGAGCGGCTCCTGATGTCGGAGCCGGTGGAGCAGGTGGTAGTGCCCGGCAGCGAGGGCTACTTCACCGTCCTCAAGGACCACGCGCCCTACATGTCGACGCTACGGCCGGGCGTCGTGGACGTCCTGCGCGGCAATCAGACAGAGCGGATCTTCGTCCGCGGCGGCTTCGCCGATGTCAGCGTCACCGGGCTGACCATCCTCGCCGAGCAGGCGATCCCGCTCGCCGAGGTCAATCCGGCGGATATCGCGCAGGAAGTCCAGAACGCGCAGGAAGACGTCAACGACGCCAAGGATGCCGAGACCAAGGCGGCGGCGGAGCAGCGCCTCCATCAGCTCAGGGAAGTCCAGACGTCGCTGACGCCGCGGTAGCGCGCAACAGGTATATTTCCCATCTTCCAGCCTGGGCGTTGGAGGCCCGTCCACGGGAGGACGGCCGGGTGCTCGTGTTGACCGTATTACAACTAATGATGTAAATATGTGATCAATGCAACTGACCTGAATGGGGGGCGACAATGGCTGAGGCTCAGATGGATGCGATTTCCCTTCCGTGTGGGGACGCCGAGACCCGGGACTGGCGGGCCTGGATCAACTTGATGCCGCCGCCGCCGGACGATCTCCATGTCATCGGCGAGGTACGCGTCCCAAATCCCGGCGTCGAGGCGATACTGGTGAAAACGGAGCCGCAGGGAATCAACCCGAACATCCTGCTTCTCGACCTGTTTCTCTACCAGCGCCCCGGCGCGTGGCCGCAGGTGGTGGTGCGGAAGCCGGTCCGCTACGATTCGGTCGTGCGGGGGATGGCGTATACCGAGGTCAGCGTGCTCTGCGACGGCAAGCCGATCCAGGATATCAAGGTGGAAGAAGTCCACTAGGGGAACCCAGCGCCACCTTACGCTATGAGCCGATGTCGGCGAAGGCGGCGACGATGTCTTCATAGACACCCCGCTTGAACGGGACGATCAGCTCGGGCAGCCGCTCGAGCCGCTCCCAGCGCCATTCGGAGAACTCCGGCTTGTGGCCGTCGCCGGGGTCGAGCACGTCGATCTCGGATTCGTCGCCCTCGAAGCGAAGCGCGAACCATTTCTGCCTCTGGCCGCGATAGCGGCCTTTCCACGACTTGGCGACAAGCTCGGGCGGCAGGTCGTAGGCGAACCAGTCGGGCGCCTCGCGGATGAGGCTGACGCTCCTGACGGAGGTTTCCTCGTAGAGCTCGCGAAGCGCTGCTTCATACGGATCCTCACCCTCGTCAAGGCCACCCTGCGGCATCTGCCACCAGTGGCCCTCGCCCTCACCTTCGGCGTCCTCGTCGGCGCGTCGGCCGATCCAGACGAGGCCCTGCCGGTTGAAGAGGGCAGCGCCGACGCATGGCCGATAAGGCCGGTTCTTCGCGGTTCCCGGTTGCGCCGGCTTGCTCATGACCGGCCCGACCGCACAAGCTCCGAGACCGGCACGATCACCACGCCGTGGCGCTCGGCCGACCTGGCGAAGGCGGCGACGCGGTCGACGGTCGTCGGAAATGCGGTGCCCGTTGCGATGGCATAGCCGCGTTCGGCGGCGATCGCGGCAAGCCGATCGAGTTGAGCGTCGATCGCTGCCTGCGACGTGTCGGCGTCGAGGACGACGTCGGCCCGGAGCACCGGCGCGCGACTCGAGGCGAAGGAAGGTGCCTGGCTGCGCGCCGAGGAGCCGTCGTCGAGGTAGAGAAGGCCGCGCCCGGTCACGTCGCCGACCACCGGCGCCATCGCCTTGTCGTCGCTGGTGAAGCGGGCGCCCATATAGTTCATGACGCCGACATAGGTGGTCATCCGGCTGAGGATCCAGTGCAGCCGGTCGAGGTTCTCGGTCTTGCCGGCCTCTACGGTCAGCGTCTTCGGGCCCGGATCGATGTCGGGGTAGCTGTAGGGCTCCATCGGCACCTGCAGGAGAATTTCGTGGCCGGCCGCCCGCGCTTCCGCCACAGCTGCCGGCAGGTGGTCGCCATAAGGCGCGAAGCCGAGGGTCACTTCGCCGGGCAGCTGGCTGATGGCGGTGTCGCTCGCCTCGCCCTCGACTCCGATACCGCCGATGACGATCGCCACGCGGTTCAGGCCGGCGGTGTCCGAAGCTGGCCGGGCATAAGCCTCGAGCGGGCGGGTCCCATCATCGCCGATGCGCGGCAGCGGCCCGTATTTGCCCGCCTCGATCAGGCCGTCACGTGGCAGCGCGGCGAGGCGAATCGGCGCCGGCTTGCTCGGATCGGTGATGACGACCTCGCCGCCGACCTCGTCGAGATGCCCGGTGGGTTTGACCTCGACAAGCCCGCTGCCGGAAGGGGGGGTGTCACTGGAAGCAGGTGGTGGCGCTGCGACGCTCCCGGTCAACTCGGACGCAACGTTGGCAGCCGGGGCGGCTGTCGCGGGCCTGTCGAGCTTCGCTTCGACAGCCGGCGGATTGCCGGGCGCTCCGACGAGGAAATAGACGGCAAAACCGATGACGACCACGAGCGAAGGCGCGACCAGAGCGACAATCGGAACCCGCCGCGGCTTGCGCTCCGACGGCAGCCCGAGTGGCTTGGTCAGTTCATCAGCCACCATGAGGGTCCGTTGGGTGGGAGGAAACCGGCGGCGCGGGATCGTGCGCGCCGCCGGTCATGGCGTGACTTGCTAGTTCGGAATTCCGCGGCTCGGATCCGGCGGGAACTCGCTGTTCACCTGGAGCCCGTTCAGAAGATCGAGCGCGTAGTGCAACTGCTTGTCATCGTCCGGGTTCGGCGGAATGTAGGCGAGCGAGCCGGATTTCTCCTTGCCGTCGCCGCCTTCGATCTGCAGGTGGCCCTTGAGGCTCGCCTCGCCGCGCGGCTCGAGGTTCGTCTGGTCGGCGGCGAGGTCCGGCGGCAGTTCCTGATTGACGACGATGTCCGGATCGATGCCCTTGGCCTGGATCGAGCGGCCGGAGGGCGTGTAGTAGCGCGCCGTGGTCAGCCGCAGCGCGCCGTTGGCGCCGAGCGGGATGATGGTCTGGACCGAGCCCTTGCCGAAGGACCGCGTCCCGACAATCGTGGCGCGGCGCTGGTCCTGCAGCGCGCCGGCAACGATCTCCGAGGCGGAGGCCGAGCCGCCGTTGACAAGGACGATGACCGGCCTGCCCGCGGCAAGATCGCCGGAATGGGCATTGTAGCGCTGGGTCTCGTCGGCATGGCGGCCGCGGGTCGAGACGATCTCGCCGCGGTCGAGGAAGGCGTCGGAAATCGCGATCGCCTGATCAAGCAACCCGCCGGGGTTGTTGCGCAGGTCGATGATGAAGCCCTTCTCGTTGTCCTTGCCGATTTCCTTGTCGAGACTGTCGATGGCGTCCTTCAGGCCGTCAAAGCTCTGCTCGTTGAAGGCGGTGACGCGGATGTAGCCGATATTGCCTTCCCGGTGGTAGCGCACCGAATCGATGGTGATCTCCTCGCGGACGAGCTTCACGTCGAACGGCTTCTCCACATTCTCGCGCTTGATGGTGAGCGTGATCGGGGTGTTGATCGGGCCGCGCATCTTGTCGACCGCCTCGTTGAGGGTCATCCCCTCGACCTGCTCCCCGTCAAGGGCGGTGATCAGGTCGTTGGCGAGGATGCCGGCGCGGGCGGCAGGCGTGTTGTCGATGGGGGAGACGACCTTGATGACGCCCTCCTCCATGGTGACCTCGATGCCGAGACCACCGAACTTGCCGCTGGTCTGGACCTGCATGTCCTTGAAATTCTTCGGACTGAGGTAGCTGGAATGGGGATCAAGGCCGGCCAGCATGCCGTTGATCGCCGATTCGATCAGCTTGGTCTCGTCGGGGGTCTCGACATAGTCGGAGCGGATGCGCTCGAACACGTCGCCGAAGAGATTGAGTTCCCGATAAGTATCGGCCGACGCAGCGTTTGCCTCGCTGCCGGTGAAGAACTGGGTCTGGGTCAGGGACAGCGCGACAATCGCGCCGGCCGCGGCACCAGCTAGGAGAAGTGAGGCTTTGCGTATCATCCGCCAACCTTTTCGTCGTCTGTTGCGGCCCACCACGGAGCCGGGTCAATCGGAGTTCCGTCTTTCCGGAACTCGATATAGAGCACGGGCTGGGTCGAAACTATGTCCACGGCGCCGGCGCTCGCAAGTTTTGGCGAAGCCATCATCGCCACTGGCTCGCCGGCTAGTACGAACTGGCCGAGCTGGACATTGATCTGATCCATGCCCGCCAGAAGGATATGATACCCGTCGCCGGCATTTATGATCAAGAGTTTGCCGTAGCTGCGGAAGGGCCCTGCGTAAACGACCCAGCCGTCCGAGGGCGACGTCACCTGGGCGTTGGGTCTCGTTGCGATCGAAATGCCCTGGGTCGCGGCACCGAAGCCGTCGTCGACGCCAAACGCCTTGACTTTCTTGCCATTGGCCGGCAGCGGCAGGAGCCCCTTGGCGTCAGCGAAAGCGACGGCGGGCTCGAGGCGATCGGCCTCGCCAAGGGAGGTCGGCGGGGCACGGTTGCGGGCGGCTTCCGCCGCTTCGCGGTGCTTCGCTGCCGCTGCTTCGGCCTCGGCCTTGGCCTTGGCAGCAGCGGCGACCTCCTTCTCCATTCTGGCGATCAGGTCCTTGAGGCTGGTCGCCTGCTCGGCAAGCTGGGCGGCGTGCCTTTGCCCCTCCGCCAGCTCGGCCGTGGACGCATCGCGCTGGTCCTGTCGCCTGGCGATCAGCATTTCGGTCTTGATGCGCTCCTCGGCGAGCTTCGTAGCGTCGGAACGGAGCCGGTCGCGTTCCTTGGCGGCCTCGTTCTTCAACGATACCAGCTGGTTAAGGTCGGAGGCCAGCTTGTCGGCGGCGTGACGAAGATCAGGCACCACGGCGCCGAGAAGAATCGCGCTCCGCACGGAGGCCAGCGCGTCCTCCGGCCTGACAAGGATGGCCGGGGGCGGCCGACGTCCGATTCGCTGCAGCGCCGCCAATACTTCCGCCAGGACATCGCGCTGCTGGACAAGCGAGGCGTGGATCGCCGCCTCGTTGCGGGCGAGCGCCTCGATGCGGGTCTCGGTCTTGTCGATTTCGCCTTCCAGGGCCTTCGCCCGCTTGCTCGTCTCGATCAGCGTCGCATTGAGGGTGGCGCGATCCTTGTCGAGCGACTCGATTTCGCTGCGAAGCTCGGCCAGCCGGTTCTGGGTGAGGGCGATATCATTGGTGATGGCGTCCAGCTCGGCCTGGTGGGCGGCGCGGGCGCTGGTTGCTTCGTCGACCAGATCCTCGGTCGCGGCAGCCGGCCACGGGCCGGCCGCGACTCCCGCGGCCAGCGCGACGCCTGTCATCCATCGAATCCGCGGCTTGACCAATCTCGGTCCTCGAACGGCGCCCGTGCGGTGGTTGAAAAGAGTAAGGCCGGCACGATTAACGATCTGTCAACCAAAGCCGACGAGGGCGCCAGAATGGCCGAAAAATGCGGCTGAACCGCGACCCACTGCCGGTTCAGTCGCGATGATAGGGATGGCCGGAGAGGATGGTGACGGCCCGGTAGAGCTGCTCGGCGAGCATGACCCGGACGAGCTGGTGCGGCCAGGTCATCGTCCCGAAGGCGAGCCTGAGATCGGCGCGATCGAGCGCTGCGGCGCCAAGGCCATCCGGTCCGCCGATCAGGAAAGTCAGGTCGCTGGAGCCCGAATCGCGCCAGTTAGCGATCCGCTTGGCGAAGCTCCGGCTGTCGACGGCCTTGCCGTGCTCGTCGAGGGCGACGACGATGCCGGCGACCGGCAAGGCACCGAGCAAGGCCGTGGCCTCGGCCTCCTTGCGGGCATCCGCCTGTCTTGCAGCGCTTTCGGGGATCTCGCGGCAATCAACGGCAAGACCGAGGTGGCGGCCCGCGCGATCGGCGCGCTCCAGGAAGCGGTCGAACAAGGCGCGCTCCGGCCCAGCCTTGAGGCGGCCAACCGCTGCGACCACAATCCTCACCGCGCCGACCTCCGAGATGGGCGGCGGAACCTTCGGCTCAGACCGCTACCGGCGCGGTCGGATGCTCGGCGCGCCACATCTTCTCGAGATTGTAGAACGCCCGGACCTCAGGCCTGAAGATGTGGACGATCACATCGCCGGCGTCGACGAGCACCCAATCGCAGGATTTCAGCCCTTCGACCCGGATGTCGCGGAAGCCGGCCTGCTTGAGGTCGTGCAGCAGGCGATCGGCGATCGCCCCGACGTGCCGATGCGAACGTCCCGACGCGACGACCATGTGGTCGCCGATCGTCGTCTTGCCGCCGATGTCGATTGAGGTCAGGTCCTCGGCTTTTGCGTCTTGAAGGCTTGTGAGGACCACTTTCAGTGCGGCCGCCGCGAGATCGCCGCTTGCAGCCGCAGATTGGGAGGAACGGCGTGTCGCGCCCTCGCTCCGAAGTGCCGTGGTCAGTGTCCGGTCCCTTCCAGGTTTCCGCCGGCTCAACGCCGGCAGCCCCAAGATAAGCGTTGAAAGGTTACGTTTTCAAGACGGGCGACGGAGGGCCCTGAGCGCGGTGGAGGAGACGGTGACGTGCGGCGTCCCCACGAAAACCCAGGCGGGCGGCTGTTTTTCGAAGAGCTTTCCGGCTGACCGCGCCGGAATCCGGGCTCTGGCCAGAAATTTCGCCGCCGGCGATGACAGCGCTTTGAACGCGAGTCCCGGCCGGTTGAATATGGCGATCGGCACGCGTTCGGCGATTGCCCGCCAGTCGCGCCAGTGGTGGAAGGTCGCCAGATTGTCGGCGCCCATCATCCAGACGAGGCGGACGTCGCGGAACCGCGGTGCAAGGCGGCGCAAGGTTTCTGCGGTGTAGGTCGTGCCGAGTGCCGCCTCGGCGGCGGTGACCTTGATTCGCGGGTGATTCGCGACCCGCTCGGCTGCCGCCACGCGCCGGAGCAGGTCCTCTGAAGGGGCGTTCGGCTTCAGCGGGTTCTGCGGCGAAACCAGCCACCACACCTGATCGAGGCCGAGGAGCCGGATCGCGGCAAGGCTCACCTCGCGGTGGCCCTGGTGCGGGGGGTCGAACGAGCCGCCGAAGAGCCCGATCCGCATGCCTGGCTGGAAGGCGGGCAGGCGAAAGGCCTCGGCGGGCACGGCGCGGGACATGGACCCGCCGGTCAGGGCCGAATCTGACCGGAGCCGCGTACGCGGTATTTGAAGCTGGTCAGCTGCTCGACGCCAACCGGGCCGCGGGCGTGCATCTTGCCGGTGGCGATACCGATCTCCGCCCCCATGCCGAACTCGCCGCCATCGGCGAACTGGGTCGAGGCGTTGTGGAGCACGATGGCGCTATCGACCCGCGCCAGGAACCGGTTGGCGGCCGCCTGATCGTTGGTGACGATGGCGTCGGTGTGGTGGGAGCCGTAGCGCTCGATATGGTCGATCGCTTCCTTGATGCCGTCGACCAATTTCACCGCGATGATGGCGTCGAGATATTCCGTCGACCAGTCCACCTCGGCCGCCGGCGTGACGCCGGGAACCACGGCGCGGCTTTCCTCGTCGCCACGAACGAGGCAGCCGGCTTCCTTCAGCGCCACGATGAGGGGCTTCAGATGCGTGGCCGCGACAGTGCGGTCGACCAGCAGCGTCTCCGCGGCGCCACAGATGCCGGTCCGGCGCATCTTGGCGTTGACCACGATCTTCTTTGCCATTTCGAGGTCGGCGGCGCGGTCGACATAGACGTGGCAGACGCCTTCCAGATGGGCGAAGACCGGCACCCGGGCCTCCTGCTGGACACGGGCGACCAGGCTCTTGCCGCCGCGGGGGACGAGCACGTCGATGCAGCCACGGAGGCCGGCCAGCATGTGGCCGACCGCCGTGCGGTCGCGGGTGGGGACGATCTGGATCGCTTCCTGCGGCAGGCCGGCGGCTTCCAGCCCCTCGACCAGGCAGCCATGGATCGCATGGGATGAGCGGAACGAATCGGAGCCACCTCTGAGGATCGCGGCATTGCCGGCCTTGAGGCAGAGCGCACCGGCATCGGCAGTGACGTTCGGGCGGCTTTCGTAGATGATGCCAATGACGCCAAGCGGCGTGCGCACCCGCTCGATATGGAGGCCGTTTGGTCGGTCCCATTCGGCCAGCACCGTACCGACCGGGTCGGGCAGGGCGGCGATCTCATCGATGCCGGCGGCCATTGCCTCGACCCGTTTCGGATCGAGGGTCAACCGATCGATGAAGGAGACGGCAGCGCCCGTCTCGCGGGCATCGGCGACATCGAGGGCGTTTTCGGCAAGGATTGCCTCCGATTTCTCCCGAATCGCCTTGGCCATGGCGCGCAGCGCGGCGTTCTTCTCCTTGGTCGTGGCATAGGCGAGCCGGCGGGCAGCCGTCCGCGCCGCTTCGCCGATCGCCGCCATCTCGGTGGCGACATCGACGGCGGTGCTGGCACCCGCTTCGGCTTCGGCAAGGCTCATGGCGCTATTCCTTCGCGGGAATTCTAGCCGGGATCGGGGTGTTTTGCACGCCGGCCACGCCCGTGCAACCCCGCGCTGGACTTGGCGCGCGGTTCGGGCGATGAACGGTGCCCCCGCCCGCGTGGCGACCGTCGGCAGGTTGCTCTCACCATGACATCGGCGTCAGGCCCCGCGCACCTCGACCGGAGCGAGAACATCCCGGCCGGCATCGGCCTGATGGTACTCGGCATGTTCCTGTTCTCGGTCAACGACACGCTCGGCAAGTGGCTGGCGGCGACCTACACGGTGGCGCAGATCCTGCTCTTCCGCTCCTTCGCCGCGACGCTGGTGGTGGCGCCGATGCTCGGCCGGCGCGGCTTCGCAGAAGCGGCACGCTTGCCGCGGCCTGTCCTGCAGGCGGCGCGGCTGTTCTTCGCCGTCGCCGAAAGCGTCTGCTTCTACGCCGCCGTGTCGCTGCTGCCGCTCGCCGACGCGATCACCTACTACCTCGCCGGTCCGATCTACGTGACGGTGCTCGCCGCGGTGTTCCTCAAGGAGAAGGTCGGCTGGCGGCGATGGACGGCGGTGCTGATCGGCTTCGCCGGCGTCGTCCTCGCGCTGCAGCCAAGCGCCGGGATTTTCGGCTGGCACGCGATCATCGCCTTCATCGGCAGCATCCTCTACGCGCTGGTGATGATCACGACGCGGATGCTTCGCAGCACCTCCGACACGGTGCTGGCGGCATGGCAGATCTGGGCGGGATTGCTCTTCGGCCTTCTCGTCGCGCCGGTCGACTGGGTGCCGCTCGGCCTTCGCGACGGGCTCCTGCTCTGCCTGGTCGGCGTGGTGGCGCTGTGGGCGATCGTCTGCGTCAACCGATCGCTGCGGTTTGCGCCGGCGTCGGCGGTGGTGCCCTATCAGTACACGCTGATCGTCTGGGCGATCGTCTTCGGCTATGTGGTTTTCGGCGACGTGCCGGATGTCCTCACGCTGATCGGCGCGGCGATCATCGTCGGCGCCGGCCTCTTCATCTTCTTCCGCGAGCAGAAGGTGGCGGCAGCGATCGAGCCGGAGGTGATGACCGGCCCGTGAATTATTCGCCGCGGAGCGCCATGTCGTCGCGATGGATCATCTCGGCGCGGCCGGCAAAGCCGAGGATCGCCTCGATTTCGCGGCTGTTGCGGCCGGCGATGCGGACGGCGTCGCCGGCGTCGTAGGCGACGAGCCCGCGCCCGATCTCCTGGCCCGCCGGCCCAAGGATGGCGACGGCATCGCCGCGCTGGAAACGGCCCTCGACGCGCTTCACACCGGCGGGCAGCAGGCTCTTGCCGGCGCGCAGCGCCTTGATCGCGCCGTCGTCGACGACCAGCGCGCCGCGGGTCTCGACATGGCCGGAAATCCATTTCTTCCGCGCCGTCACCGGGGTGGTCTGGGCCATGAACCAGGTGCAGCGCGCGCCGGCCGCGACGCGGCGGAGCGGATGCGTCTCGTGGCCGCTGGCAATCAGCATGGTGGTGCCGCCGGCGGTGGCGATCTTCGCTGCCTCGATCTTGGTCATCATGCCGCCGCGCGACAGTTCCGAGCTGGTGCTTCCCGCCATCCGCTCGATCTCGCCGGTGACCCGTTCGACCACCGGCAGGTGACGGGCATCGGGATGGGTCATGGGCGGCGCGGTGTAGAGGCCGTCGACGTCGGAGAGAAGGACAAGCAGGTCGGCGCCGACCATGGTGGCGACGCGGGCGGCCAGCCGATCGTTGTCGCCGTAGCGGATCTCGCTGGTGGCGACGGTGTCGTTCTCATTGATCACCGGAACCGCGCGGAGCTTGAGAAGCGTGGTGATGGTCGAGCGGGCGTTCAGGTAGCGGCGGCGCTCCTCGGTGTCGTCGAGGGTCAGCAGAATCTGGCCGGCGGTCATTCCATGCCGATGGAGCGTCTCGGCCCAGGCGCGGGCAAGGGCGATCTGGCCGACGGCGGCCGCCGCCTGGCTCTCCTCGAGCTTCAGGACGCCCGGCGCCAGCTTGAGGACCCGACGGCCGAGGGCGATGGCGCCGGACGAGACGATCAGGAGGTCCCGGCGGGCCGCCCCGGCGCCGGACAGGTCGGCGACGAGGGCATCCAGCCACCGGTGGCGGATGCCGCCGTCGTTGACGAGAAGCGAGGAGCCGATCTTGACGACGATCCGGCGGAACTGGTCGAGGGAAGGGGTCACGGGCGCGGCCAAGGCGGTTTTCCGTTTTGATGCCAGTCATATAGCAGCCATGCCTAGGGCCGCGCTACGGCCGCCAGGCGTCGTCCGGCTCGGCGGGGACGCGGTTGGGATCGGCGGAGCGGGCCCTGGCGACCTCGCGGGCGAGCAGCTCCACGACGGTCGCCACGCCCTCGCCGGACACCGCCGAGACAAGCACAGGACGGCCGGGGACGGCCTTTGAAACGGCGTCCGACACCCGCTGGCGCTCTTCGGACGACAGCGAGTCAGCCTTGGTGATTGCGACAATCTCCGGTTTGTCGGCGAGGCCGTGACCGTAGGCGGCGAGCTCCTCGCGCACCGTGCGCCAGGCGCCGGCCGGGTCGTCGCCGGTGCCGTCGACGAGATGGAGGAGGACGCGGCAGCGCTCGACGTGACCGAGGAAGCGGTCGCCGATGCCGGCGCCCTCGTGGGCGCCCTTGATCAGGCCGGGGATGTCGGCGAGCACGAAATCATGGCCGCCGCCGACGACGACGCCGAGATTGGGGTGGAGGGTGGTGAAGGGGTAGTCGGCGATCTTCGGCCTCGCCGCCGAGACGGCGGCGAGGAAGGTGGACTTGCCGGAATTGGGGAGGCCGACCAGCCCGGCGTCGGCGATCAGCTTGAGGCGGAGCCACAGCCAGCGCTCCTCGCCGGGGGCGCCGGGATTGGCGCGGCGCGGCGCCCGGTTGGTGGCCGACTTGAACCGGGTGTTGCCGAAGCCGCCATTGCCGCCGCGGGCGAGCAGCACCCGCTGGCCGACCTCGGTGAGGTCGGCAACCAGCGTCTCGTTGTCCTCCTCGAAGATCTGGGTGCCGACGGGAACATGCAGCACGGCATCGGCGCCGCCGGCGCCGGTGCGGTCCTTGCCCATGCCGTGGCCGCCCTTCTTCGCCTTGAAGTGCTGCTGGTAGCGGTAGTCGATCAGGGTGTTGAGGCCGTCGACGCATTCGGCCCACACGTCGCCGCCGCGGCCGCCGTCGCCGCCGTCGGGACCGCCGAACTCGATGAATTTTTCGCGGCGAAAGGAGACGGCGCCGGCGCCGCCATCGCCGGAGCGAACGTAAACCTTGGCCTGGTCGAGGAATTTCATGGCTGGACTGCCCGGCCTGTTCCGAGGGCCAATCTGGAGGCATCGTCGGACCGGATGCCCGCGAAAAGGGCCGTTTGCCACGGCCAGGCCAGCCCGGCAAGGGGGGAGGATCGCCGGACCGGGTTCCGGCCGCGCCACCTACGTT
>Ga0210144_1000177_pt1 | contig 36694 bp, 36 predicted proteins | sample Muzzi_PWA_D2_FD_185532 | JGI IMG/M metagenome (GOLD analysis project Ga0210144, IMG submission 185532) | Wetland microbial communities from San Francisco Bay, California, USA, that impact long-term carbon sequestration - Muzzi_PWA_D2 (SPAdes) | ecosystem: Environmental > Aquatic > Marine >...
CCCATTCCTCAACGCTACAGGGCCGAACCTCCATGATCCCGATCCAGCATATCCATCCGATGCTCGTTCACTTCCCCATTGTGTTCTTCCTGACGCTCGCCGCCTTCGACATCATCGCGGTGTGGCGCGGCGCCAATGTCACCGGCCGATCGGCAGTCGGCACGATCTCCACCAGCCTTGCGCTGCTCGCCGGCCTGTCCGCCCTCGCCGCCTGGTTCTTCGGCGACATGGCGCTCTCCTATGCCGAGGCCGCCGGCTTCCAGAGCGGCGTGGCCGAAGTGCACGAGGGATTGGGCACCTTGACGGCAGCCGCTTTCATCCTCTGGGCGCTGGTGCGCAGCTTCGCCTGGTGGCGGAACTGGCAGGCGAGCCGCGGCGCCGAGGGCGGCGTGGCGGTCGTCGAACTGCTCGGCGTCGGTCTCGTTGTCGCCACCGCTTATTTCGGCGGCGAGCTGGTCTTCGGGCTCGGCGTCAACGTCGCCCACGCCCTTGCCGGTTGACGAAAGTGGCCCCTGACCGGAAGCGGGGGCCAATCCCCGTTCGGCAGATCGGCGCGGCCCCCATCCCGTCGATCCGCCGAACGGCTGGCATAACTGCGGTTTCTTGCCGGCTTTCGAGTGAAACCTATTCGGCGGCGTCGGCCGCCGCCTTGGCGCTGCCGAACCTTCGTTCCACATAGGCCTCGACCATTGCCTGGAACTCGTCGGCGATGTGGGGGCCACGCAGTGTCGCGGCCTTCTTGCCGTCGATGAACACCGGCGCGGCCGGATGCTCGCCGGTGCCGGGCAGCGAGATGCCGATGTCGGCGTGCTTCGATTCGCCGGGCCCGTTGACGATGCAGCCCATGACGGCGACCTGCAGCGCCTCGACGCCGGGGTATTTCTCCCGCCACACCGGCATATTCTTGCGCAGGTCGTCCTCGATGCGGCGGGCAAGCTCCTGGAACACGGTCGAGGTGGTGCGGCCGCAGCCGGGACAGGCGGCGACGACCGGCAGGAAGGCGCGGAAGCCCATGGTCTGCAGGAGCTCCTGCGCCACCACCACCTCCCTGGTGCGGTCGCCGCCGGGCTCGGGCGTCAGCGAGATGCGGATGGTGTCGCCGATCCCCTGCTGGAGCAGGATCGCGAGTGCCGCCGACGAGGCGACGATCCCCTTCGACCCCATGCCGGCCTCGGTCAGGCCGAGATGGAGGGCGTGGTCGGTGCGCCGGGCGAGCTCGGCGTAGACGGCAATCAGGTCCTGCACCTGGCTCACCTTGGCCGACAGGATGATTCGGTCGCGGCCGAGGCCGAGCTCCTCAGCACGGGTAGCCGACAGGAGTGCCGACTGGACGATCGCCTCGCGCATCACGTCGCGGGCTGATTTCGGCTCGGCGCTTCTCGCATTGTCGTCCATCAGGCGGGTGAGCAGCACCTGGTCGAGCGAGCCCCAGTTGACGCCGATTCGCACCGGCTTGCCGTTCCTGGCAGCGATCTCGATCAGGGTGGCGAACTGGCGGTCCTTCTTCTCCCCGAAACCGACATTGCCTGGATTGATGCGGTACTTGTCGAGCGCTTCAGCGCAGGCCGGGTGCTCGCTGAGCAGCTTGTGGCCAATGTAGTGGAAATCACCGATCAGCGGCACCGAGACGCCCATCGCGGCAAGGCGGTCCCGGATATGCGGCACGGCAGCCGCGGCCTCGTCGCGGTCGACCGTGATGCGCACCAGCTCCGAACCGGCGCCGGCGAGGGCGGCGACCTGCTTAGCCGTCGCCTCGACATCGGCCGTGTCGGTGTTGGTCATCGACTGGACGACGATCGGCGCGTCGCCGCCAACCGTCACGCCGCCGACATCGACACTGACGGTGCGGCGGCGGGGAAGGGGATGATCTAGAAAACCAGTCATGCTCGCCTGCAATTGGCGCAGAGGCCGCGGATCTCCACTACCGGCGACGTCGGCACAAAACCGACCGCGCCGGTCACCTGGCCGATGATTTCGTGAAGGGCGGCTGACGAGGCTTCGCCAGCAGCACCGCAGTTGTCGCACAGCAGGAACAGTGTCGCCTCATCGTCGCAATCGGCGCCGCGGTCGCAGGCGACATAGGCGTTCCGGGATTCGATGCGGTGGGCGAAGCGGTGTTCGACGAGGAAGTCAAGGGCGCGATAGACCGATACCGGCGCGGGGCGGTGTCCGCCGGCACCCAGGCGATCGATGACGTCATAGGCCGAGGCCGGCACATGGCTTTCCAGAAGCGCGGCCAGCACCGACCGGCGCTGGTCGGTGAAGCGCAGGCCCTCCGCCGCGCAGATCGCCTGGGCATGGCGAATGGCGTCCGCCGCGCAGCGGCGGTGGTCGTGGTGCCTGTGCTCCAATACCGGGCTGACGGTCGCCATCGGCTCACCTCGTTCCGCGGACCTTCTACCACACCCTGCGGCGCGATGCCGGATGTTGGATATGTTGCGCCGCAATATATATGGGGTGAACATCCAGGATATAGGCTCAAATGCCGGCACTATCGAGGAGAGGATCATGCTGAAAGGCAAAACCGCTCTGGTCACCGGGTCGACCAGCGGCATCGGCCTCGGCATTGCCAAGGCGATGGCCAGGGAAGGCGCCAATGTGGTGCTCAACGGATTCGGCGACGAGGCCGAGATCGAGGTGCTTCGCGCCGGCATCGGAAAGGAAAACGGCATCGAGGTGCGCTATTCGCGGGCCGACATGACCAAGCCGGGCGAGATCGCGGCGATGGTCGCCGAGGCGGAGAAGGAATTCGGGGCGATCGACGTGCTTTGCAACAATGCCGGCATCCAGCATGTGGCGCCGATCCACGAGTTTCCAATCGACAAGTGGGAGGCGATCATCGCCATCAACCTGTCGGCCTCCTTCCACACCATCCGCGCCGCCCTGCCCGCCATGCGGCGGAAGCGCTGGGGCCGCATCATCCAGACTGCATCGGCCCATGCGCTGGTCGCATCGCCGTTCAAGGCCGCCTATGTCGCCGCCAAGCACGGCATCGCCGGGCTGACCAAGACGGTGGCGCTGGAGACGGCGCAGCATGGCATCACTGTCAACGCGATCTGCCCCGGTTATGTGTGGACGCCGCTGGTCGAGAAACAGGTTCCTGATACGGCGAAGGCCCGCGGCATCACCGAGGAGGAAGTGAAGCGCGACGTCATGCTGTCGGCACAGCCGACCAAGGAGTTCGTGACGATCGACGAGGTCGCCGGGCTGGCGGTGTTCCTGACCACCGACGTGGCGCGAAACATCACCGGGGCGATGCTGCCGATGGACGGCGGCTGGTCGGCGGCGTGAGAAGCGGGCCGGGCAAGGCCAGGCGGCAGATCCGGCTCCACTTGATGCGATAGCCACGGGGAAGCAAGGCGAGATGCGTGACGACCCTGAGGCGCCCGGCGGATTGAAGGGCGTAGTGCGGCGAGTGCGGGATGCGGTGGCGCCGGTGCGGCCGCTTTCCAACACCAAGACCATCAACCTCGCGCTCCAGGGGGGCGGGGCGCGTGGCGCCTTCACCTGGGGCGTGCTTGACGAGCTGCTCGGCGACGAGCGGCTCGACTTCGAGGCGATATCAGGGACCAGCGCCGGAGCCATGAACGCCGTGGTGCTCGCTGACGGGCTGATGCGCGACGGTGCGGAAGGCGCGCGGAGGCGACTGGCGGCCTTCTGGCGGCGGGTGAGCCGCGAGGGCACCGGCGTCGGCGCGGCGAGCCAGATTGTCCAGAACATCCTCGGTTTCTGGCAGATGCCGCGCTTCACGCCGTTCCCCTATACCGAGCATGTTGCGCAAATGGTTTCGCCCTACGGGATCAATCCACTCAACATCAACCCGCTCCGCGACCTCATCGAACGGCTGGTCGACTTCGACCGGGTGCGGGCCAACACCGACCTCAGGCTCTTCCTGTCGGCGACCAATGTGCGCAACGGCAAGATCAAGGTGTTTTCCCACGAGGAGATCACCGCCGACGCGGTGATGGCCTCCGCCTGCATTCCCTACCTCTTCCAGGCTGTCGAGATCGACGGCGAGGCTTACTGGGACGGCGGCTACATGGGCAATCCCGCCCTGTTCCCGTTCTTCACCGAGACGAAGAGCGCCGATATCCTGCTCGTCCAGGTCAATCCGGTGCACCGTGATGAGGTGCCGCAGACGGCGACCGAGATCATGGAGCGGGTGAGCGAGATCACCTTCAATTCCTCGCTGTTGAGGGAATTTCGCGCCATCGATTTCGTCAACCGGCTGCTGGAGGAGAACCGGCTCGATCCTCGGCGCTATCGCCGCAACCGGCTCCATCGCATCGACGCCACCGAGGCGCTCGCCCGCTATACCGCCGCCTCGAAGCTCGACACCAGCTGGCACTTCTTTCTGGAACTGCACGAAGCCGGCCGCGCCGCGGCCCGCGACTGGCTCACCGCGCATTTCGACGACATCGGCGTCAGGGCGACGCTCGATCTGAGGGCGGAGTTCATGTGAGGGGCACAAATGCCTCTCAAGCGCCGCTCGCCTTCTTAGCCTCGTCTCCATGCCAGCGGCGGCCAACGCCTTTCGCCGAATGATGTCGGCGCCGCAAGTTCCTTGACTTCGGCCGACGCGGCGCCGCCGGCACGCGGCTGCGAGCAATCTTCGGGGTTCTGTACGCTCGACGGCCGCTGGAGCCGACCGGGCGATGATGCTGCCCGGACCAGAGCTTGGCGAACCAGCCGTCGGATTTCGTCCTCGGAGCAAGACTTCGAGATTTCGAGGTATCCCACTCCCGCCTTGCGGAGGGCCTCGCGCTTCACGGCATCGCGCGCCGCGGCGTCGTGCCGGTAATGTCCACCGCCCTGATATTCGACGGCGAGGAGCGGGTACCCCTTCGGGGTCACGACGAGGACGTCGACCCGCTTGCTGTTGATCGAGCTGTGCGCCCGATTGTCGGCAGCTTGCAGGACCTCGCCGAGCGATGTCTGAGCGAACACGCGATGGCTGCGATAAGCACGCACTTCGTCCTCGACAATCGTGAAGACTCTGTACTCCTCAAAACCCATGACCTTCTTTTTCGAGAAGTCAGCAGCCATGACGAAACGCAGCTGGTTCGAAGGGTCGCGCACGCTTTGAGCCCGATAGAGTGCCCGGCGAAGGCTGGCACGGGCGACGCAGATGAGGTGGTAAACACCGAGCCCTGCCAAGACCCACAGCAGCACTAGCTCCAAGCCGACATCACCAGCTGCCACGGTCGCCCTCACTCGCAATTGCCGACGAAAGACTGCGGCGGAAGCGGCAATGTTACTGGAGGTTGCTTGCAGAAGCAGTCAATATGACCATGACAATTTGAATCGAATGCCATGTGCCACAACCCCGCCGCTCGACGGTGCGCGCAAGGGGAGCAGGAGACTCAGGGCCGAACCGGAAAAACCGCCGCCTCCCGCAGCGTCGGACCCGCTGCCGGTCAGAACTGGTTGAGCAGCCGCTCCAGGTAGTCCCGTTCGATCACCGGACGGCCCGATTCCCCGAGGCGCTTGCGGATGGCGTCGAGGATTTCGCGGGCCCGCTGGATATCGATCTCGTCCGGCACCTTGACCGTGGTGCCGAGATCCGGGCCGACGGTGCGCTGCGGCCGGCCGAGCGGATCCTCGTTCGGCATCTGGTGCCCGCCGCCATTGCCCCGCATGCCCTGCCCCTGATTGGCAAGCTGCTGGGCCATGCCCTGAGCGCCCTGACGGAGCGCCTCAAGCGCCTGTCCCTGGTTGCCGAGGGCGTCGCCGGGATTGCCTTGGCCGAGATTGCCGGTAGCGCGGCCCATCGCCTTGCCGGCTTGGCCGAGTTGGTCGTTGGGCTGCATGCCCATGCCTTCGAGCTGCTTCATCAGATCGGAGAGCGACTGCTGGAGGCCCTGCTGCTCCTGCTGCAGCCGGCGCAGCGCCTGCCGCATCTCCTCCTCGGTCATCGGCTTGCCGTCTTCGCCGAGGCCCTGTTCGGCCCGATTTGTCTGGTCCATCAGCTGCTGCTGCCGGCGGATCATGTCGCCGAGTTGGTTGAGGGTCTGCATCATCTCGCCGCCCTGCTGCTGGTTGCCCATCATCGGCCGACCGGTCTGGAGGTTCTCCAGCATGTTCTGCAACTCGCTCAGCATCTGGCGGGCGGCGTCGCGAGCGCCGTTCTTGGCGAGATTCTCGATCTGGTCGAGCATGCGCTCGAGGTCCTGCTGGCGCAGCGTCTGCACGTTGGCGTTGGGCGGCAGGTTGGCGAGGTTCGGATTGCGCCGTGCCTGTTCGGCGAGCGCCTGCATGAACTTCTGCATGGCGTCACGAAGCTCGGCGGTGAGCCGCTCGATCTCCTGGTCGGACGCGCCGTTCTCCAGCGCCTGGCGGAGCGCCTCCTGGGCGGCGCGCAACTCACGCGCCGCCAGCGACAGGTCGCCGTCCTCGATACCGAGCGCGATGGTCCACAAATAGTCGACGACATCGCGGAGGTCGTCGTCGTTGCGGGCGCGGACGAGCTGATAGTAGGCCGTGCGGAGCGCCAGATACTCACCGAAATTGTCGTAGGTGTCCTCCGGCGCCATGGTCAGGGCATCGAGCGCGTCGGCAACCTTGTCGGTCGCGTTGGCATCCATGGCGAGCTTGGTGCGCTGCTCGACCACCGCGCGGGCGAGCGGCTCGACGAACTGGCGGGCGGGGAGCGTCACCTCCACGGGGTCGCTCTGGCCTTCCTGTTGGGCTTCGTCGCGGGCGACCAGCGTCATCTTCACGCGGGCGCCGGCCCAGGGATGGGCGGTGAGGTCGCGGATCGTCTCGCCGACGCCGTCGCGGGTTCTGAGTTGCGGCAGCGACAGCGGAATCTTTGGTGCCTCGAACAGCGGCCTTGCCTCGGGGCTCGCCGCCTGCGGATCGACCGGCACGATGTCGGCGTGAGCCTCGACCACCCCGTAGTCGTCCTTGAGGGCGTAGTTGAGGCTGAGCGCGCCGCTGCGGGTTGGCGCCGGCATCTTGGCGAAGCTGATCTGCGGGGCGTGGTCGGGCTCGACGGTGAAGCGCCACGTCATCACCGGGCGGTCGCCCTTGCGGACGACCACTTCGCTGGCGGTGTCGAGTTCGACCTGGCGCTCGAGGGGCTGATCCTTGGCGGCGGCATCGGGCGCACCGTCGGGCTCGACCGCTTTCGCCGGCACCTCGCCGACATGGCTGCTGGCAAGCACCGAGAGATCGTTGGCGCCGCTGGTCCGAACGGTGACGATGCTGCCGACCGGCACCGAATATTCGCTGCCCGACGGCCTGGCGGCTGCGCCGGTAAGGAAGATCGGCGCGCGGTCGGTATAGGCGGGCGGGGTCACCCAGGCGTCGATCCGCGCAATCGTCGCGGCGACCGGCTCGCCACCGCGGAAGGCCTCGCCGAGCCGCGCCATCCGGTCAGGCCCCGCATAGACGAACGCCACCACGAAGAGGAGCACGGCGAGGAAACGGATGGCCCACGGATCGCGCCGGGCAAGGCCGGGCGAGGGGATGCCGGCCTTGAGCCGGTCGAGCGTACCGAGCAGCCGTTCGCGATGGGCGGCCCACAGCGCCTCGGCGGCCGGATCGTCGGCACCGACGGCAAGCCGGTCGGTGAGGGCGGTTGCGGGCCGGTGGAGCAGGCCTGTGGCAGCCTCAACGCGGGCGAGCGCCGCTTCCCGGGCCGGGCGGCGGACGCGAAAGAAGTGAACGGCGAAATAGACCGCGGCGACGGCAAAGGCAGCGAGGATGACGAAGCGGACGGGATCGGACACCACCCGCCAGAGGCCGAACCAGGAAACCACGGCGAAGAAGGCAGCGAGCACCAGGATCGGGGCAACCACCGGCCATACCGATTCCCATAGCAGCACGAGCCGCGCGCGCACGATGGCGCGCTCGATCCGTTTGCGTATCCTGGCCTCGATGCCGGGGTTCTCGCGGGATTCAATGCCGCCCGATTGCGCCATCCACATTCGCCTTCATCTGCCACCCCGACCGCAGGGTAGCACAGACTTAAGCAAAATCGAGGCCGGGCGGGCGTCTTGCCATCACTTCCTGGCGAGCCAAGGGGGCATCACGTCCATGCCGATCAGGTCGTCGTAGGTCTGGCGGGGGCGGACGACCGCAAAAGCGCCGTCCCTGACCAGAATCTCGGGGAGCAGCGGCCTGGTGTTGTAGGTTGAGGCCTGGACCGCACCGTAGGCGCCCACGGTCATCACTGCGATGAGGTCACGCGGCTGGAGTGCCGGCAGCGACCGGTCGAGAGCAAGATAGTCGCCGGTCTCGCAAACGCCGCCAACGACGTCGGCCACCATCCGCGGCCCGTCGGCCGTCGCCTGGCGGACCGGGCGGATATCGTGATGGGCATCGTAGAGGGTCGGGCGGATGAGATCGTTCATCGCCGCATCGACGACAACGAAGGTCTTGGTCGTGCCCTTCTTCACGTGGATCACCTCGGTGACCAGGATTCCGGCATTGCCGACGAACACGCGCCCTGGCTCGAACAGGATGCGGCACCCGAGATTGCCGAGCCGGCGCCGCACGATCTCGCCATAGGCCATCGGCTCCGGCGGCGGCGGGTCGTCAAGCCGGTAGGGAATGCCGAGACCGCCGCCGGCGTCGACATGGTCGATCGTGTGACCGTCTTCGCGGAGGGCAAGAACGAGATCGGCGAGGAGGCCGTAGGCGGTGTCGAACGGCTCGAGGTCGGTGATCTGGCTGCCGATGTGCATATCGACCCCGGCGACGCGAACCGCCGGCAGCTTTGCCGCGTGGGCGTAGACCTCGCGCGCTCGCAGATAGGGAATGCCGAACTTGTTCTCCGCCTTGCCGGTGGTGATCTTGGCGTGGGTGCGGGCGTCGACGTCGGGGTTGACGCGGATGGCGATCGACACCGCTCTTTCCTTGGCGGCGGCGATCTTAGAGATCAGGTCGAGCTCCGGTTCCGATTCGACGTTGAAGCAGTATATGCCCGCATCGACGGCGAAGGCGATCTCGCGCGCCGTCTTGCCGACGCCGGCAAACACGATGCGGTCAGGCGCCGCCCCGGCGGCAAGTGCCCGTCGGAGCTCGCCCTCGGAAACGACATCGAGGCCGGCGCCCTCCTCCAGGAGCGTGCGGATCACTGCCTGGTTGGAGTTCGCCTTCATGGCGTAACAGATCATCGTGTCGAGACCGGCGAACGCCTCGCTGAACACGCGATAATGGCGAACCAGCGTCGCCGTCGCATAACAGTAGAACGGCGTACCGACCGCTGCCGCGATGTCGGGCACGGGCACGTCTTCGGCGTGGAGCACGCCGCCGCAGTATTCGAAATGGTTCACGGGTAGCTTGCTGGCTAGATCAGGAAATCGAGGGCGAACGGCCGGTCGGGCTTCTGGTCTTTCGGATTGGCTTTACCGTCTTCCGGCTGTGTGGCCTGCGCACTCGGCGGCGGCTCCAGCGCCCCCTTGCGGCCGCACGCCGAGAGGCCTACCGCCGACAGCAAGACGACGGCCAAAGCGGCCCGAAACACCCTCCGACGGTCACTCAGCGCCACGGTCAAATTCCCCCTGTTGCCCCGAACGGCATCTCTTCTTCCACGCCGGAACCGCTTTATCATAAACAAATCCGGCGCGCATGCATCACCTGAAGTTGCCGGGCCTCGGATCACCTCGGACCGGCGCTTCCAACCCTGGCTCCACTGCTTTATGTCTCGGGTCGTGGCCACAAAACAGGTCCTTCTCTACGACTACCCGACGTCGATCTGCTGCCAGATGACGCGGCTGACGCTGGCCGAGAAGGGCGTCCCTTATAAACGGCGGACCGTGGACATCATGGTCAAGGCCGAGCAGTTCGAGCCGTGGTACACGGCGCTGAACCCGCGCGCCGTCGTCCCGACGCTGGCGATCGGCGATGAGATCATTACCGATACGCTGCGTATCGTTCCCCGCATCGACGCCGAGTTCGACGGACCGGCGCTGACGCCGCCGACTGCGGAAGGCGCCGCAGCGATGGAGGCGACGATGCGCGACATCATGGGCCTGCATTACGGGGTCCTGCTCTACTCGCACCGGCTCGACGGGAGCGGCAAATCGCAGATGGTGATCGACCGCGGGCGCTTCCTCCGCGAGCAGCGCGCCAAGCATCCGGAGCGCGCCGAAGCGCTCGATCGCCGCATTGCCGGCAACGAGCGCCTGCAAAAGGCGTTGGCCGACCCGGCCGAGGTGGAGCGGCACGTCGGGGAAGCGAGGGCGCTGGTCACCCGCCTCGACCAGGCGCTGGCCGAGTTCCCCTTTGTCAGCGGTGGGAGCTATACGCTGGCCGATACCTTCGCTACCGCGGCGCTCGCCCGGTTTCGGATGCACGGTTACGACACGTGGTGGCAGAACGGCATCAATCCCCATGTCGCGGCCTACTACCGGCGCATGCAGGAGCGCTCGAGCTGGGCTGAAGCCGGCGTGGTCGACAGGGCCGACGAGCGCGATATTTGACCTACGAGGTCGCCGGATCGACGGCGTTGCGTCCCTTCTCCTTCCGCAGCCGGGTCAGCCAGCGCCGCGCCTGCTTGCGGACGTTCGCCGGCGCGGCGCCGCCGAAGCTCGTGCGGCTCGCCACCGATTGCGCGACGCCGAGAACCGAATAGACGTTGGCGGTGATGCGCGGCTCGATCGACTGCAACTCTTCCAGGGTCAGCCGATGCAGCGGACGCCTCGATGCCTCGGCCAGGGTCACTGCCCTGCCCGTCACCTCGTGGGCCTCGCGGAACGGCATCCCGAACTCGCGGACCAGCCAGTCGGCAAGGTCGGTCGCCGTCGAATAGGCAGCGCCGGCCGCCTTGCGCATCGCCGCCTTGTCCGGCTCCATGTCGCGCACCATGCCGGTGGTCGCGGCGATCGACAGGCTCAGCGTCTCGAGCGCGTCGAACACCGGTTCCTTGTCCTCCTGCATGTCCTTCTGATAGGCGAGCGGCAGGCCCTTCAGCACAATCAGCAGCGTCGTCAGGGCCCCGACGATCCGGCCGGTCTTCGCCCGCACCAGCTCGGCCGCGTCGGGGTTGCGTTTCTGCGGCATGATCGACGAGCCGGTGGTGAAACGATCGGAAAGGCGGATGAAGCCGAAGCCGGCGGAGGACCAGATGACGATCTCCTCGGCGAAGCGCGACAGATGCACTGCGGCGAGGCTCGCCGCCGACAGGGCTTCGACGACGAAGTCGCGATCCGAGACGGCGTCGAGCGAATTGGCGGTCGGCCGGTCGAAGCCAAGCGCGGCGGCGGTCATCTTGCGGTCGATCGGAAACGGCGTGCCGGCCAGCGCCGCCGAACCAAGCGGCGATTCGTTCAGCCGGCGACGCGCGTCGGCAAAGCGTCCGCGGTCGCGGGCGATCATCTCCACATAGGCAAGCAGGTGGTGGCCGAAGGTGACCGGCTGGGCCGTCTGGAGATGCGTGAAGCCCGGCATGACGGTGGCGGCGTTTTCGAGGGCCTTTTCGGCGAGCGCAAGCTGGAGCGCCGAGAGCTCGGCGTCGATTGCGTCGATTGCGTCGCGGACCCACAGGCGAAGGTCGGTGGCGACCTGGTCGTTGCGTGACCGCGCGGTATGGAGCCGCCCGCCGGCCGGGCCGATCAGCTCGATCAACCGCGCTTCGACATGCGTGTGCACATCCTCGAGCGAACGCGAAAACGTGAACGTTCCCGCCTCGCATTCTCGCAGAATCGTGTCTAGACCCGTCAGGATCTTTTCGGCATCGTCCGCCGCAATGATGCCACAGGCAGCAAGCATTTGCGCTTGGGCCTTCGAAGCCATTATATCCTGGGCGAAGAGCTTCCGGTCGAAATCGATCGATGCGTTGATCTCTTCCATGATGGCGTCGGGGCCTTGGCTGAAACGCCCGCCCCACATGCGGCTGTTCATGATCGCTCCGGAGTGAAGAAACGCATGGCTGACCAGTCCCCCCGGCGGCGCGCCGCCATCTTGATCGCCGCAGCGGCGCTGGCCGGGATCGGCGCCGGAGCCATCGCGGTATATGTCATGCAGTCCGGGGATGGCAACGTCGCGGTGGCGAGCACGGATGCGGTCAACTGCGACAACGCAGTGGCGGCCGGCAAGCGCGCGGCGCCCTTCGCCAAGGGCGAAGTGGCTGCATTTCACGTCGATTCCAAGCCGGACCGCCTCGGCGGTCTGACCTTTGCCGGTCCCGACGGCAAGCAGACGACGCTCGCCGAGCTTGGCGACAAGACGACTCTCGTCAATCTGTGGGCGACCTGGTGCGTGCCCTGCCGCACCGAAATGCCGGCGCTCGACCGACTGCAGGCGGACCTCGGCGGCGACCGCTTCCAGGTGGTGCCGATCAATATCGACCTGAACAATCCCGAGCGGGCGCGCGCCTTTTTCGACAATGTCGGGGTCGAGAGCCTGACCTTCTACTCCGACCCGAGCACGGGGGTTTTCCGCGACCTGAAGAAGCGCGGCCTGGTCCTCGGCCTGCCGACGACGTTCCTCGTCGACGGCAATGGGTGCCGGATCGGAGCGGTCCAGGGGCCGGCCGAGTGGGACTCCGACGATGCCAAGGCGCTGATCACCGCCGCCATCGGCAGCTAGGGTGCCGGTTCAGGCGGCCTGTGCTGCCAGCCCGGCCGGGTCGGTCAGGACGTCATCCGACACTTCGGCCGCGACGACGATCCGGTCACGCCCGTCCTTCTTCGCCCGATAGAGCGCTTCGTCGGCGGTCGCATACATCGAGTCAAGGGTCACGCCGGTGTCCGAAGCAGCATCGGCGACGCCGCCGCTCAGTGTAGGCCGGAAGCCCTCAACGCCAAGCGTGGAGCAGGCATCGATGAAGGCGTGACGGATGCGCTCGGCGACGATTGTGGCGGCGGTCGCGGTGGACCCGGGGAGGACGACGGCAAATTCCTCGCCGCCCATGCGGCCGACCGCATCGGACGACCGCAACACGTGACGGGTGGCCTCGCCGAACCGCTCCAGGACCTTGTCGCCCATGGCGTGGCCGTAGCTGTCGTTGATCGACTTGAATCGGTCGAGATCGAAAACGATCAACGCCAGGGGGTCACCGGACGCGATGCTGCGCTGGAGCAACGCCTCGGCATTTTCGAGGAACGCGCGGCGGTTGGCGACGCCGGTCAGCGGATCGACCCGCGCGGCGGTCTTTTGTTCCATCTCCTGCTGCTCCTTGACCATCGCCACGGCGAAGATGGCGGTACCGACGACGAAGGCGAGCGTTTCGAAATGAATCATCCCGAACCAGCTGTCGAGCGTTGCCGGAATGGCCGAGGCAATCTGGCCGTTCGCGGCAAGCACGGCTCCGACGGCGAAGAAGGAGCCGTGCAGGACGAGCAAGACGATCAGCGGCCAGCGGGTCTGCAGTCCGCGCGTGTTGCCGAGCCAGAATTCCGCGGCAGCGGCCAGAAGGTAGATGGAGATGACGCCGAGATTGAGCGCCATCTGCGCGTCGTTGGAGAGCCGGAAGATGGCGACGAAGGCAAACAGCCAGATGGCGGCACCGGCGGCGACGAGGGTCGGCCTCGGCTTGCCGTCGTTGCAGCTGACAGCCGCCGCCCATACCAGGGCGGGACTGAGGTTGAGAAGCACAATGCCAAGCACGACCGAGGGACCGCCGAAGGTCGCGCCGGGCGAAGAGATCAGGGGCACGCCGGTCGCGAGCGCCAGGTTTGCGCCGGCCCACCACAGTGGTGCCTTTGCCTCCCGATTCTGAAACCATGCGAATACCAGGAACGCGCCGCTGATGGCCGCAACGAAACTTGCCGCCAGCATCAAGGTTGGAAGGTCGACGCTCATGCTCCCCCCGTGGCCGCATCACCGATCGGGCGTCCGGGTCTCAACCCGTCTGTCCGGCGTAGGGCCGCCTGAATAGCCGAAGAAGCCGAAGGTTCGGTTAGGCGCATGTGCAAAACCCGAGGGGTCAGGGAAACCGATTCTTAAGGTCCGCTACCGCCTTTCAATGCTCTCAGGCAACGACTTCGAGGAAAGGGCCACCGTCGCTGTCGCGTCCTGCCCTTCGGCGCTCAACGCGGTTTCGCCCGTTCTGCTTGGCGCGGTAGAGGCCCTCGTCGGCGGCGACGAGGATTGAATCGAGCGTGGAACTTGGGTGGGCGGTGGTGACACCGGCGCTGACGGTGGCGTTGACCGCACAGCGGTCGACGAATCGGCAGTCACCGTCGAATGCCGCGCGGATGCGGTCAGCGATGACGAACGCCGAGCCGAGGCTCGTGTCCGGCAGGATCACCGCAAACTCCTCGCCGCCAATGCGTCCAAGTCGATCGTCTTCCCGCAACACCCTTCGTGCCGTCTCGCCGAACCGTTTCAGCACCCCGTCGCCGACCGCGTGTCCGAAACTGTCGTTGATGCGCTTGAAGTGATCGAGGTCGAAGATGATCATCGACAGCGGCAGGTCGCCCTGCAGGCTGCGGTGGAGAGCCTCTCCGGCATAAGCCATGAAGGCGCCGCGATTGGCGACGCCGGTCAGTGCGTCGGTTTCGGCAGTCACCTTCTGGAGGCGCTCTGCGCGCTCGCGCGAGAGGGACACGACGAATACCGCAGTGCCGATCAGATAGAGGATCGAGACGAAGTGGACGAGACCGAACCAGCTTTCTAGCGGAATGTCGCCGGCTGAAATGCGACCCGTCGCGGCCTCGACCGACCCTGCGCTGAACAGCGCTGCCTGAAGCAGGCTGAGCGCGATCAGAGGCTGCCGAGCCTTCAGCCCGTCGCCGCGCCCACGCCAGTACTCCCAGGCGGTCGCCAGCGTGTAGGCGGCGAAGATCGCAAGGCTGAGCGCCATCTGTAACGAAGGGCTCAGGCCTATCGGCGAGAACGCCATGGTAACAAGTCCGATCCCCAGCCCGCCGAACAGCGCGACGAGCGGCACCCGGTGCCGATTAAACAGTCGCGACGACATCCAGAACAGGGCGGGCGCGATATTGAGGACGATGGCGCCGAGCGCGATTGCAAGTTCGGCGTCCTCGACGGTCCCCAGCGTCAGCAAAGCGACGCCAATGGCGTAGAACCCGTAGCCGAGGGCCCACCACAGCATCTCCGTGCCGTCGCGGGCGTGGGTCCAGGCGAAGAAGACGAAGACAGCGCTCATCGCGGCAACGAAACTGCCGGCCGCCATCAACGTCGGAAGGTCGAAATGCATCCTCTTGTCCGCACCAGCCGCGATAGGTGGCGCTTGGCGCCCCGATGCATCCAGGCTAGCAGCCGGTTACTCACACATTGTTAGCGTTTGAACCGAAAATCCGGGGGATTCGAGCAAGGTTTTGGTAACTACGGCGTCCGCTACAAGGCTCAGCGGGTGGGGACCGGCGTGTCTCCGCTGTAGTCGTAAAAGCCGCGCCCCGCCTTCCGACCGACCCAGCCGGCCTCGACATATTTTACGAGCAGCGGGCAGGGCCGGTACTTGGAATCGGAGAGGCCCTCGTAAAGCACCTGCATGATCGACAGGCAGGTGTCGAGCCCGATGAAATCGGCAAGCTGCAGTGGTCCCATCGGGTGATGGGCGCCGAGGCGCATCGCCGTGTCGATCGCCTCCACGGTGCCGACGCCCTCGTGCAGGGTGTAGATCGCCTCGTTGATCATCGGCAGGAGAATGCGGTTGACGATGAAGCCGGGGAAGTCTTCCGCCACGACGATGGTCTTGCCGAGGCGGGCGACAAACTCGCGCGCCGCATCGAAGGTCTCCTGGCTGGTGGCGATGCCGCGGATGACCTCGACCAGCTCCATCACCGGAACCGGGTTCATGAAATGGATGCCGATGAAATTCGCCGGATTCGCCGACGCCGATGCAAGGCGCGTGATGGACAGCGACGAAGTGTTGCTGGCGAGCAGGGTCTCCGGTTTCAGGATCGGTTTCAGGTTGGCGAAGATCTCGCGCTTGATCGGCTCCTCCTCGGTGGCCGACTCGATCACCAGATCGGCGGCCGCCAGGGCTTCCATGTTCGTTGCCGGGGCGATGCGATCGATCGCCACCTTGCGGTCGGATTCGGTGATCTTTTCCGAAGCGACCTGGCGCGCCATGTTGCCGCTGATGGTCGCGAGGCTCGATTTGATGCGGTCCTCGGAGATGTCGTTGACCAGCACGTCGAAGCCGGAAAGCGCGCAGACATGAGCGATGCCGCTTCCCATCTGTCCGGCGCCGATGACGCCAACCGTCCTGATCTCGTGTGCCATGGGCCCTAGCTGATGACTGACGCCGCAATGCAGCAATCGTGCATAAAGGCCAGACTTGTCAAGGATTTCGCGGTCGCAGCGGCGGAAAATCGCGCAGGGTCCGGTGTTTTCCTCGATCGCCGCACAATCAGAGCGCCTTTTCCAGCTGCGGCAGAATCTCGAAGACGTCCCCCACCAGGCCGTAGTCAGCGATCTGGAAGATCGGCGCCTCCGGATCCTTGTTGATGGCAACGATCACCTTCGAGTCCTTCATGCCGGCGAGATGCTGAATGGCGCCGGAAATGCCGCAGGCGATGTAAAGATCCGGCGCCACGACCTTCCCCGTCTGGCCCACCTGGAGGTCATTGGGGGCGTAGCCGGCATCGACGGCGGCGCGGGATGCTCCGATCGCTGCGCCGAGCTTGTCGGCCACCGGCTGGAGATAGGTGCGGAAGTTCTCCGCCGACTGGAAGGCGCGACCGCCGGAGACGATGACGCGAGCGGCGGTCAGTTCGGGACGCTCGAGGTCGGGAATCTCGGCCGACACAAATGACGAGAGCGTCTCGGCCGGCGCCGCTGCCCGGATCGTCTCGACAAGAACGGCCTGGGTGCTTTCGCCGACCGGCCGGAAGGCGGAACCGCGGACGGTGATCACCTTCTTGGCGTCCGTCGTCTGGACAGTTTCGATGGCGTTGCCGGCGTAGGTTGGCCGCTCGAACGTATCGGCTGCGACGACCCTGGTGATGTCGGAGACCTGCGCGACATCGAGAAGTGCGGCCACACGCGGCATGAGGTTCTTGCCAAAGGTCGTGGCGGGCGCGATCAGCGTATCGAAGGGACCGGCAAGCGAAACGACCAGCGCCGCCAGCGGCTCGGCGAGCTGGTGGGCGAGGTGCTCGGCGTCGGCGTGGAGAACCTTGGCGACACCCTCAAGCCTCGCCGCTGCCTCGGTCGCGAGCGTGCAGTCCTTGCCGGCAACCAGGACGTGGACCTCCTCGCCGAGTTCGACGCCGGCCGCGAGGGTCCTGGCGGTCGCCTCCTTCAGTCCGGCATTGTCGTGTTCGGCGACGAGCAGCGTGGTCACAGGACGCCAGCCTCGTTCCGCAGTTTTTCAACCAGTTCGCCGACGGATGCGAGCTTCACTCCACTCCGGCGTGCCGGCGGCGCCTCGACTTTGAGGATCTTCAGCCGGGGCGCGAGGTCGACGTCGAGGTCTGCCGCCGTCTTCTCGTCGATCGGCTTCTTCTTCGCCTTCATGATGTTGGGAAGCGAGGCATAACGCGGCTCGTTCAGCCTAAGGTCGGTGGTGATCACCGCCGGCAGTCTGAGCCGCAGCGTCTCGAGGCCACCGTCGACCTCCCGGGTGACCGTGACCGCATCGCCGTCGATCACGACCTTAGAGGCGAAGGTGCCTTGCGGCCAGCCAAGCAACGCGGCCAGCATCTGGCCGGTCTGGTTGCAGTCGTCGTCGATCGCCTGCTTGCCGAGGATGACGAGGCCCGGTTTCTCCTCGGCAGCGATCGCCTTCAGCGCCTTGGCAACGGCAAGCGGCTCGGTCGGCTGCCCGGTCTTGAGCAGGATGCCGCGATCCGCCCCCATGGCGAGCCCGGTGCGGATGGTGTCGGCCGCCTCAGCCGGCCCGATCGAGACGACGACGATCTCTTCGGCAGCGCCGGACTCCTTCAGCCTCAGCGCCTCCTCGACGGCGATCTCGTCGAACGGGTTCATCGCCATCTTGACGTTGGCGAGATCGACGCCCGAGCCGTCCGGCTTGACCCGCACCTTGACGTTGAAATCGACCACCCGCTTGATCGGAACCAGAATTTTCATGCCGCGGGAGACTTTCGGAATGCTTGAAGCCGGGAGAGGGCCGGACCCTATCGGCGGCTCTCGCCATCGTCAATGTCGGCGAGCGGCGGTGGCGCGGCGAGCGCCGGCTCCCGCCCGAAGAGCGGCACCCCGCGCCGCCGCATGACAAGCACCAGGACCGCGCCTGTCAGCAGACCCCCGACATGCGCCCACCACGCAACCGGATCGCCGGGCTGGGCGACGAGGATCGAATAGAACTGGAACAGCACCCAGAAGCCGAGCACCCAGATAGCGCCAAGCCTCAACGGAATCCGGCCGAGCGCGAGCACCCAGACCTTCTGTCGCGGATGCAGGATCAGGTAGGCGGCCACAACCCCGGCGATGGCGCCAGAGGCGCCGATCACAGGCGACTGGCTGGTCGGATCGCTGAGCACGAAGGCGTAGCCGGCGCCGACGGCACAGAGCGCGTAGAAGACAACGAAGCGGAGATGGCCGAACGCGTCCTCGACGTTGTCGGCGAAGACCCAGAGGAAGACCATGTTGCCGAGAAGGTGCCAGAAGTCGCCGTGGAGGAACGAATAGGTCAGGATCGTTGCCCAGCCCGGCACCACGGCAAATGGCGGGGGCAAGGCGAGATAACCGTTGAACACGGCCGGGATCAGACCGAAGGAGAGGACCCGCGCCTCGTTCACTGTGCCAACGTCGCCTCCCTCGACGACGAGGTAGACCAGCACATTCAGCCCGATCAGCGCCCAGCTGGCGTAGGGCCGCCGGATGTGGCGCAGCGGCCGGCCGTCATAGATCGGCAAGATCGACAAGACGGGCTCCGCTCAGCGATTCTCCCCCGGCACCCACAGGACGTCGCTGGTGCCGCCGTCGTTGGCAACGCGGGCAGCGACGAAGAGAAAATCCGACAGGCGGTTGACGAAGGTCAGCGCCGCCGGGTTGAGCGGCTCGCGGGCATTGAGGGCGACCATGATCCGCTCCGCGCGCCGGGCGACGGTGCGGGCGAAATGGAGCGCGGCGGCCGGCGGTGTCCCGCCCGGCAGGATGAAGGAGGTGAGCGCGGCGAGATCGGCATTGAGGGCGTCGATCTCCCGCTCGAGGCGGGTCACCTGCGCCTCGACCACGCGCAGGCGCTCCCGCTTGTCGGTGCGATCCGGCACGGCGAGGTCGGCGCCGAGATCGAAGAGGTCGTTCTGGATGCGGGCGAGCATCGGATCGAGGTCGCCGCAGCCGGGCGGAGCCACCCGGGCGAGGCCGATCGCTGCGCTCAGTTCGTCAATCGTCCCGATCGCCTCGAAGCGGAGGTCGGATTTCGACCGTCGCTCGCCGCTGCCGAGGCCGGAGGTGCCGTCGTCACCGGTGCGCGTGTAGATTTTGTTGAGAACGACCATGGCGCCTGTTCGCTTATTTGGAGGAGAAGTAGAGCGCCGTCATCATAATCACGATCGCGACGAACTGCAGGATCACCCGCCAGCGCATGAACATCTGCGAGCGGTTGCCGGACTTGCCGCGGACCATGTTGATGATGCCGAGCCCCAGCACGATGACGACCGCGGCGAGGGCGACAAAGGTCGCGCCGTGGAGAAGGCTTTCAATCAATACCGTCCGTCCCTGGCTGGAGTGGCCGGGCCCGCGTCCCGAACACGCATGGCCCTTCATATAGAGGGTCGCGGCAGGTCGGGCCATGGCGGCAATCGCCACACTGGCGAACAAACCGCTGGCGGGCTTGTCCGCGCCGGCCGCCGGGCGCAAGATTTCGCCAGGCAACAACGGGGGCTGGCCATGCGCGGACTATCGGGGAAACGGGTGCTGGTGACGGGCGGCGCAACCGGCATCGGCCGGGCCGCGGCGCTCCGCTTCGCGGAGGAGGGGGCGAGCGTCGCCGTCAATTACATCGGCGATCCCGAGCCGGCCGAGGCGCTGGTCGAAGAGCTCGGCGAGCTGTGCCCGAAAGGCGAGCATCTGCTGGCGCCTGCGGACATCTCCGACGAGGACGCGGTCGATTCCCTCTTCGCCGGCGTCGTGCAGGCCTTTGGCGGCCTCGACGTGCTGGTCGGCAATGCCGGCATCAAGGTCGTGCATCAGCCGCACGAGGTGTTGATGGAGGACTACGACCGAGTGATGGCCGTCAACCTGCGTGGCGCCTTCCTCACCGCCCAGGCGGCAGTTCAGCACTTCCTGGATACCGGCCACCCGGGGGCGATCGTCATGACCTCCTCGATCGAGGCGCACTTCCCGGTCGAGGAAGTCGCCATCGCCTACATCATGTCGAAGTCGGGGATGACCGGCATGATCAAGGCGCTGGCGCTCCGCTACGCGCGCGACAACATCCGGGTGAACGCCGTCGGACCCGGCGCCACCCGCACCCCGATGAACGCCGACTTCGAGGAAGATCCCGCGATCGAGGACGCGGTTGTCAGGATGATCCCGGCGGGACGCATCGCCGAGCCGGAGGAGGTCGCGTCGGTGATCGCTTTCCTCGCCTCGGACGAGGCGTCCTATATCCACGGCCAGACGATCCTGGTCGACGGCGGCATGGGGGTCGGGCGGAGCGGGTAGTCAGGCGGCGCGTCGGCGGCCGCTTTCCGCCATGGCGGCGATGACCAGCATCGCCTGGCCGACGACCTCGGCGGAAAGGCCGCTCTTCAGCCGGCTGTCGACGATCGCCCGGTTGAGGATGTCGAGCGCCCGCTCGATCCGCGGGATCGACCATATGGCGAGTTGGCGGGCAATAAGCGGGCGGCGACGGAAGAAGATCTGTGGTCCGACCGCGCGGTCCGCCGGGGTGCCGGCGTCGACCTGCGCACGGGCACGGTGCAGCACGTCGAAATGGCGGAGGGCGACGCCGGCCACCGCGTAGTCGCCCGTCCCGGCGGCGAGCAGCCGGCCATAGAGTCTGGAGAAGGTCGAGGCGTCGCCGAGCGCCGCCGCGTCGACCGCCTCGTCGAGGGCGAAGCCCGAGGCGTCGCCGACCACGGCACGGACGTCGTCGAGGGCAATCTCTTCGGAGTCCGCCGCGTAGAGGCAGAGCTTGGCGAGCTCCGACCGGCTCGCCAGACGGTCGCCGCCGATCAGCTCCTTCAGCGCAGCACGGGCATCGTCGCCGATGGTGAGGCCGGCGGCCGCCACCTCCTGATCAATGATCCGGTCGAGCCCCATGGCGTCGTCGGCATAGCAGGCGATCGCCACGGCATTGGGGGCGCCGGCGAACAGCTTGCGGAGCGGCGAGGTTTTCTTGAGCTCTCCGGCGGTGACGAGAACATAGGCGTCCTGCGGCGGCGACGCGAGAAGCGGCTCGAACGGTGCCAGCGATGCGTTGCCGGCGGTCCGGACCGTGATGCAGCGGGTGCCGCCGAAGAGAGGAACTTCATAGGCCTCGTCGGCAAGCCGCTGCGAATCGGCGGAGAGTTCCGCCTGGTCGAGCCGCACCTGGCCGAGCGGGTCGGCGTCCTTGCCTGCCAGCGTGGCAGCAAGGGCGGCCGCGCGCTCGCTGACCAGGCCGCCGTCGTTGCCGAAGATCAGGATCAGCCGGACCGACGGATCTGGTCGGGCAAGGAACCGGTCGATGTCCGCCGGCTTGAGCTCAACCACGTCGAAGCGGCCTCACGACCCCTTGGCAAGCACCGTCGCGACCCGGATGGCGATGTCGTTGCCGACCGTCGCCGCCGCGCGGTTCTGGGCGTCGATCTGGGCGCGGCTGTTGGCGAAGGCCTGGTTGCTCCGGTTGTAGGCTGCCGAGGCGCGCGAGGTGCTGCGGGTGACCAGTGCGCCGGTATCGATCCGGGTGACTTCGTAGGTGGCGGCGACCTGGACCGAGTAGGATGGCGATGCGTCGATGTTGGTGATCCCCAGGCCGATTTCCCTGTAGGTGACGGTCAGCTTCATCCGGTATATCGGGTCGGTGATCGCCTTGCCGCCCGTCATCTGGAAGATGGCCGTGTTGCGAACCTGCTGGGCCACCCGGTCGTCGACCGGATCGACGGCGATCCTGGTCAACGCGCTCTGGACGCCGCCGCCGGCGGCAGCCGGCCCGTAGACCGGCTGGACCGTGCAGGCAGCAAGCGCCCAGGCCGCCAGAACGAAAAGGAAGCCCCGAACGCCGGCGCGGCGCAATATCGGGCTGCCGTGGTCAGACGACAACATTGACGATCCTCTTCGGTACGACGACGATCTTTTTGGGATCATTCCCCCCAAGCGCCCGAACGACGAAGTCGAGCGCCAACGTAGCCCGCTCCACGTCAGCTTGTGACGCGTCCGCAGCAATTGTCAATTCACCCCGTTTCTTCCCGTTCACCTGCACCGGCAAGACTATCACGTCTGCGACGAGAAGCGAGCCGTCGAAATCGGGCCAGGGGCTGGTCGCCACCAGGTTCTCATGGCCGAGCGCCGCCCAGCATTCCTCGGCAAGATGCGGCATCATCGGGGCCATCATGCGGGTGAGCAGCTCCAGCGCCTCGCGCAGCGCCGCATCAAGCACCGGATCGGTTCCGGCGGGAGTGGTCGCCGCGGCGCCGATCGCATTGACCAGTTCGTAGATCCGGGCAACCGCGACATTGAAGCGGAGCGCCCGGATGTTCTCGCCGACCGCGGCGAGCGCCCGGTGGCCCGCCTTGCGGAGCGCTTCGGCCGCGGCGCTTTCGCCGACGGGAGCCGGCGAGTCGGGCGCCGGCAGGCGCGGCGCCGAATCGGCGACCAGCCGCCAGATGCGCTGGACGAAGCGGTGCGCCCCGGCCACCCCCTCCTCGGTCCAGATCACGTCGCGGTCGGGCGGCGAATCGGACAGCATGAACCAGCGGGCGGTGTCGGCGCCATAGCTCTCCATGATGTCGCTCGGGTCGACCGTGTTGCGGCGCGACTTGGACATCTTCTCGATCGGGCCGATTTCGACCTCCTCGCCCGACGCCAGCAGGGTGGCGCGGCGCCCGCCATCGTGCTCCTCGACCTTGACCTCCGCCGGGGCGATCCACTGCGCGTTCTGGCCGCTGCCGAGCCGATAGGTCTCGTGGACCACCATGCCTTGGGTGAACAGCCCGGCAAAGGGCTCCTCGAGGTCGAGATGCTTCGTTACCTTCATCGCCCGGGTGAAGAAGCGGGAGTAGAGGAGGTGAAGGATGGCATGCTCGATGCCGCCGATATACTGGTCGACCGGCAGCCAGTGATTGGCGACCTTCGGCTCGGTCGGCGCCTCCGACCACGGTGCGGTGAAGCGCACGAAATACCAGGACGAATCGACGAAGGTGTCCATGGTGTCGGTTTCGCGGGTCGCCTCGCCGCCGCATTTCGGGCAGGCGACGTGCTTCCACGTCGGGTGGTGGTCGAGGGGATTGCCCGGCCGGTCGAAGGAGACGCCCTCCGGCAGCTTCACCGGCAGATCGGCCTCCGGAACCGGGACGGTGCCGCACGTCGGGCAGTGGATCACCGGTATCGGACAACCCCAGTAGCGCTGCCGCGAGATGCCCCAGTCACGGAGCCGGTGGTTGACCTCGCGCACGCCCTGCGGCTTGCCGTGGAGGGTCATTCCCTCCAGGCGCTCAGCCATCGCCTCCTTGGCCTCGGGTACCTCCAGCCCGTCGAGGAAGTCGGAATTGATCAGCCGGCCGTCGCCGACATAGGCTTCCTCGCCGGTCTCGAACTGCTCGATCCAGCGGGCATAGTCGGCGCCGGTGTCGAACACGTCGAGCGGCGCTACCACCGGCTTGATCGGCAGGTGATACTTCATGGCGAATTCGAAGTCGCGCTGGTCGTGCGCCGGGCAGCCGAAGATCGCGCCGGTGCCGTATTCCATCAGGACGAAATTGGCGACATAGACCGGCAGATCGAGGTCCGGCACGAACGGATGCTTGACCCTCAGCCCGGTGTCGTAGCCTTGCTTCTCGGCGGTTTCCAGCGCTTCTTCGCTGGTGCCGGCGCGCTGGCACTCGGCGATAAAGGCGGCGAGGTCGGGATCGTCGGCCGCTAGCGCCTGCGCCAGCGGGTAGCCAGGCGACAGCGCAATGAAACTCGCGCCGAACAGCGTGTCATGCCGGGTGGTGAACACCTCGATGTCGTCGAAACCCTCCGGCGGCCGGTCGTCGAAGGCAAAGCGGATGCGCATGCCTTCCGAGCGGCCGATCCAGTTCCGCTGCATCAGGCGGACCTTGTCCGGCCAGCGGTCGAGGGTGTCGAGTGCCGCGAGCAGGTCGTCGGTGAATGCGGTAATCCGGAAGAACCACTGGGTGAGATCGCGCTGCTCGACCAGCGCGCCGGAACGCCAGCCCCGCCCCTCGATCACCTGCTCGTTGGCGAGCACCGTCTGGTCGACCGGGTCCCAGTTGACCCGCGACTTGCGGCGATAGGCGAGGCCGGCCTTGTAGAGGTCGAGGAACAGCTTCTGCTGTTGGGCGTAGTAGTCGACGTCGCAGGTGGCGAACTCGCGGCTCCAGTCGAGCGACAGGCCCATCGTCTTGAGCTGGCCGCGCATGGTGGCGATGTTGTCGTAGGTCCACTGGCGCGGATCGACGCGGTTCTGCATCGCGGCGTTTTCCGCCGGCAGACCGAAGGCGTCCCACCCCATGGGGTGCAGCACGTTGTAGCCGGCCGCGCGCATGTAGCGCGCGACGACGTCGCCCATCGCGTAGTTGCGGACGTGCCCCATATGGATGCGCCCCGACGGGTAGGGGAACATCTCGAGCACGTAGTATTTCGGCCGGGGGTCGTCGTTCTTCGTCTCGAAGATGCTGCGCTCAGCCCACACGGACTGCCAGCGCGGCTCGGCCTCTCTCGGATTGTATCGTTCGCTCGCCATCGGAGGAAAAAAGGGTCTGAGCCTTGGAGCGCCACGGGTCTCGCCCGTCAAGCGCCGGACCTTCACCAGAATCGGCGGCGGGGGTCAACCGGAAAGCAGGGAAAACGGGCGGTTTGCCGCGATCACGGCAAACCGCGTAGACTGTTCGCCGATCAAAGGGGACGAGAATACACCGCCATGGCCGAAGACCGCGATCCGCACAGGATCCAGGCGATTCATCACGAGCTGCACAGCCACCTGCCGCCGGAACCCGCCCTGCGGGTCAAGGCGCTGGAAAGCCTTTTGGTCGAGAAAGGCCTCCTCGATCCGCAGACGGTCGATGCCTGGATCGAGGTGTTCACCGAACAAATCGGCCCGAAGCGCGGGGCAACGGTCGTCGCCAAGGCATGGACCGATCCGGCCTTCAAGGAACGCCTGCTCGCCGACGGTACCGCAGCGATCACCGAACTCGGTTTCGAGGGCTGGGCCGGCGGTCACCTGAAGGTCGTCGAGAACACGCCAACGATCCACAACCTCGTCGTCTGCACGCTGTGCTCCTGCTACCCGATCTCGATCCTCGGCGTCCCGCCCAATTGGTACAAGACGGCCGCTTATCGGGCCCGTGCCGTCCGTGATCCGCGCGGCGTGCTCGCCGAGTTCGGCGAGACAATTGCCGATGAGGTCGAGGTTCGGGCGTGGGATTCGACCTCCGAGCTTCGCTACATGGTGCTGCCCGAGCGGCCGGCAGGGACGGAGGGGTGGGACGCGGCGGCGCTTGCCGGCCTGGTCACGCGGAACGCGATGATCGGCACGGCCCGCGACCTCGTGCCGCGGCAGGAGCCGGGCTGATGGACGGCATCCACGACCTCGGCGGCAAGCAGGGCTTCGGGCCGATCGATGTCGGCGAGAAGGAGGAGCGGTTCCACGCCGCCTGGGAGGCGCGCCTCGTCGGCATCGTGCGGGGAATGACCCGCGTCGCCCCGTGGAGCATCGACTGGTTCCGCTACGTGCGCGAGCTGATCGATCCCGCCGACTACCTGACCCGGCCCTACTACGACCAGTGGCTCCAGACCTATGCCGCCATGATGGTCAATTCCGGGGTGGCGACGGTGGACGAGCTGGCGAGCGGCAAGTCCACGGCGGCGATTCCCGATCTGGCTCCGCCGGCCCCGCCGTCGGCGGTCGCCGCTGCCGCCAGGACGACGGTCCGGTTCGACCGTGAATCGTCGGCGCCGCCGCGATTCGCTGTTGGCGACGCGGTCCGCACGCACGTCCACGCCGCGCCGGGCCACACGCGTCTGCCCCACTACGTCCGCGGTCGCCGCGGCACGGTGACCGCCTCCCACGGCGCCCATGTCCTGCCGGACGCCAGTGCCCTGGGCGAGGAGCGGTCGGAGCCGCTCTACACAGTCGCCTTCGCCGCGAGGGAGCTGTGGCCGGAGGCGACTGCGCCCCGCGACCGGGTCTATCTCGATCTGTGGGAGAGCTACCTTGAGCCGGCCTGAGCCAGCCGCGATCTGGCCTCGCGAGGGGAAGCCGGACGCCCCGGTTTTCGCCGAGCCCTGGCACGCCCAGGTTCTGGCCGTTGCCTATGGTCTCAGCGTTTCCGGGCTCTTTTCGGCCTCCGACTGGGCGACGGCCCTCGGCGCGGCGCTCCGCCAGAGCGAGGAACGCGGCGAGCCGGACACGGATGAGACCTATTACGCCGCGGCGCTGGTTGCGCTGGAGAAGCTGGTGGCCGAGCGCGCGCCTGCCACCGGCGACGCGCACCCCGCGCGGATCGAAGCGTGGCGACGGGCGTATCTCAGGACGCCGCACGGCAAGCCGGTCGAGCTTGCCGCCGGCCTCGATCCTGAAAAGACCGTCGCGCATACCCATGATTGAGCCCTTACTGCCATCGCCCGTCACGGCTCCAGCTTGAGGTCCGCCCCTCATCGGGCTATGGAGACCCGCACCGGGAAGGGGGAGCCTGATGGAGTCGTTCGAATCTCTGGAGTTGCCGGCGCCCGCAATCGCCGGCACCCTGCCGATCATGGGACCGGCGCCCGAGCGACCCGATCCCGAACTGATCCGTCAGCTTCACGATGTGAGCACTGCGACGGCCGCGGCGCTGATGCACCGCATGGGGGTGCGCCAGACCTTCATCCAGGGACCGCTGCCCCGCTCCCCCGGCGCCAAGGTGGTCGGTCCGGCGGTGACGCTCCAGTTCATGCCGCGCCGGGAGGACGTCATCGCCGGCATCGCGCCCGGCACCGGCGAGGAGCAGCTGGAAAAGGCGACGGCGCTGTGGTCGGTGTTCGAGACGGTCCAACCGGGCGACATGCTTGCTGTTCAGGCCTTCGGCGATCTTCATTCCGGGTGCATGGGCGACATGCTGATCACCTATTTCAAGGGACGCGGCGGTGTCGGCATCGTCGTTGACGGCTGCATTCGCGACTGGCCGCGGGTACAGACCATCGGCACGCCCGTCTGGACCTGCGGCTTCACGCCCAACTACGCCTCGCAAACCACCCTTTTGCCCTGGGCGGTCAACGTCCCGGTCGCCATGAGCCGGGTTCTGGTCATTCCCGGCGACATCATCATCGCCGACGACGACGGCGCGGTGCTGGTGCCGGCCAAGATGGCGCCGCTCGTGCTCGAGCACACGCTCGATCACGAGCAGTGGGAGGAGTTCAGCCGTATGCGCCTGTCCGAAGGCGGCAGCATCCGCAAGTACTATCCGCTGAGCGACGAGGGGGCGGTCGAGTACCGGGCCTGGAAGAAGGCGCAGGGCTGACGTTTCGGGCGGATTAACGTTCAAACGGAAGATCGTTTCCATGAAGATCACTGCCGTCAAGACCGCCGCCACCGTCGGCCACTGCATGCATCTGTGGGTGAGGATCGAGACCGACGCCGGCATCACCGGCCTTGGTGAATGTGTCCATGGCGGCCATGCGGCCATCGCCCTGATCCACGATCTCGCGCCGAAGCTGGTCGGCAGCGACCCCTTCGCCGTCGATGCGATCTTCGAGGGACTGCGGCGTGGCCTCGTTTTCGAGGGCGGCTTCGCCGGTGCCCTGATCACGGCGCTGACCGGCATCGAGATCGCGCTGTGGGACCTCAAGGGCAAGGCGCTGAAGACCCCGATCTGTGAGCTGCTCGGCGGCAAGTTCCGCGACAAGATCCGCGTCTATGCCGACTGCGAGGTGACGCCGGGTATGAATTTCGACGAGTGCAAGAAGGTCGTCGACGAGGTGCTGGAGAAAGGCTTCACGGCGCTGAAGATCGACCTCGATATCGGCGCCTACGGTAAGTACCAGAGCGAAGTCGCGCACTTCGTCAAGGACCGCTTCAACCACACCGCCGGCGAGTGGGAGCACGACCGCATGGTGCGCCTTGCCGGGATGGTGAAGCGGGCGGCCGGCAACACCATCGACGTTGCCTGCGACCTCCACACCCGCCTCGATGTGCCGAGCGCGATCCGGCTCGCGCGCGACCTCGAAGGCTTCCACCTGATGTGGCTGGAGGAGCCGGTGCCGCCGGAGAACGTCGCCGCCATGCGCGAGATCAAGCGGACGACCGCGACCCCGATCTGCGCCGGCGAGAACCTTTATCTCCGCCAGGGTTTCCGCGACCTGATCGAGAGCCAGGCGGTCGACATCATCATGCCCGACATCCCGAAGTGCGGCGGGCTTTCCGAATGCCGTAAGATCGCCAACATGGCCGAGATCTATTACATCCCCTTCGCGCCGCACAACGTGTCGTCGCCGATCGGCACCATGGCGTCCGCCCATGTCTGCGCCACCGTCCCGAACTTTCTGGTGCTCGAGTTTCACTGGCTCCACCGCGACTACTGGACGACGATCACCACCCGTAAGACCGACATCATCAAGGACGGCTACATCGCGCTTGACGACGCGCCGGGGATCGGCCTCGAGCTGGATGAGGGGGTGGCGCGGGCCCACCAGTATCCCGGCACCACCTGGTTCGAGTAAGAAGGACGCGTGGAAACCGCAACGACCACCCATCAGGGCCTGAAAGAGGTTCAGGACAGGATCGCCGCGGCCGAGCGCGAGGCGGGGCGGGCGCCCGGCTCGGTGCGCCTGATCGCGGTGTCCAAGACCTTCGAGGCGGACGCCATCCGGCCGGTGATCGCTGCCGGCCAGCGTGTCTTCGGCGAGAACCGGGTGCAGGAGGCGAAGGCCAAGTGGCCGGCGCTCATGGCCGAGACGCCGGACATCGAGCTCCACCTGATCGGACCGCTGCAGTCGAACAAGGCCCGCGACGCTGTGGCCCTCTTCGACGCCATCCATACCATCGACCGCGACAAGATCGCCGGCGCGATTGCCGAGGCGATGGCCCGGCTCGGCCGGAGCCCGCGGCTCCTCGTCGAGGTCAACACCGGTGCCGAGCCGCAAAAGGCGGGTGTGCTTCCCGAGGCGACCGACGCTTTCGTCGAGCGTTGTCGGGCGGTCCACGGGCTCACCATTGACGGGCTGATGTGCATCCCGCCTGTTGACGAGGCACCCGCCCTTCATTTCGCGTTGCTTGCCAAGATCGCGGCGCGGCTGGGTCTCCCCTCGCTGTCGATGGGGATGAGCGCCGACTTCGAAACGGCGATCCGCTTCGGCGCCACCGACGTCAGGGTGGGCACCGCCATCTTCGGCGCCCGGCCGCCAGCCTAGCGGATATCAATCGCCGTTCGGGGTCCCGCCCGGACGAGCAGACGCCGCATTGCTTGCTCGGTGACTGCGACGCAGCCGGCGGTCGGCGCGAAACCCGGCGCCGCCAGATGGAGGAAAATAGCGCTTCCCGCGCCGCGCCGCGGGCGTGTCAGGTTGTAGTCGAGGACGACGAGCAGGTCGTAGAGGTGGTCGTCGCGCCACAGGCGTTCGTGGCTTGCCGGACAGGGGAGGCGGACCGGGCGGTTGTAGCGTCGGTCGGTCGGATCGTCGCACCAGCCGGAATCCGGCCGGAGCGGTGCAATCGGCAGCCCCGTCCGCGGGCGACGAACACGGTCGGGCCGGTAGAAGGTCGCGACGAGGCCGAAGCGACCGGCAGGAGTGATCCCGTCGCCCTCGCGCTTCCGCTGCCGGATACCGCCGCGTCCGAGCGCGCAGCGCAGGGTGATTCCCGGGCCCACGACAAGGGTGCCCTGCCACGGAATGCCTCCCGTGGAGGAAATGATAAGCCGCTGAATCGCCGAATCGGCGGTCATGCGGTTGCCCCTTGAATTTCCCGTGCTCCGGTCCTTTGCTTGCACGGGCGGGGGGTTGAGGTCTACACCTCATCTCAAGCTGAGTCCGCTGATATTCCGCCGGTTTCCCGTTCACCGCCCGGCAAGAAAAGCAGAGGCGAAGATGCCTGCCCGCAAGATTCTGGTCGTTGACGACGACGATGTTCTCCGCGAAAGCCTTGTCGAACAGCTCTCACTCTACGAGGAGTTCGACATCGACCAGGCGGCAAACGCCACCGCCGGGGTCCAGGCCGCCCGCCAGGGCCGCGTCGATCTGGTGATCATGGATGTCGGCCTGCCGGACATGGACGGCCGCGAGGCGGTCAAGCTCTTGCGCAAGAGCGGCTTCAAGGCGCCGGTCATCATGCTGACCGGCCAGGATTCCGAGTCCGATACAATCCTCGGCCTCGAGGCCGGCGCCAACGACTACGTCACCAAGCCGTTCCGCTTCGCCGTGCTCCTCGCCCGCATCCGCGCCCAGCTCCGCCAGCACGAGCAGAGCGAAGATGCGGTCTTTACCATTGGCCGCTACACCTTTCGGCCGAGCGCCAAGATGCTGGTGGACGAGCGCGGCCAGAAGGTGCGGCTGACCGAGAAGGAGACGGCCATCCTCAAGTTCCTGTATCGCGCCGGAGAGAAGGTCATCAGCCGTGATGTCCTTCTCCACGAGGTCTGGGGCTACAATTCCGGCGTCACCACCCATACGCTGGAGACGCACATCTACCGGCTTCGTCAGAAGATCGAGCGCGACCCGTCCAAGGCGGAACTCCTGGTCACCGACGTTGGCGGGTACAAGCTGGTGCCCTGATGGATCGACCCGGCGGTCGGCACGTTGAATCATGAGCCTTGACCGCGACATAGCGCTTCTGTCGCGCATCCCCCTGTTCAGCGAATTGTCGACCGAGCAGCTGCGGCTGCTCGCCTTCAGCGCGGTGCGGCTCGAGTTGTCGCCGGGACAGGTGCTGTTCCGCGAGGGGGCGACCGCGATGTCCGGCTATGTGGTCTCCTTCGGCGGCATCGAGATGTCGCACGGCCATGGCGCCAAGCGCCGCATCCTCACAACCTGCGAGGCGGGCAGCCTGATCGGGGAGACGGCGCTGTTCATCGAGACACGGCGTCCGGCCACGGCCACGGCGATCGTCTCCTGCGAGGTGCTGGAGATCGACCGCAAGCTCATCACCCGCATGCTCAACGAATACCCGCATGTGGCGCTGAAGCTCAGGGCGACGCTCGCCAACCGGCTGACGGCGACCGTCGCCGAGCTCGGCCGTATCGAGCGGATGCTCGGCAACATCGACGACACCCCGCTGAAGCGGCGGGACTCAGCCTGAGCCGATCCGGACGATTACCGGGACGTGGTCGGACGGACGTTTCCAGCCGCGGGCGGCGCGGATCACCTCGGCGTTTTGCAGCCGGGGCGCCAGGTGCGGGGTGACCCAGATGTGATCGAGCCGCCGTCCGCGGTCCGATCGGCGCCAGTCCTGGGCCCGATAGCTCCACCAGGTGTAGAGCTTGGTGTCGGCCGGGACGAAATTGCGCACCGCGTCGACCCAGCTGCCGGCGGCACGGACACCCTCGAGCCGCTCGGTTTCCACTGGCGTGTGGCTGACGATGTTGAGCAGCTGCTTGTGCGACCACACGTCGTTTTCCAGCGGGGCGACGTTGAGATCGCCAACGAGAACCGCCCGGCGATCGGTCTCCGGCCCGCTCAGCCACCTCGTCATCTCGTCGAGAAAGGCGAGCTTGTGGGCGAACTTGTCGTTGAGCGCCGGGTCCGGCAGGTCGCCGCCGGCCGGAATGTAGAAGTTGTGGATGACGATCTCGTCGTCGCCGTCGGCGACCGTCACTGCCGCGTGCCGCGCATCGCCTTTCTGGCAGAAGCCGCGCTTCGACGTCGCCAGGAACGGCAGGCGGGAGACGATGGCGACACCGTGGTAGCCCTTCTGCCCGTTGAGGAGCACATGTTCGTAGCCGCGATGGCGGAACGGCTTCAGCGGGAAGCGGTCGTCCGGGCACTTGGTCTCCTGCAGGCAGAGCACATCCGGCGCAAAGCGGTCGAGAAACATCCCGACCTGCCGGATGCGCAGCCGCACGGAGTTGATGTTCCAGGTAGCGATGGCGAGCGTCATGCAGCCGGCAGAAGACACTCTGGCGCGCCAAAAGAAAAGCGCCCAGTCCCGGGGGAGACTGGGCGCCTCGCGCATTACTTGCGCGACGCCGAACAAAACGCCGGCGTCGGCGGACCGTCCTCGGCGAGACGGGGGGCGCTACCGATATCAGAACGGCCCGCTCGTCGATTCAGATGGTGCGGGATTCCGGTGTTTCAAGAGCCGCGGGATTCTGTTGTTTCGAGCCCGTTACCTGAACAATTTCAAGCTGATAAGTTCGAAAACCTTTGAATATGAACTATTCGTAATAGTTGATGTGAAATAACGCGGGGTCGAGACGGGCGCCGGTGGTCGTGTTGTAGACGGCGACGGACGTATTGAGCCCTTGGGCGTCGGTCACGATCCACTGCTTCAACTGATAGGTCTGACGGTCGAAGATCAGGGTCAGCTTGCCTTTCACGAAGCGCGAGTCCTCGTTGATGATGAGGGCGATGAGATCCGGCTCCTGGCGCACTTCGTTGACGATCCCCGAGGTCAGGTCGATGTTGTCGGCAAGCAGATAGCGGAGCGGCGTCTTCGCCAGCGGGTAGTAGTCGGAGGTGGCCGTTCGCCCGTCGCGGACCGCGACATTGCGTCCGTCGGAAATGACGTCGAGCTTGACCGGGGGAGCATAGTCGAAACGGATCTTGCCCGGCCGCTCGATGTAGAAGTTGCCTTCCGACTGCTCGCCATGCGGACCGAACTGGATGAACTTGCCTTCCATGGTGCGGAAGCTGTTGAAATAGTTGTTGATATTCGCCAGCGGGCTGCCGCCGGCCGACGACTGGCGAAGCACCGCCGTCGGTGCGACCTTGGCCGGCGCCGCGGCGGCGGTGGCAACCGGCGCGTTCCCCGGCCGCAACCGCGGACTGGGCACCGGATCGACCGGCGCTCCCGCCACGGCATCAAGCTGCGTGGCGAGCAGAAGGGCGATGCCGGCGCCGAGCGCGAGCAGCGGAGCGCGTCGGAGGCTTGTCCTCATGCGTTCGCCGACAATGGCCGCGGTCAAGAACTCTCTCCATCGATACGCCGGGGCAATGGGCGCCCGGCGGTTCCGGTTCCGGGCGCGGCAGGCAGCGTACTAACCTATATGGCGAATTGGCGGCGCGCGCGCCATCCGAATCGGCGGGAACACTGTAGAGCAAGGCCCGATGCGAGCAAAACCGGACCAGCGTGGCCCGCTTCGGGGCCCGTCGCGCCCGTTGCCGAGGGATGCGTGCCTGCAGCCGCCGCTTCGCAAACCGCCGGCTAGCGGAATCCGTCGCCGTCGTCTTCGTTGACGAAGATCTCGCGCTTGCCGGCGTGATTGGCTGGTCCCACCACGCCTTCCTTCTCCATCCGCTCGATGATCGAGGCGGCGCGGTTGTAGCCGATCGACAGGCGGCGCTGGATGTAGCTGGTCGACGCCTTGCGGTCGCGCGCGACGATGGCGACGGCGCGGTCGAACAGATCGTTGGATTCGTCATCGCCGCCGGCAAGCGAATCGTAGTTGGAAGCATCGATCTCGTCCTCGGCCATGATGGCGTCGTGGTACTCCGGCACCCCTTGTGTCTTGAGGTGGGCGACGACGTCCTCGACCTCCTCGTCGCTGACGAAGGGACCGTGAACGCGCTGGATGCGGCCGCCGCCGGCCATGAACAGCATGTCGCCCATACCGAGAAGCTGCTCCGCCCCCTGCTCGCCGAGGATGGTGCGGCTGTCGATCTTCGACGTCACCTGGAAGGAAATGCGGGTCGGGAAGTTGGCCTTGATCGTGCCGGTGATCACGTCGACCGAGGGTCGCTGGGTGGCCATGACGACATGGATGCCGGCGGCACGGGCCATCTGGGCAAGGCGCTGGACGGCCCCCTCGATATCCTTGCCCGCCACCATCATAAGGTCGGCCATCTCGTCGATGATGACGACGATGTAGGGCATCGGCTCGAAGGACAGCTCCTCCTGCTCGTAGATCGCCTCGCCGGTTTCGCGATCGAAGCCGGTCTGCACCGTGCGCATCAGCGTCTCGCCCTTGGCCTCCGCCTGGGCAAGGCGGGCGTTGTAGCCGTCAATGTTGCGGACACCGAGCTTCGACATCTTGCGGTAGCGGTCTTCCATCTCCCGCACGGTCCACTTCAGCGCGACGACCGCCTGCTTGGGATCGGTGACCACCGGGGTCAACAGATGCGGGATGCCGTCATAGGTCGACAGCTCCAGCATCTTGGGATCGATCATGATCAGCCGACACCGGTCAGGCGTCATGCGGTAGAGCAGCGACAGGATCATCGCGTTGATCGATACCGACTTGCCTGAGCCGGTGGTGCCGGCGACGAGGAGGTGGGGCATGCGGGCAAGGTCGGCGATTACCGGCTCGCCGCCAATCGTCTTGCCGAGGCACAGCCCGAGCCGGACCTTGGATTTCTCGAAATCCTCGGAGGCGAGCAGCTCGCGGAGATAGACCGTTTCGCGCCGGGCGTTGGGAAGCTCGATGCCGATGGCGTTCTTGCCGGGAATAACCGCCACCCGGCAGGAGATGGCGCTCATCGAGCGGGCGATGTCGTCGGCGAGGCCGATCACCCGTGCCGACTTGATGCCGGGCGCCGGCTCCAGTTCGTAGAGCGTCACCACCGGCCCGGGGCGGACGTTGATGATCTCGCCGCGCACGCCGAAGTCCTCGAGCACGCCTTCGAGCAGGCGGGCGTTCTGCTCCAGCGCGCCGAGGTTGACCGAGGATTTGCGCTCGGCCGACTTGGGGAGGGCGAGGAGGTCGAGGGCAGGCAACTCGAAGGCCTGCGCCTCAAACAGAGATTTCTGCGCCTCGCGGGCGGCCCGGCGGCCGGCTTTCGGCTTCGGCGCCGGGACGGCGACCCGGCCGGGCCGTTGCGGTGCCGGAGCAGGTCTGGCGGCGACCGGCGAAATCGGCTCGACCCAGACATCGCCGTCATCGTCGAGCTGCGGCTCCCGCCATGTGGGGGCCGCGTCGCCCCAGTCCTCGACGGGGAAATCGCCGTAGTCGGGGGCAAGACGCGGAACGACGCGCACGTCGCTGCTATAGCGCCGCTGGCGGCGGCTCAGGCGGCGAAGCATGCTCCACATCCGCAGACCGGAATGGGTCAGCGCACCGAAAAGAATGACACCGCGATGCCCGCGCTCGCGGTCGTCCCGTTCGGCGTTGTCGAACGCCTCTTCCGCGTCTTGGCTGTTGTACTCGTACGCGTCCTCATCCTCATCCTCATCGTCGAGAAAGACCTCTTCCTCCTCGACGACCACCCGTGAAGAGGACCGCACGGCCGGCGCCTTCGGCCGGCGCACGCCAGGCCGGCGCTGGTACCCAAAGCCGCAGGCCTTGCCGACGAGGAAGGCGGAGAGAAGCACGAAGCCGACGAAGAGAATAGCGGCGGTCAACCCCCGCGGCAGGGCGCCGAGGAGGAAGCCCGGCAGGTTGAGAAGAAGATCGCCGACCACGCCACCGAGCCCGGTCGGCAGCGGCCAGGTGCCGAAGACGGGGAGTGCGGCAAGCGCCAGCGATGCAGACAGAACCGACGCGATCCAGGCACCGGAGGGCCACCCGCCGAAGCGGCTTGGCGCACCGAACACCAGCCGCCACGACCACACGACCGGCGGCAGCAGCAGGACAATGCCGGCCAGTCCGAAGAACTGCATGACAAGATCGGCGACCACGGCACCGGGCAGGCCGAGCGCGTTGCGTGCTTCGCGGGAGGTGGCATGGCTGAGGCTCGGATCGTCCACCGTCCAGGTTGCTAGGCTGGCCGCCACCGCCGCGACGAGCGCAAGTAGGGCAAGGCCGAGCAGGGCGCTCAGGTTGCGCTTGATGAGGCGACGGACCGCGCCGTCGCCGGAGATGGAGATTGGGACCGATCTGGTCGAACGCATTGGCCGCCCCTGACTCGACGCATTTGGTTGCGGCCGGGACCCTGGCGTCGACCGCCGGCCGGGCGCCGGAAGGCCGCAAACCACCGTCGAAGGTCGTCCCGAGCGTATCCGGAGCAAGGGGACCGTAGACCGGCTTTGGTAAAGCCGGCATTAACCATCCAAAAGATCGGCCGGCGCCCCTTCGGGGCGCCGGCCAGACCGTCGCGGGGGAGGAAGGAAGCAGTCTACTGAAGGACTTCCTCGTGGAGGTTGATGTCGAGACCCTCGACCTCGACCTCCTTGCTTACCCTCAGGCCAACGATCACGTCGACGATCTTGAGAATGATGAAAGAGACGACCCCGCACCAGACGATGGTCGTGACGACACCGTAGATCTGAGTGATCACTTGGCCGGGATTGCCCTCCAGAAGGCCCGCTGTTCCGCCGATCGCCTCCTTGGCAAAGACGCCGGTGAGGATGGCGCCGACGATGCCGCCGACGGCATGCACGCCGAATGCGTCGAGCGAATCGTCATAGCCGAGCTTCGGCTTGAGCCACACCACCGCCCAGAAGCAGATGATGCCGGCGGCAATGCCGATAACCAGGGCGCCAGTCGGTCCGACGTAACCGGAGGCCGGCGTGATGGCCACTAGGCCCGCTACCGCGCCGGAGACAATGCCGAGCACGCTGGGCTTGCCGCGTCCGATCCACTCCGCGAACATCCAGGCGAGCGCGGCGGCGGCGGTGGCGATCTGGGTGACGGCCATGGCCATGCCCGCCGAA
>Ga0210144_1000179_pt1 | contig 36663 bp, 31 predicted proteins | sample Muzzi_PWA_D2_FD_185532 | JGI IMG/M metagenome (GOLD analysis project Ga0210144, IMG submission 185532) | Wetland microbial communities from San Francisco Bay, California, USA, that impact long-term carbon sequestration - Muzzi_PWA_D2 (SPAdes) | ecosystem: Environmental > Aquatic > Marine >...
CAGGACACGGTGAGCCCCTACCTTCGCCGTCCCTTGCGGAGCCTCGGGGAGGTGCTTGCCGACCGGGCGGCGAAATCGGCGAGAAACGCCGCGAGGCTTGCTCAGGCCAAGGGCGCGCGGCGCCAGCCGGGCGTGCAGTCTGGCTTCGCCGGGCACCGCTTGCGCCTGGTCTGGGACCGCGACCGCAAGCGCGGCGGCTAGAGCGTCATCCGATAAGATCGAAGCGATTCGGTTTCGCGCCCGGCCGGCCGCGGGTGCGGCCTCCCGGCCGCCGCTGTCGCGGCGCCTACTGGACCAGCGTCGGCCCCGGGCTTTCGACGGTTCCGCCCTCGGGCAGCACGCCGAGACGGCGGGCGACCTCCTGATAGGCTTCCTCGACCCGCCCCATGTCGCGGCGGAAGCGGTCCTTGTCGAGGCGCTCGTTGGTGTTGACGTCCCACAGGCGGCAGGAATCCGGGCTGATCTCGTCGGCCAGGACGATGCGCATCTCCTCGTCCTCCCACAGTCGGCCGAATTCCAATTTGAAATCGATCAGCTTGAGGCCGACGCCGAGAAACAGGCCGGACATGAAGTCGTTCACCCGCAGGGCCAACTGGACCATGTCGTCGAGGTCCTGGGTGTTGGCCCAGCCGAACGCGGTGATGTGCTCCTCGCAGACCATCGGGTCCCCGAGCTCGTCGTTCTTCAGGTAGTACTCGATGATCGGCCGCGGCAGCGGCGTCCCTTCGTCTATGCCGAGGCGCTTGGAGATCGAGCCGGCCGCCACGTTGCGCACCACCAGTTCGATCGGAATGATCTCGACCTCGCGCACGAGCTGCTCGCGCATGTTGAGACGCCGCACGAAATGGGTCGGGATCCCGATCTCCGCCAGGCGGACCATCAGGTATTCCGATATCCGGTTGTTGAGCACGCCCTTGCCGGTGATGACGCCGCGCTTCTGATTGTTGAAGGCGGTGGCGTCGTCCTTGAAGTATTGGACCAGCGTGCCCGGCTGCGGTCCCTCGAACAGGACTTTCGCCTTGCCTTCGTAGATCCGTCTGCGTCGCATGTTCGGTACCCCTGAAGCGGGTCACGGGCCGGAGGGACCGGCCGGTCCCGGCGGGAAATATCTCCTCTCATATAGCAGCTAGGCGGGGTGGAAACAATCGGCCGCAGTCGAACCGGAGCCCGAATCGGAGTCCAGCCTGCTTTCATTAAGCTTTTGTTTTAAAAGCCATTTAAGGAATTCGGGAAAATCGCGTCGAAGCGCGGGTTCGCCCGGCTGCGCGGGTCTCCGGGCTCGCCGAGCGGCCATCCGGCGAGGCCCGTGGAAGGCCCCGGGAAGGCCCCGGGAAGGCGCCGGGAAGGCCCCGGAAGCCGTTGCATTGAGTCGGCCGGGCGATTATATAGCGCGGGCCAGTCCAAGACGCCGTTTGGCCAGTTGGTGATCGCCGACGCGCCCGCCCGCGAAACTTCCAGACGAACGTTAAGGCTGCAACCCGCTGCCGCAATTCGGCGCAGCGGCCAATACCGCTATCGAGGAAGACAAGATGACTAAAGGCAAAGTGAAGTGGTTCAACCCGGTCAAAGGATACGGGTTCATTCAGCCGGATACCGGCGGCCCCGATGCATTCGTGCATATCTCGGCCGTCGAGCGTGCCGGCCTTGACGGTCTGCAGGAGGGCCAGGAGGTCGAGTACGAGCTGCAGAAGGGACGGAACGGCAAGTCCTCCGCCGAGAACCTGCGCGTCGTCGGCTGACGCTTCGCAAGGCCAAACGGCAGAAGGGCCTCCCGGGACCACCGGGAGGCCCTTTGTCGTTCCCGCCCTTCGATTTGCCTAAACGGCGACCGGCGCGAAGGGCGTCCGATCCGGCGGGCCCGGTGCGTAGAGCCAGACGGGTGACTCCTCGCCGCCCGCCTTCGGCAGGGCGACGAGCGAACTCGACACCGTGCCGAACCCGCGGTCCGTGGCCACCGTCATGGCGGCATAGGGATCGCCGTCGGGGTCGGCCCGGCGCGAGGCGAGGATATCCCGCCAGGCGCGCCAGTCGCCCTTTGCCGGATCCGGCGGCGGGGCGCTGCGGAAGCGCGGCAAGTAGGTCCGAATGCGCGCGCTGCCCAGATCGTTCCGGTCGTGCGCCGTAATCATCGACAGTCCGGGCGGCAGCTCGAAGACCTCGATGCCCGCTTCGGACGCCCCCGTGTCCGCCTCGCCGACCCGGTTGCGCAGCCAGAAGGCCGCGGTCGCGTCGGCGACCACCAGATTGAAGCTGCGGTAGTCCGCGGCGCTCCGTCCGCTCAGCGCCTCGGCGGCCGCCGCGGCGTCGGCCTGTTCGAGGGCCGCCAGCACGAGCTCGCCGCGGCTCCGCTTGCCGGCGCTGGGGCCGAGGCTGCCGATCCGGTTGAGCGCCGCCGCCGCCACGCCCCGGTCGTTGAGGCCGAGCCAGGAGCCTCCCGCCAGCACGTCGAGGCCGGCGACCACGCCGGGCAGATCCGGCCAGTGGCCTCCCGGCCCGGCGGGCGCGCCGGGCGGTCGGTCATCTCGTCCCGGTTGGCCGCCAGAATCAGCGGCCAAGGATGATCGGGACGGCGCAGAAGGACCAGTGTGCACATAGCTCTCGCTGGGGGCCTCGCTGGGGGCCTCGCTGGGGGTGTCGCTGGGGTCTCGCGGCCTTCGATGCTTGCGGCGGCGGCGCGGTTTTCCTATGTCTAGCGCGCGGCCATGACGAGGCGCGATAGCATCCCCGCCTGGACAAGGCAACGACGACAGACGCGAGGAGATCCCGGCTGATGACCACCTTCGACGAACGCGAAAAGGCGTTCGAGGACAAGTACAAGCACGACCAGGAACTGCAGTTCAAGGTCGAGGTGCGGCGGAACAAGCTGCTCGGGCTTTGGGTGGCGGAAATGCTCGATCTCAAGGGCGAAGATGCGCAGGCCTATGCCAAGGAAGTCGTTTCGGCCGATTTCGAGGAGCCGGGCGACGCCGATCTGGTGCGCAAGATCCTCGGCGACCTGAAGGACAAGAACGTCGACATGAACGAGCACCGTCTGCGCAAGAAGATGGACGAGCTCACCGGCGTCGCCAAGACCCAGATCATGAAGGAATAGGCGCTTCCGCGCAGCGCGCGCCGGCGTTCGGCAAGCTCCGCTGCCGCTGATCGGAGATTAGACCTCCAGTTCGACCCACATCGGTTGGTGGTCCGAGCCCTGGGCCTCGGAGTCTATGCGCGCCTCGCGAACGGCGCCTTTGAGCGGCGGCGTGACGAAGCAATAGTCCAGACGCCATCCGTCGGGCGAGTTCGGATAACGGTCGTTTCCGGGATAGGTGATGCCTTCCGTCTCGTCGTGACCGGCGGCGACCCAGGCGTCGATCAGCAGGTCGCGGTAACTGACACGGCCGTAGTCGAGATCGAGCGGCCCGACCAGTTGATCGTATTCCGGGTCCGTCGGGGCGAAATTGAAGTCTCCGAGATAGATCGCATCAAACGGCATGGGCGGCAGCGGGCCGACCCGCCACTCGGGATCCATCTTCTCGACGTCGCCGCTCCAGACGCCGCCTTCCAGCCAGGCACGGCGGTTGAGATCGAGCAGCCACGCGACCTGTGCCAGCCGCTCGCGCTGCGACTGGTGCGACAGGTGCAGCGAATAGACACGCAGGGCCGTTCCGTCCACTCTGATTACGCCTTCAAGAGCGGTTGCCTGGTTATTGGCGTGCGACGTCGTGCCCGAATAAGGCAGGAGATGGTTCCGCGCGGAGAGCAAAGGCCAACGCGACAGTAGCATGTTGCCGAACTCGCAGCGGCGGTCGCGCACTTGGCCGTCTTGCCCGCCCTCGCCGGCATGGAGGCTCATTTCCGGGCCGAAGATCCAAAAATGCTCGGGCAGCATGGCGGCGATTTCGGCCGCCTGGTCGGTCATGCCCGTGCGCGGCCAGAAGCGGTCCACTTCCTGAAGCGCGATGATATCGGCGTCGACGACCGTATCGACGATGCGCCGCAGGTCGTATCTTTCGTCCTTGCCGCGCGAATACTGGATGTTGTAGGTGACGATCCGCATCCCGATGCCTTTCCGGCGACGTATCGCGCCGTCCTGGATCGACGCGGGCGGGCCGCTATTCCGCGCCGAACACGCGCACGAAGATCCGGTCGACGTGCTTGGTGTGATAGGACTCGTCGAAGCAGGCGGCGATCTCCGCCGCCGGCAGGGCCGCCGCGACCTCGGGGTCGGCCTGCAGGAGCGATAGGAAGTCCGCGCCTTCGCCCCATACCTTCATGGCGTTGCGCTGCACGGCGGCGTAGGCGTCCTCGCGGCTCATCCCGGCCTGAGTCAGCGCCAGCAGCACGCGCTGCGAATGGATCAGGCCGCCGAGGCGCTCCAGGTTGGCCCGCATGGCCTCGGGATAGACCAGCAGCTTGGCGACGACGCCGGTCAGGCGCGCCAGGGCGAAGTCGAGCGCGATGGTGGCGTCGGGGGCGAAGACGCGCTCCACCGAGGAGTGCGAGATGTCGCGCTCGTGCCACAGCGTCACGTTCTCCAGCGCCGGCACGACCGCGGCCCGCACGACGCGGGCGAGGCCCACCAGGTTCTCGCTCAGGATCGGGTTGCGCTTGTGCGGCATGGCCGAGGAACCCTTCTGGCCGGGCGCGAAATACTCCTCCGCCTCGCGCACCTCGCTGCGCTGCAGGTGGCGGATCTCGGTGGCCAGGTTCTCGACCGAAGCGGCGATCACGCCGAGGGTGGCGAAGAAGGCGGCGTGGCGGTCGCGCGGGATGACCTGGGTCGAGACCGGCTCGACCGCGAGGCCGAGCTTGCCGGCGACGTATTCCTCCACGTAGGGATCGACGTTGGCGAAGGTGCCCACCGCGCCGGAGATGGCGCAGGTCGCGACCTCGGCGCGCGCCCGGACCAGGCGCTCGCGGGCGCGGGCGAAGGCGGCGTAATGGCCGGCCAGCTTGAGCCCGAAGGTGGTCGGCTCGGCGTGGATGCCGTGGCTGCGCCCGACGCAGAGCGTGTCCTTGTGCTCCAGCGCGCGCCGCTTCAGGGCGGCGAGCAGCGCGTCGAGGTCGGTGAGCAGGAGGTCGCTGGCCTGGGCAAGCTGCACCGCCAGGCAGGTGTCGAGCACGTCCGAGGAGGTCATGCCCTGGTGCACGAAGCGGGCCGGCGGGCCGACGTGCTCGGCCAGGTTGGTCAGGAAGGCGATGACGTCGTGCCGGGTCTCCTTCTCGATCTCGTCGATGCGGGCGACCTCGAAGGCGCCCTTGTCCCAGACCGCCTTGGCGGCCTCGGCCGGGATGACGCCGAGCTCGGCCTGGGCGTCGCAGGCATGGGCCTCGATCTCGAACCAGATGCGGAAGCGGTTTTCCGGCTCCCAGATGCGGGCCATTTCCGGGCGGCTGTAGCGCGGGATCATGCGGCGTCTCGGCAGGGTTGCGGCATCTCGGAGTCCCCCCGGGTCCGGGCGAGGCCCTAACAAGCCGGGGCGGGGCCGCGCTGTCAACTCTCCAGGCCGGGCGGCCGGCCCGCCGGCTTGATCTATCTCATACGTCCGCCGGCCGCTTTCGCGCTATCGAGGACATAGGGGCACAAGAGGGGCCGCCGGGAGGAACCATGTCCGATCAACAGCCGCCCAGGCGCACGGTGATCATGGGGGCCGCGGGCCGCGACTTCCATAATTTCAACGTCGTCTATCGCCACGATTCCGCGACTGAGGTGGTCGCCTTCACGGCGGCCCAGATACCGGGCATCGCGGGGCGGCGCTATCCCGCCGCCCTAGCCGGCGCGCGTTATCCGAGCGGCATCCCCATCGTCGCCGAAGACGAACTGGAGGCCCTGTGCAGCCGCGAGGGCGTCGACCGGGTTGTCTTCGCCTACAGCGACGTGAGTCACGAGACGGTGATGCACGCAGCCTCGCGCGCCCTGGCGAGCGGCGCCGATTTCCTCCTGCTGGGTCCGCAGCGGACCATGCTCCGCTCGGCAAAGCCGGTAATCTCGGTCACGGCCGTGCGCACCGGGTGTGGCAAGTCGCAGACCTCGCGCTGGATCGCACGCCGGCTAAGCGAGTCCGGCCTGGCCGTCGTCACGGTGCGCCATCCCATGCCCTACGGAGATCTGACGCGGCAGCGCGTGCAGCGCTTCGCGACGCTCGCCGATCTCGACGCCGCCCAATGCACCAACGAGGAGCGGGAGGAGTACGCGCCGCACATCGCCGCCGGCGGCGTGGTCTTCGCCGGGGTCGATTACGCGGATATCCTCGCGGCCGCCGAGCGCGAGGCCGACATAATCCTCTGGGATGGCGGCAACAACGATTTCTCGTTCTTTCACCCCGACCTCAACATCGTGGTCACGGACGCCATGCGTCCCGGCCACGCGTTAAGATTTCATCCGGGCGAAGCGACGCTGCGCATGGCCGAGGTCGCCATCGTCAACAAGGTCGACGTCGCATCGGCGGGCAACGTCGATCAGGTCGTAGCTGAGATCCGCGCGGTGAATCCCGGGGCGACCATCGTTCAAGCCGCCTCGCCGGTGCGGCTCGACGATCCCGAGGCAGTGCGCGGGCGGAGTGTCCTGGTCGTCGAGGACGGGCCGACGATCACGCACGGCGGTCTGCCGCACGGCGCCGGTTACATCGCGGCCCGGGCGGCGGGCGCCGCGACCATCGTCGACCCACGCAAATCCGCGGTGCCGGCGATTCGGGCCATCTACGAGCGGTATCCGCACATCGGACCGGTGCTGCCGGCCGTCGGCTATGATGCGGGGCAGATTGCCGGACTGCGCGAGACGATCGACGGATCGGCGGCGGATGTCGTCGTCGTCGCCACCCCGATCGACCTTGCCCAGATCGTGCGTTTCGCCAAGCCTTCGGTGCGGGCGCGCTACGAGTACGCCGACGCCGGAGCACCGACCCTCGAGTCGATCCTCGAGCGATTTCTTGCCCGACACGGGCCGGATCCATGATGAAGGACCTGCTGCGCACAGCCGATCTGGGCCCGAGGGACGTCGAGGTCCTGCTCGATCTTGCGGCCGCCTTCAAGCGCGCGCCATTTGCTCATCGCGATGCGCTCGCGAACGAATCGGTCGTGCTCTACTTCAACAAACCTTCAATGCGGACGCGCCTCTCCCTGGAGACCGCCGTCGCGCGCCTCGGCGGCGTGCCGATCATGGTCGGGCGCGACGAGTTGCAGCTCGGTCGTGGCGAGACCATCGAGGACACGGCGCGGGTGGTCAGCCGATACGCCCGTGCCTTCGTCATCCGCACCTACAGCGACGTGGAGGTCTACCGCTTCGCCGGGGCGGCCGCGATCCCAGTCGTCAACACACTGACCGACGGTCATCACCCGTTGCAAAGCCTAGCCGACCTCTTCACGCTCGCCGAACGCTTTGGCCATTTGCAGGGCCCTAAGGTCGCTTATCTCAGCGTAGGAAACAACGTGGTCCACAGCCTGATGGAGGCGATCGCCCTGGCCGGCGCCGAGATAACGTTGGCCACGCCGGCTGCCTACGCCTGCGACACCGGGGTCGTCGCGCGAGCGCAGGCGGTTGCGGAGGCAACCGGCGGCAAGGTGCGCAGCACCCGCGAGCCTGAGGAGGCCGCGACGGGCGTCGACGCGGTCTACACCGACGCTTGGCTTTCCATGGGCGATCGCGAGGCGGAACGAGCGGCGCGACTGGACGCGTTGGCGCCCTATCGGGTCGATCGGCGCATCCTGTCCCTGGCCAAGCCCGGCGCGATCTTCATGCATTGCCTGCCCGACCATCGCTGCGAGGAGGTGACTGCGGAGATTATCGATGGGCCCCAATCGGTCGTGTTCGACCAGGCGGAGAACCGACTGCACACCGCTGCGGCCGTTCTTCTGGCCCTTTCGCAGGACAGGCTCGACGGCGGCGGCGGAGGGCGCTGATGCTGGTCGTGGTCGCGCTCGGGGGCAACGCCTTGCTGCGCCGGGGCGAGCCGTTGGAGGCCGATGTCCAGCGGCGCAACACCGCCGCGGCCGCCGCGGCCATCGGCGAGATCGCCAGGCATCACGACGTCGTGGTGACCCACGGGAACGGCCCGCAGGTTGGCCTGCTGGCGCTGCAGAGCGCAGCCTACGGGAAGGTTGCGCCCTATCCGTTCGACGTGCTGGGGGCGGAATCCGAAGGGATGATCGGCTACGTGTTGGCACAGGCGCTCGGCAACGTCCTCGCCGGCCGGCGCATCGCCACCCTCTTGACGCAGGTCGTGGTGGACCCCGACGACCCCGCCTTCCGGGCGCCGAGCAAGCCGATCGGGCCGCTCTATGGCGAGGACGAGGCGCGGCGTCTGGCGGCGGAGCGTGGCTGGTGTGTCGCACCGGACGGTCCCGGCTTCCGCCGCGTCGTGCCCTCGCCCGAGCCGCGCGAGGTGATCGAGATCGAAACCATCCGCCTGCTGGTCGAGGCCGGCGTCGTGGTCGTCTGCGCCGGCGGCGGCGGCGTGCCCGTGGTGATTACGCCGGGCGGAATGGTGCGCGGCGTCGAGGCAGTGGTCGATAAGGACCTCTCGGCGGCATTCCTGGCGCGGGCGCTCGGGGCGGACGCCTTGCTCATCCTGACCGACGTTCCGGCCGTCTACACCGATTGGGAGGGCCCGCGGCAACGGCCGCTGCGCACGGCGACCCCGGCGGGGCTGCGCGGCTGCCGCTTCGCACGCGGATCCATGGGCCCGAAGGTCGAGGCGGCCTGCCGCTTCGTGGAGCAGACCGGCAAGCCTGCCGGGATCGGTGCGCTGCCGGAGGCGACGGCCACCCTGCGTGGCGAGGCGGGGACGCGCGTCGCGCCGAACGGGCCGGCGCTCGTCTGGTATGAGGAGGGAGTCACACCCGGCGTCTAGGCGCAGCCCATGAAATCGCGCAGGGCCGCGAAGAGGTCGGGGTCGTTGACGATGCGCGGCACCTTGTGCTGCCCGCCGAGCTGGCCGCGCGATTCCATCCAGGCGGCGAAGCGGCCGGGAGCGACCGCATGCACGCGCGGCGGCGCGAGACCGAAGTCGCCGGCGCGATGCGCGTCGTAGTCCTCGTTGGTTTCCGCCAACGCCTCGTCGAGCACGCGGGCGAAAGTCTCCAGGCGCCGCGGCTCCGGAATGCCGCCGGCGAACTCGACGATGAAGAGATGGCCCCCGGTGGCGCCGCCGCCGTCCGGGAACAGGGCGCCGACCGAATAATCGCTGGCCGAGTCGCCGATCGCGGCGGCCGCCTTGGCGACCGACTCCTCGATCTCCTCGTCGATCAGGTGCTCGCCGAAGGCGGACAGCGTGTAGGAGGTCCGGCCGGTCACGAGAAGGCGCGGCGGATCGCGCTCGACGAAGCGCACCGTATCGCCCAGCACGTAGCCCCAGAGGCCGGCACAGCTCGACAGCACCACGGCATAGTTCACGCCGGTCTCGAGAGTCGCCGTCCAGTGCCGCGTCGGCTCCGGTCTGTCGAGTTCCTCGACCGGCACGAACTCGAAGAACACGCCGCTGTCCAGGCAGAGGCGCAGGCCCTCGCCGTCGCCGCGGTCGGCCAGGGCGACAAAGCCTTCGCTGGCGGCGTAGACTTCGCGCGTGTCGGCCCGGCCGCCGCCCAGCCATTCGGCAAAGGCGCTGCGGTAGGGCGCGAAGTTGACCCCGCCATGGATGACGAGCTCCAGGTCCGGATAGAAATCGTGCAGCCGGCGGGCGGCGCCCGGCCGGGTCGCCGCCAGGGTGTCGAAGAAGATCAGCAGCCAGCTCGGCGTACCGGCGATCGAGCGGATGTCGGCGTCGAGCGACAGGGGCGCCAGGCGATCGATCTTCTCGCGCCAGTCCTCGATCGCCTCGAACGCCGGCGGCGGAAATTTCCGCAGGCGCGCCCACCAGGGCATGGTTCGCGCGGCGATGCCGCTCAGGTCGCCGCTGTAGATGCCCGGCGCGGGCTCCTTGAGCGCCGTGCTGCCGCTCAGCATGAAGTTGTGTCCCGCCAGCAGCCGGCTGCCCGGAAAGTTCGCCAGGTGATAGCTCAGCAGATCGGCCGTCGCCTTGCGGTCGGCCGCGATCATCTCGCGCGAGCAGGGAATGTATTTGGTCACGCCGCTGGTCGTGCCGGAGGTCACAGCGAAGAAGGGAATCGTGCCGGGCCAGGCGACGTCCGTCAGGTGCGGGAAGGGACCCTGCCAGTAGTCGCGCCAGAAATCCTCGTAGCGGCGCAGTGGCACGCGGGCCTGGAAGTCGCCGACCCCGCCGATGGCGGCGAAATCGTGATCCCTGCCGAAGCGCGTGTCGCGGGCGCGGGCGGTGAGCGCCAGCAGCGTGCGCCGCTGCATCGCCGCCGCGTCCATGGTCCGCAGGTGGCGCAGGCGATACCCGGCATAGAGTCGCAGCAGCGGCGTGGCGTTCAGCATGGCGGAGACCCTCGTGCCGCGCGCCGCGTCACGGCGACAGCGTCATGCGGTGCGGAAACGCCGCCCGCACGCTCTCCAGCCGCAGCGGCAGGCGGATATAGCGCCCCTCCAGCCAAAGCGGCACCTGATCGAGGAAGGTGCTGCTGTTGATCCAGCCGTCCTGCCCGCCGAGCAGGACGAAAAGGTTCTCGTCGGGATCGGACAGGTCCGAGATGTGACGGGCGGTCGAGCCGTAGCGCGCCCCGTGCCGCGCATCGGTCATGCCGTGCGCCGTCTTCATCAGGGTGTCCGAGCTGCCGCCGATGGGATAGTCGGCGAAGCGGAAGCGCCCGCCGATCAGGGGCAGCAGTCCCAGGGGATGCGACAGGACGAGGCGGTGCATGTCGCCCCAGGTGGCGAAGTCGTCGAGGCCCTGGGCCGCCGTGTCCAGGCCCCGCCGCAGCGCGGCCTCGAGTTCGTCGGGCTGGGCGTCGCGGATGTCTTCGAGCAGCAGCGACTGGATGCGCGCCACGCCGGCGAAGGCCGACCAGTCCTCGGCGCCGAACAGCGACTGGTAGAACGCCCGGCTGAAGCTCGAGCGGAACAGCTCGAAGGCCAGGGCGCCCCGCGACTCGGCCCTATAGAACCCATCCCATTCGCGCATCAGTGCGATCGCCTCGGCCTGCCCGCCCGTGGCGGCGCGATCGAGGCCGCTCTCCGCCAGTTTCGCCAGCGCGAGATCGCGCAGGGCAACGGCGGAGGCCATGTAGACGTCGCGCTGCAGCCGCATGATGTCGTCCAGGCCGATGCTGTCGGTCGCGCGCAGCAGCGCCGCCATGCGCTCGACGCGGTCGTTGGGCGAGAAGAAATAGCCGACCGGAATCTCGGTCTCGGCCGGTCGGTTGTTGCCCGAGGCGAGGAAGCCCTGCGGCGGATTCAGGCTGAACGGCAGGTCGCGCACGGTCGCGAAAGTCCGCCAGGCGCGCTCCGCCACCGCCGGATCGCGGACGAGGTCGGGCGGCGTCCCGGCCTCGCGCTTGGGCAGGCGCACGGCCATGACCTGGCCGATGTTCCCGCGGTCGTCGGCGTAGAGCATGTTCTGGCCGGGGACGGCGAAGCTCTCGAAGGCGTCGCGGAACGCCTCGAACGTCTCGGCGCGGGCGACCGCCAGCATCGCCGAGGTCTCGTCGCTTGGCAGGTGCCCGGTCCAGCGCAGCGCGACCGGCGGCAGCTCGGCGTCCGCGAGCAGCGGGGCGTCCGACAGGATCGGCCCCCAGGGCGTGTCGCGCAGGGTGATCTCGCGGTCGAACCACCAGCGCACGGCGATCCGCGCGCGGCGCTCGTGGATGTCCGAGGCGGGCAGCGCCGAGACGTCGTAGAGCTCGCTGGCCGCCGCGCGCATGTTGGTGCCGCCCCAGGCGATGCGCGGATTGCGGCCGATGGCGAAGAACGGCAGGCCCGGAATCATCAGGCCGACCGCATGATAGGATGGCGACTTGACGCCGGCGAGCAGCCAGAGGCTGGGCACGTTGATGCCGACATGCGGGTCGTTGACCATCAGCGCGCCGCCGCTGCGGCTGCGCGATGCCGCGACGGCCAGGCTGTTGCTGCCCGAGCGGCTGAACCCGGCAAGGAGATCGCGCAGCAGCGCCGCCTGTCGGTCGTCGGCGAAGCTCGGCGTCGAGTCGCCGCCGTTGGCGACGAGGCGCGCCCAGATCCGCGGCCAGTCGTCGCGCCCCCTGAGCCGGATCAGATTGTACCAGACCAGCCAGTTGACGTCGGTTCCGGCGAGGCGGCCGAAGGCGAGCAGGTCGCGCACGCGCCAGGGCTCGCGCTCGAGGCCGAGGGCGGTGTATTCGTAAGGCAGTTCGTCTGCGGTCCGCTGATAGTGGTTGAGGCCGGCGGCGAAGGATTCGAGCCAGAGTCGGGTCTCGGGCGGCAGCCGCGCCGCGATTTCGTCGGCTGCGCGGCCGTAGTCGAGAATCCGCAGGCCGTGGTCGATATCGGTCGCCAGCGGGCCGCCCATCTCGGCGATGCGGCCGAGCGCGATGCGCCGCAAGATCTCCAACTGGCCGAGGCGCAGATGGGCATGGACCAGACCGAGCACGAAGGCCGCGTCGCGATCGTGCGCGGCCTCGATGAAGGGAATCTGGTGCTCGTCCCAGTAGACCGTGACTTCGCCTTCGAGCGGCAGTCTTTCGCGCGGGAACATGGCCAGCCGCTGCTCCAGGCTGCGCGGCTCGGGCAGCGGCGCGAATATCCCGCAGGCCGCCAGCACGCCGGCCATGCTCGCGCTTGCCAGGGCGCGGCCGCACGCCTTAACGCGCTGTGCGGCCGCACGCGTCGGGAAGGGTCGTTGCGCCATCCGGTCGTATCGTCTCCGCCCCGCTCTCAACAATGGGTTGCCGGTGGCTCGCGGTCAACGCGCGCCCTGAGCCGGGCGTCCGGATCGGGGACGGGCGGGAAATTGACGCAACTCAATGCGACGATGTCGGCCGTGCCGTCATCTGGTGCGCGGGCGTCCAGCGATTCGGCGACGTCGACGGCGGGCGAAGGGAGTCGATGCGACCATGCGGCGTAGTCATGGGGCTTGCGTAAGTCTGGTGCTGATGGCCCTGGCGCTGTGCCTGCCGGCAGGCCCGGCCTCGGCGCAGGAAACGGCCCCGACCGTCGATGGCCGCGACTATTCGGACCAGGGCTTCTACCAGAGCTACGTCTTCGGCACGCCGGACGACCCGAGCGAGGCTTGGCTCCTGGCCTACGGCGGACGGCTCTACGATGCCTGGTGGGCGGTGCTGTTCCGCGATCCGCCCGAAGCGACCCATCCGGCCTACCCGGCCCAGGGCAAGCAGAGAGGGGCGGCGACCTGGCGCTGCGTCGAATGCCACGGCTGGGATTACAAGGGCGCGGCCGGCCGCTACGGCCAGGGCCCGCATTACACCGGCATCAAGGGCATCGACGGCATGGCCGGCGCGGACCCCGAACGCATCGCCGCCACCCTGCGTGACGAAACCCACCGCTTCTCGCCCGAGCTTCTGCCCGACAAGGCGGTGCGGGCGCTCGCCCTCTTCGTCAGCCGCGGTCAGCTCGACCCGGCCAAGGTGATCGAGCCGGAAACCGGCCTGGTCCGGGGCAATGTGGCCAACGGCAAGCAGATCTATCAGAACGTCTGCGCCATCTGCCACGATTTCGACGGGAAGGCCTGGATCACCGGCGACGAGGATCAGCTCACCACCCTCGGCGCGATCGCCACGGCCAACCCCTGGCGCGGCCTGCACAAGATCATGAACGGCCAGACCTATGCCGACATGCCGGCCATGCGGGCCTTCGGCGTGGATGTCGTGCGCGACGTGCTGTCCTACATCCAGACGCTGCCGCCCGACTGACCGGCCGCGCGCGGATCGGCACGAGCCGGCGCTTTTCTCCTGTTTTCGACGCTATTCGGTGCGATGCGGCATGCCGCGCCCCGGGCCGGGAGCGCCCTGTCCCGGCACGCCGGGCCGCAGGCGCAGATTTCTGCGCTTTTCGGCCAACGTCTTGACATAAAGATATCTTTATATCTTTATTAAGATCCGAGCGGCAGACTCGGGCTTTGGCTCCGTACGGGAACCGGATCCGACCGCCGCCAGCGAACGCCGAGACGAAAGAGTCCCCAGGCCGATGGAAGACTTGCTGTATGCCCTCAAAGCCGCCGCGGAGCCGACCAGGCTGCGCCTGCTGGTGCTCTGCGCCCACAGCGACCTCACGGTCTCCGAACTCACCCAGATCCTCGGACAGAGCCAGCCGCGCGTGTCGCGCCATCTGAAGCTGCTGTGCGAGGCGGGGCTGCTCGACCGGCGCCGCGAGGGGGCCTGGGCCTACCTGCGCCTGGCGCAGCGTGGGCCGCAGGCGGAGTTGGCGCGCGGCCTGGTCGACGCCATACCCGAGGCGGATCCCACCGTGGCCCTGGACCTGGAGCGCCTGGAGGCCGTGATTCGCGATCGGGTCGCCCGGGCCGACGACTATTTCCGGCGCAATGCCAAGGAGTGGGGCAAGATCCGCTCGCTCTACGTCGACGAGCGCGAGGTCGAGGCGGCGCTGCTCGAACTCCTGCCGGAGGGCGAGATCCACGACCTGATCGATATCGGCACCGGGACGGGCCGCATGATCGAGCTGTTCGGCCCGCGCGTCGACAGCGCCGTCGGCGTCGATCTCTCGTCCGAGATGCTGCTGCTGGCGCGGGCCCATATCGACCAGGCGCGTCTGCGCAACTGCGTGGTGCGCAAGGGCGACATGTACCAGCTGCCGGCCGCCAGCGGCTCCTTCGATGCGGCGATCTTCCATCACGTCCTGCACTTCGCGGAACGGCCCGGCGAGGCGGTCGCGGAGGCCGCGCGCGTCCTGCGCGACGATGGGCGCCTGGTGGTCGTCGATTTCGCGCGCCACGAGCTCGACGAGCTGCGCAGCGAGCACATGCATCGCTGGCTGGGGTTCCACGACGACGAGGTCTCCGGCTGGTGCCGCGCCGCCGGGCTGGTCCCGGAGCCGTCGCTGCACCTGCCGGGCGATCCCTTGAACGTCATCATCTGGTGCGCGCGCCGGCCGGCGGCGGGCGGCGCGCTGGGCATCCGTGCGGAACATCCCGCGCCCGGGCCCGGGGCGCACGCAGGAGAACTGAGCACATGACACAGGACTTGCCGACGACACGCCAGGGCGACGAGGCGATCGCCCCGTCGAGCCTCGAGCCGGCGATCTCCTTCGAGTTCTTTCCGCCCAAGTCGGCCGAGATGGAATTGCGGCTCTGGGACGCGATCACCCGCCTGGCGCCCCTCGAGCCCCGCTTCGTCTCGGTGACCTACGGCGCCGACGGCAGCACCCGCGGACGCACGCATGCGACCGTGGCGCGCATCCTGAAGGAGACCGCGCTCACCCCGGCGGCGCACCTGACCTGCGTCGGTGCGGCGCGCGGCGAGGTCGAAGAGGTCGCCCGGGCCTATTGGGACCTGGGGGTGCGTCACATCGTCGCGCTGCGCGGCGACGCGCCGCAGGGCGAGGACGGCGGCCGCCCGCACCCCGAGGGCTTCGCCTATGCGAGCGATCTGGTGGCCGGCCTGCGCCGCGTTGCCGACTTCGAGATCAGCGTCGCCGCCTTTCCCGAGGTCCATCCCGAGGCCGCCAGCGCCGAGGCGGATCTCGACAACCTGAAGCGCAAGCTCGACGCCGGCGCCTGCCGGGCGATCACGCAGTTCTTTTTCGATCCGGCCTGCTATCTGCGTTTCCTCGACCGGGCGCACGCCGCGGGGATCACGGCACCCATCGTTCCGGGCATCTTCCCGATCACCAATTTTCCGCGCACGGTCGCGTTCGCGGCGAAATGCGGGGCCTCGGTTCCGGAGTGGCTGCACGGCCTGTTCGAGGGGCTCGACGATGACCCGGCGTCGCGCAACCTGGTGGCCGCCGCGACGGCCGCCGAGCAGTGCCGTTACCTTCAGGCGCATGGCGTCGAGGAGTTTCACTTCTATACGCTCAACCGCTCGGAGATGACCGCGGCCCTGGTCCGCATGCTGCGCGCCCCGGCGACGCCCTGGGCAGAAGGCGCAGAGGGTGCACGTCCGCGCGTCTTCGCGGGGGGCGCCATATGAGCCGCTTTCTCGACATCCTCAGGGAGCGCGTGTTGCTGTGCGACGGCGGCATGGGAAGCCGCATCCAGGCGGCCGATCTCGACGTCGAGAAGGACTTCTGGGACTGCGAGAACTGCAGCGAGGTGCTCAACCTGTCGCGCCCCGACCTGATCCGCGAGATTCACGCCGGCTATTTCGAGGCCGGCGCCGACATGGTCGAGACCAACACCTTCGGGGGCTCTCCGGTCACGCTGGGCGAATTCGACCTCGCCGAACGGGCGCCGGAGATCAACAGGCGCGCCGCGGAGATCGCGCGCGAGGCGGCCGAGTCCTTTGCCGCGGACGGGCGCTCGCGCTTCGTGCTCGGCTCGGTCGGGCCGGGGACGCGTCTGCCGTCGCTCGGCCACATCGCTTACGACACCATCGAATCGGCGCTCACCGTGCAGTGCGGCGCGCTGATCGAGGGCGGCGTCGACGGGCTGTTGATCGAGACCTGCCAGGACCCGCTGCAGATCAAGGCCGCGGTGAATGCCGCCAAGGCGGCGCGCGGCGCCGCCGGCCGCGACGACCTGCCGATCCTGGTGCAGGTCACGGTCGAGACGACCGGCACGCTGCTGGTCGGCAGCGACATCGCCGCGGCGGCGACCGTGGTGCATGCGCTGGACGTGCCGGTCATGGGCCTGAACTGCGCCACCGGGCCGCAGGAGATGGCGCCGCACGTGCAGTGGCTGGCCGAGAACTGGCGCGGCCTGATCTCCATCCAGCCCAACGCGGGGCTGCCCGAGCTGGTCGACGGCCAGACGCACTATCCCTTGACGCCCAAGGAGCTCGCCTCCTGGCTCGACCGCTTTCTGACCGAGGACGGCATCAACATGATCGGCGGCTGCTGCGGGACCACGGCCGAGCATACGGCGGCGCTCGACGCCATGCTGCGGCGGCGCGCCGGCGACGACGCGCGCATCGGCGCCCGGCCGGCGCCGGTCAAGCGGACCGCGGTCTGGATCCCCGGCATCGCCTCGCTCTACGGTCAGGTCGCCTACCGCCAGGAGAACGCCTACCTCTCGATCGGCGAACGCTGCAACGCGAACGGTTCGCGCCGCTTCCGCGAGTTCCAGGCGAACGGCGACTGGGACGGCTGCGTCGCCATGGGGGTCGAGCAGGTCAAGGAGGGCTCGCACGGAATCGACGTCTGCACCGCCTTCGTCGGGCGCGACGAGACGGCGGAGATGACCGAGGTGGTGAGCCGCATGCGCGGTTCGGTCGACGCGCCGCTGGTCTTCGATTCGACAGAGATCGGCGTGCTCGAGACGGCCATGAAGCTCTACGGCGGCAAGCCGATCCTCAACTCGATCAATTTCGAGGACGGCGAGACCGCGGCGGCCGAGCGCCTGCGCCTGGCGCGCAAGTTCGGCAGCGCCGTCATCGCCCTGACCATCGACGAGGAGGGCATGGCCAAGCAGGCCGACCGCAAGGTCGAGGTCGCCAGGCGGCTCTACGATTTCGCCTGCAATCAGCACGGCCTGCCGCCGCAGGACCTGATCTTCGATCCGCTGACCTTCACCATCTGCACGGGCAACGAGGACGACCGCAAGCTCGGGCTGTGGACGCTCGACGCGATCGAGCTCCTGGCCCAGGACCTGCCGGACTGCCAGCTCCTGCTCGGGCTGTCGAACATCTCCTTCGGGCTCAACCCGGCGGCGCGCCACGTGCTCAACTCGGTCTTCCTCGACCACGCCCTGCGGCGCGGCCTGACCGGCGCGATCCTGCACATGTCGAAGATCATGCCGCTGCACAAGATCCCGGAGGAGGAGGCGCGCGTGGCCGAGGACCTCATCTTCGACCGGCGCAAGGACGGCTACGATCCGCTGCACGCCTTCATGGCGCTCTTCGAGGGGCGCAAGGCGGAATCGGCGGCCAAGAAGGAGCGCGCCGCGGACGTCGAGACGCGGCTCGAGGAGCGCATCGTCGACGGCGACCGTCAGGGCCTGGAGCAGGACCTCGACGAGGCGCTGGCGAAAATGCCGGCGCTCGACATCATCAACATCCATCTGCTCGACGGCATGAAGGTGGTCGGCGACCTGTTCGGTGCCGGCAAGATGCAGCTGCCCTTCGTGCTGCAGTCGGCCGAGACGATGAAGGCGGCGGTCGCCCATCTCGAGCCGCACATGGAGAAGGTCGATGGCCGGGAGCGCGGCACCGTCGTGCTCGCCACGGTCAAAGGCGACGTGCACGACATCGGCAAGAACCTTGTCGACATCATACTCACCAACAACGGCTACAACGTCGTCAACCTGGGGATCAAGCAGCCGATCGAGAACATCCTGTCCGCCGTGCAGGACCACCGGGCCGATGCCGTCGGCATGAGCGGCCTGCTGGTCAAGTCGACCGTGGTCATGCGCGAGAACCTCGACCGCATGACGCAGGAGGGCGTCGACGTGCCGGTCATGCTGGGTGGCGCGGCGCTGACGCGCAACTACGTCGAGAGCGATTGCGCCCGGGCCTACGCCTGCGGCCGGGTGGCCTATGCCCGCGACGCCTTCGACGGGCTCAACCTGATGGACAAGATCGTCGCCGGCGGCTTCGACGGCTACGTGGCGGAGCGCCGCACGGCGCAGCAGGAGAAGACGGCCAAGTCGAGCAAGCCGCGGCGCAGCCTCGGCAAGCCGGCCCAGCCCGACCCGCGCCCGGTGGACCTGGAGGAGACGCGCATCCGGCGTGGCGAACTCAACGCCGGCGTGGCGGTGCCGACGCCGCCGTTCTGGGGCCCGCGGGTGCTTGCCCGCGTGCCGGTCGACGCGCTGGTGCCCTACCTGAACGAGCGGATGCTCTACCAGTTTCACTGGGGCTACCGGAAGCAGGGCCGCCGGCTCGAGGAGTACATGGCGTGGGCGCGCAAGGAGCTCCGCCCCGAGCTCAAGCGCATCCTCGATATCGCCAAGCAGCAGGACATCCTGGTGCCGCAGGCGGTCTACGGCTATTGGCCGGCCTGCGGCGAGGGCAACGACGTGGTGCTGTTCGATCCCGCGGATACGACACGCGAGACCGCCCGTTTCGCCCTGCCGCGCCAGGCCCGGGAGGGCGGCCTGTGCATCGCCGACTTCCTGCGCGACAGCGCGTCGGGCGCGCGCGACGTCATCGGCCTGCAGGTCGTCACCGTCGGCCAGCGGGCCTCGGACGTGGCCCGCGAATGGTTCGCCGACAACCGCTACCGCGACTACCTCTACCTGCACGGATTGGGCGTCGAGCTGGCCGAGGCGCTCGCGGAATATGTTCACAAGCGGATCCGCGGCGAGCTCGGATTCGGCCACGAGGATGCCCGCGACATGGACGAGATGCTGCAGCAGGGCTATCGCGGCTCGCGCTACTCCTTCGGCTATCCCGCCTGCCCCAACCTGGAGGACCAGGGGCCGCTGCTCGCGCTGCTCGAAGCGCAGAGCATCGGCGTCACGCTGTCCGACGAGTTCCAGCTCCACCCCGAGCAGTCGACCAGCGCCATCGTCCTGCACCATCCGCAGGCGCGCTATTTCTCGGTCTAACCGGGCCGGGCGGGGCCCGGGCCGCGCCTTGCGGCCATTCGTCGACGCCTGCCGGTCACACAGTTTTCACGCGCGCGTTGGCGGCTCGTTAACCTTGTTCCGCGGATAATCGGCCCGCCAAGCGCCGCAGCGGTCGACGGCGCTCAAGCGATGCATCGGGATCCCGGAATGTCGGACAAAGAGGAGCTGCACAGCCGAGTCGGCCAATTCGAACAGGCCCTGAGCGCCTTCGACAGCAAACAGAAGGCCTTGCTGCACCGGCTGCAGGACGGGCTCGGGCTCGCCCGCCAGAAGCTCGTCGAGCGCAAGCTGGAGATCGAGCGGCTGAAGCGGGAGAACCGCGAGCTCCGGCAGATCATCGACCGCCTGCTGCAATCCGTCGAGGAGCAGTCGAAGGACGCCATGGGCGAGCAGCTCGGCGCCCTCGATCGCGAGCTGGCCTCGCTGATGGCGCTGGCCGACGACGAGGCCGTGCCGGTCAGCGAGCCGGCGAGTTCGGTGCCGGCTGCGCGGGACGGGCCGGGCGGCGACGCGCCGTCGACCGAGCCGGCCGCGGAGGTCGACATTGAGGCCGATGCGGACGATGACGAGCTGACGAGCACTTTTTCGGACATCCAGCGCCGCATTCAGGACCTGGCGGAACAGTTCCCGAAGGACGAGATATCGGCTGAAGCGTCGGCCCCGGCGGTTGCCGAGCCGGCCGAGCCGGCGGCGGCTCCCGCGGTGGAAGCGACTGCGTCCGCAGCCCCCGCCGCAACCGGAGCCGAGACGCCGCCCGCTGCCGCGACGCCCAGCCACCCGGCGCCCAGCCAAGCAGCACCGTCTTATCGGCCCGCCGCGCGGCCTGCGCCCGCGCCGGCCAAAAGCTATTCCAACGCGCGCGGCCCGCTCGACGCCGAGGTCGGCTATGCGCTCAGCGTGCTGCGCCAGATGCGCCGCAGCGACAAGCTCTTTTCGATCGAGGACATACGCGGGCTGATCAACGGTAAGTTCGGCCTCGAGCTCACGGCGCAGCAGGACTCGCAGATCCGCGCCTCCCTGTCGCGCCGCGACGGCGTCTATCCCAATCCGAAGAACGAGAATTTCTGGCGCTTCGGCGACGCGGCGTGAACCTCGCACGGCGCGGGCGCGGCCAGCTCGCCGCGGGACGCCAGGATTGGACGGTGGGCCGTCGGCCAGACCTCTCCCGATCAATGGCCGCGCAGCGCTGCGGCGGCATCCTCCAGTCCCATGACCATGCTGACGAGTTCGGTTCGATTCGATGCGCCAAACTTCTTGAAGATCTTGGTGAGCTGCATTTTCACGGAGACCTCCTGGATCCCCAACGACTGTGCGATCGCCTTGTTGGGCAGTCCCTGGACCAGGAGCTTCAGGACCTGCCGCTGTCGCACCGTGAGTTTGCCCAGTGGCCCTTCCTCGACCGCCGGCTTGGATTCGTCGTGTAGCGATTCGAGAATCGTCGATGGAATGTACTGGTGGCCGGCGATGACCAGCTTCAGGACATGAATCAGGGCTTCGGCGTTGAGGTGCTTCGGTACCACGCCGGCCGCCCCCGCCTTGATCAGGTTCATCGCTTCGCCCCGGTCCGCCGCTTTGGACAGGATGACGATGGGGACCTCTGGAATTGCCCGGGCCAGTTCGCTGTAACCGCCCGAGCCGCTCAGCCCGGGGATCTTGCTCGAAAGGATGATCGCGTCGAGACCGTTCGATCGCGACGCAAGCTCCAGCGCTTCGGGCAGGCTGGCGGCGACGGAAACCGAAACACTCTCGTCCAATTCCTGGACGTAGTGCTTGATGCTTTCGCTGACGAGCACATGGTCCTCGATCAGCAGGATTCTCACGGGTTCGCTTCCCCAGGCATCGTCGAATTCAGCCTCGCAATAAACCGGTTCGGACTACGGCGCCGTCGCTGCACTCTTTGTCCCTCGTTCAAGCGTCCGCCTTGGCGTGACCGACGCTATGTCCACGGAAACACCCGTCACGGGTGCTGCGGCCGGTGACCGTGCCAGACCCCCGCGCGCCGTCGGCGTGTGGCGTCGGAACGGCTATCCGTGGGCGCGCCCAATCCATCGAAAGATGGTTTCCACGCGCCGCGAGCGAATCCCCACCGCCCGGCGCGGGGTCCGCTGGATTCAATGCCGCCGTCCCCGACCGAGTCCTACAGATATAGCCGCACCAATCTAAAGAAAATACTTAAGTATGTTACGCCGATTCGGCCACAGGGGCGACTCACGTAGATCAGGTCCGGCCAATCATTTTTGACTTGGTGGCATCGCCGTGTAGTGCGGCGAGGCAGAGGCTAATATTTAGATCAGGATATATACTTTCGTATGGCCTCCATTTTGAGTTAACTGCCAAATGGCTATATCGCATAACCTCAGCGAATACTGAAAGCTAGTGCGATTATCAGGAATGTATACTTATGCAATACGTAATTGCTAGCGGAATTTACCAGGTTTTAGCGAAAACCCCAAATATTCCACAGACCCGAGCAGTGACGCTCGATTCGTGACTAACCGTCAGAGGCGACGGGCCTGTTGCCAGCAATTCTGACGGTATGTCGCGGACGGCTGCGCTAGCCGGGGGACTGGCAGCCGATCCTTGGGCGGCTCCGGGAATTTACAGATGCCCGTGATGCCGGTGCATGACGTGGCGAAGACGACCTACGAACCGGGCGCGGCCTCCGGGCAGGGACCGGATCAGGGGCGAAATGGAGTGCTTCAGAAATGCGAACGGGCCTGACGATCAAGCAGAAGTTCCTCGGCATCACCGTGGCAATCTTGGTCATCTGCGGCGCCACCGGCGCGGCCGGATGGTGGGGCGTAGCCTCCCTCGCGGACAAGATGACGCGCAGCGGCGAGACCATGATGGCGCTGCGCCATCACATGGAAGGCGACATGATGCACGACGCCTTGCGGGCGGACGTGCTGATGGCCCTACAGGTGGCGCAGACGGGTGACGCCCGTCAGCAGGACCAGGTCATGGCCGACCTTCAGGAACACGTCAAGACGCTCGAGACGGCCATGCAGGCCAACCGCGAGCTGGCGCTCGGGCCCGCGGTACAGCAGGCGCTCACGCAGGTGCAAGCGCCTCTCGCCGCCTATGTCGGCGAGGCGCAGAAGATGGTGCGCATGGCGTTCGAGAACAGTCACATGGCGGCCGCGGCCTTCCCGCAGTTCATGCAGAGCTTCTCCGCGATGGAGGAGGCCTTGGCCAACGTCAGCGACGGAATCGAGGCCGCCGCCAGCGCAGCGGAAGAGGCCGGCGCGGCAAGGGCCACAGAGGCGGAAATCCTGATGCTCGTCGCGCTGGCGCTGGCCGTCATGGCGGCGGTCGGGATCTACCTCTACGCGGGCCGTGCGGTGGTGCGGCCGGTCACCGCGGCAACCGACGCCATCGAGGGCTTGGCCCTCGGCAAGGAATCGGTCGAATTCGATTTCGGCGACCGCAAAGACGAAATCGGCCGTATGGGCGCCGCACTGAAACAGCTTGGCGAGGTCATCGGCAATGCCTTCCGGCTGGGCCAGATGGTCGAGGAGATGCCGACGGCGGTGATGACGGCGGACAGCCGGGAATTCAAGATCAACTACATCAACAAGGAGAGCGCTCGGACGCTGAAGCAGATCGAGCACCTGCTGCCGGTCAAGGCGGACGACATCGTGGGCTCCTGCATCGACGTGTTCCACAAGAATCCGGAGCATCAGCGCCGGCTGCTGTCCGACCCGTCCAATCTGCCGCACCATGCGGTGATCGCGCTCGGCGAGGAGAAGCTGGATCTGCGGGTCTCGGCGCTGCGCAACAAGGCGGGCGACTACATCGGCCCGATGGTGAGCTGGAGCGTGGTGACGGAGCAGGTCAAGCTGGCGACCTCGGTGAAGGAGGTCGTCGAGGTGGTGGCCTCGGCGGCGACCGAGATGGAGTCGACGGCGCAGTCGATGTCGGCGACGGCAGAGGAGACGAGCCGCCAGGCGACGGCGGCGGCGGCGGGTGTGGAGCAGGCCTCGACGAACGTGCAGACGGTGGCCTCGGCCTCGGAGGAGCTGGCGAGCTCGATCACCGAGGTGAGCCGCCAGGTCGCGGAGTCGGCCAACATCGCGCGCAGTGCGGTCGAGGAGGCGGGCCGGACGAACACGCAGGTCGAGGGCCTGGTGGCGGCGGCGCAGAAGATCGGCGAGGTGGTGAGCCTGATCTCGGACATTGCGGAGCAGACCAATCTGCTGGCGCTCAATGCGACGATCGAGGCGGCGCGTGCCGGCGAAGCGGGGAAGGGCTTCGCGGTGGTGGCGGCGGAGGTGAAGAACCTGGCCAATCAGACGGCGAAGGCGACGGAGGATATCTCGGCGCAGATCGCGGAGATCCAGGGCGCCACGGGGGACGCGGCCTCGGCCATCAAGGGGATCGCGGAGACGATCACCAAGGTGGACGAGATCGCCGCCTCGATCGCCTCGGCGGTGGAGGAGCAGGGTGCGGCGACGCAGGAGATCGCGCGCAACGCCCAGCAGGCCTCGCAGGGCACGACGGAGGTGTCGAGCAACGTCTCCGGCGTGACCCAGGCGGCGGCGGAGACCGGCACGGCCTCGGGCCAGGTGCTGGAGGCCGCCAAGGGCCTGGCCGGGCACTCGACCAGCCTGGCGCAGGAGGTCGAGCGCTTCCTCGCCTCGCTCAACGCCGCCTAACTCGTGTCTGGGGCCGATGGCCGGTCCGACGCGGCGAACCCCATCCGAGGGAACGCCGCGCCGACCGGCCACCGGCTCGTCGAAACGGTCTATGGACACGAGCATCGCTGGTGTGCGGCGCACGCGGGGCTTTCCGGAGATGGACCCGCTGCCGCTTCATGGCGTGCAATTCGGCGTGACGCCGAGAATACGCTCGCTTCGGGTAAGCGGAGGCCGGACCGTACGCCGTCGTTGCAAGCGCGAACCCTCTCGCGGCATCCACCGAGGCCCAGGAGAAATGCGCGAGTATTCCATGATGGAGATGCCCTTCGCGCCGGTTCGAAGGGATCGCTCTCAGCCCACGAAATTTCGACTGCCCGGCGACATCTTTCGGAACGGGCCAGTTTCTTCGGTGACACTCGCGTTTGAGACACACGCAAGCATGGAAAGAGATTGGGGAAATACAAACAAGTACTACACCCTAGAATAATCAGTAATCGTATGGATAAAAGAAAGACAGTAGTATAGTATACTTTTGAAACCCGTGTCACTTTCGAAAATTTACCAAGTTTTAAAAAAACCACAAATATTTTACGGACCCGGACGGCGAACTCGAAGCATTGCCGGCGGATGAAGGTGGCGGGGCGTAGACCGCAATTTTGACGGCGGACGCGGCCCCGGCATCTGAAATGAGGTGAGAGCGTTTGGTAGCGCACTTCAGCACAGGTCGGGAAACGTCCGGCGGAGACTGCAGAAAAGGAGAGGGGTACGTGATGTCGATTTTCAAAGGGATCCGCTTAAACCAGATTCGCACCAAGCTTGCGGCATTGTTTCTGGTTTTCGGCGCCGTGCCGGCGCTAATCGTTTTCGCGGTCTACATGTGGGGCGAAGGGGACTTTCGCAAGGGGGCGGGCGACCCCTTGAAGTTCACCGCGGCACAGATCAATGAGGTGATCGATCGCAACCTTTTCGAACGCTACGGCGACGTCCAGGCGTTCGGCCTCAATACCGCGGCCCAAGAGCCGGCCAACTGGCAGCGGCCCGGCGGCGATAATCCACTGGTCGCCGCCATGGACGGATACATGACCGGGTACGGCATCTACCGGCTCATGATGCTGGTCGGGACGCACGGCGAAGTGCTCGCCGTGAACGATGTCGATCCGAGCGGTCGCCCGCTCGACACCAGGGGGCTGTACGGCAAGAACTTCGCCGATGCGGCCTGGTTCAAAAACTCGATGCAGGGAAGGTTCCTCGATGGGGACGGCGGGCTGACCGGTACCTTCGTCGAGCAGCCGGCGGCCAACGAGACCGTGGGAACGCTTTATGGGGACGACGGCTTCGTCATGACGTTCGCGGCGCCGGTCCGCAGCGATTCGGGGGAGATTCTGGGCGTCTGGGTGAATTTCGCCGACCTCGGGCTCGTAGAGGATATCGTCGCCAAGTTTCATGAGAGCTTGGTTTCTCAAGGCTATTCCGGCGCGGAATTGACCGTCCTGGGTCCGAAAGGAGAGATTCTTGTCGATTACGATCCTTCGGGCCAGGGTTGGTCCACTTATGTTCGTGACGACAATGTGATCGGCAAGCTCAACCTTGTCGATAAGAACGTCGATTCCGCTGTCGCCGCCGTCAAAGGCGGAACCGGCTGGATGGTCTCTTTTCATGCCCGCAAGAAGATCGATCAGGTTGCCGGTTATGCGCACAGTCATGGCGTCTACGGATATCCGGGGCTGGGCTGGTCGACGCTGGTTCGCGTGCCGACGGCCGAGGGCTTCGCGACCGTCGACCGGGTCAAGATGATGATGATAATGGCAATCGTGGCCTCGATTGCCATCTGCATCGCGCTCGGCATCATGATGGGGACATTCGCGTCGCGTCCGATCCGCGCCGTGGCGGCGGCGATGGACAAGATTCGGCAGGGCGATAGCACTGTCGATCTCGAAACCAAATCGACCGACGAGATTGGCGATATGTTCAAATCCCTCATAGGGCTGCGCGATACGGTGGCTCGCGCCTTCGAACTCGGCCAGATGGTCGAGGAGATGCCGACGGCGGTGATGACGGCGGACAGCCGGGAATTCAAGATCAACTACATCAACAAGGAGAGCGCTCGGACGCTGAAGCAGATCGAGCACCTGCTGCCGGTCAAGGCGGACGACATCGTGGGCTCCTGCATCGACGTGTTCCACAAGAATCCGGAGCATCAGCGCCGGCTGCTGTCCGACCCGTCCAATCTGCCGCACCATGCGGTGATCGCGCTCGGCGAGGAGAAGCTGGATCTGCGGGTCTCGGCGCTGCGCAACAAGGCGGGCGACTACATCGGCCCGATGGTGAGCTGGAGCGTGGTGACGGAGCAGGTCAAGCTGGCGACCTCGGTGAAGGAGGTCGTCGAGGTGGTGGCCTCGGCGGCGACCGAGATGGAGTCGACGGCGCAGTCGATGTCGGCGACGGCAGAGGAGACGAGCCGCCAGGCGACGGCGGCGGCGGCGGGTGTGGAGCAGGCCTCGACGAACGTGCAGACGGTGGCCTCGGCCTCGGAGGAGCTGGCGAGCTCGATCACCGAGGTGAGCCGCCAGGTCGCGGAGTCGGCCAACATCGCGCGCAGTGCGGTCGAGGAGGCGGGCCGGACGAACACGCAGGTCGAGGGCCTGGTGGCGGCGGCGCAGAAGATCGGCGAGGTGGTGAGCCTGATCTCGGACATTGCGGAGCAGACCAATCTGCTGGCGCTCAATGCGACGATCGAGGCGGCGCGTGCCGGCGAAGCGGGGAAGGGCTTCGCGGTGGTGGCGGCGGAGGTGAAGAACCTGGCCAATCAGACGGCGAAGGCGACGGAGGATATCTCGGCGCAGATCGCGGAGATCCAGGGCGCCACGGGGGACGCGGCCTCGGCCATCAAGGGGATCGCGGAGACGATCACCAAGGTGGACGAGATCGCCGCCTCGATCGCCTCGGCGGTGGAGGAGCAGGGTGCGGCGACGCAGGAGATCGCGCGCAACGCCCAGCAGGCCTCGCAGGGCACGACGGAGGTGTCGAGCAACGTCTCCGGCGTGACCCAGGCGGCGGCGGAGACCGGCACGGCCTCGGGCCAGGTGCTGGAGGCCGCCAAGGGCCTGGCCGGGCACTCGACCAGCCTGGCGCAGGAGGTCGAGCGCTTCCTCGCCTCGCTCAACGCCGCCTAACTCGTGTCTGGGGCCGATGGCCGGTCCGACGCGGCGAACCCCATCCGAGGGAACGCCGCGCCGACCGGCCACCGGGGCCCGGGGCTGGGCCGAAGAGGGTCCAATCTCTATATGGCGCACCGCGCTTGAGTTCGCTTGAGGCCGGGAGAGGCCCATTCAATCCGTCCGATGAGGAGGCTTGCCTTGACCGATAAGGTCGTCCAGCTGTGGAGCGCGGCTACGCCGAACCCCTGCACCGCCCTGGAGAGTCGCGATTTCGTTGCCGGCTACGGCCGGCTCGTCGAAACGATCGAATCGACCATCCCGATGCTGGAGATCGCCGCCCGGAATGACGGGCAGGCCCACCTCAAGCCGATCGCGATCGCCTATCGCTGGGCGCTCAAGGAGCTCTATGCCGCTCAATCCGCGGGACCGGCGGAGGTCAAGAGCGTCGCCATGGTCTGCGGATTGCTCGAGGCGCTGGCCCAGGCCCTGCCGAAGGCCGGCAAGGCTCCGGGCGACCGCCGGTCGGGGGCCTAGAAAAGACGGCCCGGTCCGCCCGGCACCCGCGGCGCCCTCGGCCCCGCGCGCGCCTTACAAGAGCCCCATCGACTTGAAGCTGTTGTGGCCGCTGCGGCCGATCACGACGTGGTCGTGCACGGCGATGCCCAGCTTGGCGGCCGCCTCCTGCACCTCGCGGGTCATGGCGATGTCGCCCTTCGAGGGCGTCGGATCGCCCGAGGGGTGGTTGTGCACCAGGATGAGCGCCGAGGCGCCCAGCTCGAGCGCCCGCTTGATCACCTCGCGGGTATACACCGGCGTGTGATCGACGGTGCCGCGCTGCTGCAGCTCGTCTGCGATCAGGCGGTTCTTGCGGTCGAGAAAGAGCAGGCGGAACTGCTCGACCTTTTCGTGCGCCATAGCCAGGCGGCAGTAGGCGATCAGGCTTTCCCAGGAGGCGATGACCGGCTGCTCGGAGATCTCGGCCAGCGCCATGCGCCGCGCCGCCTCCGGCACCGTCTTGAGCAGCGCGATCGAGGCTTCGCCGAGACCGGGCACCCCGCGCAGCTCGCGCGGGTCGGCGGCAAACGCGCCCGCCAGACTCCCGAACCGCTTGATCAGCGCCTTGGCCAGCGGCTTCGTGTCGCCGCGCGGCTGGGACCCGAACAGCAGGGCCTCCAGCAATTCATGATCGGCGAGCGACTCCGCGCCCTTCTCGAGCAGCCGCCGGCGCAGGCGGGCGCGGTGACCCAGGTGGTGCGGCTTGTCGTGCTCTGCGTCCATGTCGGGGTCCACGCTCCCGACGTTGCGACTATTCGGACAGGCCGTACGGCGGCTTGTCCCAACCCTTGGGCGAAAGCGTGAAGATCTCGTGGCCGTCGGCGGTCACGCCGATGGAATGCTCGAACTGGGCCGAGAGCTTGCGGTCGCGGGTCACTGCGGTCCAGCCGTCTTCGAGGATCTTCACCTCGTAGCGGCCGGCGTTGATCATCGGCTCGACCGTGAAGAACATGCCTTCGCGCAGCATCGCGCCGCGCCCCGGGCGGCCATAATGCAGAACGCTGGGGGCGGTGTGGAACACCCGGCCCAGGCCGTGGCCGCAGAAGTCGCGCACCACGGAGAAACGCTCCGCCTCGGCGTAGCTCTGGATGGCGTGCCCGACGTCCCCCAGGGTCGCCCCCGGCTTGACCACGGCGATGCCGCGCATCATGGCCTCGTAGGTCGTCTCGACCAGGCGGCGCGCCAGGACGTTGGGCCTTCCGATATAGAACATGCGGCTGGTGTCGCCGTGCCAGCCGTCCAGGATCACGGTCACGTCGATGTTGAGAATGTCGCCGTCGCGCAACACCTTCTTGTCGGTCGGGATGCCGTGGCAGACGACGTGGTTGACCGAGGTGCAGATCGACTTCGGGAAGCCGCGATAGTTGAGCGGCGCCGGCACTGCCTCGTGATCGAGGATGAACTCGTGACACAGACGGTCGAGCGCCTCGGTCGACACGCCGGGCTGCACGTGCGGCGTGATGAAATCGAGCGTCTCGGCGCCCAGCCGGCCGGCCCGGCGCATACCCTCGAAATCTTCGGCGCCGTGAACTACGATCTGGCGGGCTTCGTACTCCAGATCCTCTGCCGGCTGCCCTTGTCCCATCACGGTCGATCCCTCGTCGTTGCCTCTGTTCAGCCGCTAAAGCGCCAGCGGCACGGGGCGCTCAAGCTCTATCGCCTCCGGACGCACGCGGCAAGCATAGCATAGCGCCTCGACGCCGCGCGCCCGGGCGGCGCGGAAGGCCTCGTCGTAGGCCGGGTCGATGTCCGCGGCGATCTCGAAGCGGCCGCAGTCGCCACGCTGGATCAGGAAGAACATCGTGGCGCGGGCTCCCGAGTCCGCCATGAGGGCCAGTTCCTCCAGGTGCTTGGCGCCACGCTTGGTGACCGAATCCGGGAACTCGGCGATCGCCGCCCGGCGGCTCAGATGCACGTTCTTGACCTCGACGTAGCACGGCGGCCGATCCGGCGATTCGAGCAGAAGATCGATGCGGCTGTTGCGGCCGTAGCGGACCTCGCGCCGCAAGGACTCGTAGCCGGCCAGCTCGGGGATGCGGCCGGCCGCGACCGCCTCCGCCACGATGCCGTTGGGATGCCCGGTGTTGATGCCCACCAGGTGGTTGCCCACCGCGGTCAACTCCCAGGAGTATCGCAGCTTGCGCGCGGGATTGCGCGACGGCGACAGCCAGACGCGCAGGCCGGGCTCGGCCAGGCCGAGCATCGAGCCGGGATTGGCGCAGTGCGCCACGACAGTGCCGCCGTCGTCCAGCTCGACATCGGCCAGGAACCGCTTGTAGCGGCGGGTCAGGCGGCCGGGGATGAGCGGATCCGGAAACTGCATGCCAGGGAAAACGTAGGCGGCCGGCGGCCCGCGTTCAACTGCGCCCGGCGCTCCGGCGCCGCGGGCCCGGGGGTTGAAACTTGCCAGGGCGCGGCGCAGTTTAAGGTCGAGCCGGCCGCCCGAGTCGGCCGCCCGCCAAGCTGCCGAGGTTCCCCGACATGGCACGCAAGTCGCCGTTTTCCGCCATTCCGCTCTTGGCGGCCGTCGTTCTGGTAGGCCTGTCCCTGACCGGCTGCACGACTTTCAACCGGGGCGACGAGTCAGAGACGATCTCCCAGGGCGCCAGCGAGAAGATGCTGCCGCCGCCCGGTGCCGGGGCGCCCGCGACGCCCGAGCCGGCCTCCTCCGGCGCGGCCAATACCGGCGGCACCTATCCCTACGGCAGCGTCCCGAGCGAGGGCGAGGCCGGGACGGCGAAGCAGGATATCGTCGTCACCGATCCACAGGGCAAGGTACTGGACCAGCAGGCGCCGGACCCGGCGCGCCAGGAGGCGGTCGATGCCTGCTACCAGTACGCGCGGGCGCAGATCGCGCGCGACGTGCAAATGGAGAGCGACGCGGCGGCCAGCATGGACCAGTATTCGCAGGGATTGGGTCTGACCGAGCTGCGCGGGCGCATGCAGGCCTTCGCGCAGGACAGCCGCTTGCGCGAGCTGTTCCAGAGCTGCATGCAGAGCCGCGGCTATCGTCCGGAGTAGCCCGGCCCCGAGCCGCGTCGCCGAGCCGCCCCGCCATGCCGCCGCTGTCCGTCACCGCCGCCGCGCTCATCATCGGCAACGAGATCCTCTCTGGCCGCACGTCGGATGTGAACCTGGCGTTTCTCGGTCGCCGGCTCAACGAGCTCGGCATTCGCCTCATGGAGGCCCGCGTCGTGCCGGACGTCGAGGCGGCCATTGTCGCGGCTGTCAACGAGACCCGAGCCCGTTTCGACTACGTCTTCACCACCGGAGGAATCGGCCCGACGCATGACGACATCACGGCGGCCTGCGTCGCCAAGGCCTTCGGCGTGCCGTTGGTCCAGAACCCGGAGGCGCGCGCCATTCTCGAGGCCTTCTACGCGCCGGGCGAGCTCAACGCGGCGCGCCTGCGCATGGCCAATACGCCGCAGGGCGCGACGCTGATCGAGAACCCGGTCAGCCGGGCGCCGGGCTTCCAGATCGGCAACGTCTTCGTCATGGCCGGGGTGCCGTCGATCATGCAGGCAATGTTCGAGGGCTGCGCCCACCGCCTGAGCGGCGGCCGGCCGATGCGCTCGCGCTCGCTGACCGTCGACCTGCCGGAAGGCGGCGTGGCGCAGGGCCTGGCCGAACTGCAGCAGCGCCACGACGCGGTCGAGATCGGCAGCTATCCCTTCAAGCGCGAGGGGCGCCTCGGCGTCCGCCTGGTGCTGCGTTCGACCGAGCCCGAACGCCTGGACGCCGCCGCCCGCGAGCTCGAGGCCCTGATCGACGGACTAGGCGGCGCGCGCAGCTGGGACGAGACGTAAGAGGGCCGTTCGTCCGATGCCGAGACTGAAGCCCTTCGAACGGCACGCGATCGCCTTTCTGCTGCGCCACCTCGCGGTCGGCCTGTCCGGTGCGGTGCTGTTCACCGTCCTCATCCTGGCGACCGACCTGGGCGGCCTGCGCGCGATGGCATGGCGCGACCCGCAGGGCTGGCTCTACCTGGCGCTGCTGTTCTTCGGCCTGGTCGTGACCTTCGGTTCGCTCGCCATGGGGGTGGCGATCATGGGCCTGGGCGAGGAGCGCGACGGCCCGGAGGAGGACTAGGGCACGGGCCGGGAGTCGTCGAACCGCGCCCGCGTCGGCGTGCCGGCTGGCCGCGCGCGCTCCGCCGAAATCGAGCCGCACGGGCGAGCGGGCCCGGCTCATTCGGGACATCGAGGCGGCGCGCCGGCAACGCCAGTCGTATCCTCGGAGTCGGCCACGGCGGGCGACGCCGCGCGACGACCGCTCATGAACCCAAGGCGATACCGGACCCAAATATACATTGTCGCGGAAAGGCGATAGAGTTCGCCTTCGCACGATTGTCCGGATACGAATACGACAGATGACCCGGCCCCGAACCCAGCGGCGTCTTGCTGCAATTCTCGCCGCGGACATTGCCGGTTATTCGCGGATGATGGGGGCCGACGAGACGGGGACCCTGTCCGCGCTGCGAGGCGTCTGGAGCGAGCAATTCAACCCCGCGGTCGCGGCGCACGGCGGCCGGATCGTCAAGATGATGGGAGACGGCGCGCTGGTCGAGTTCGCCAGTGCGGTCGATGCGGTGGAATGCGCCGTCGCAATCCAGGAGGCGATGGCGCGCCGCAACGACGCGCGGCAAAGCGGGGAGCCGATCGAGTTCCGAATGGGCGTGAACCTCGGCGACATCGTGATCGAGGGCGACGATATTTTCGGCGACGGCGTCAACGTGGCAGCTCGCCTGGAGGGGCAGGCGCCCAAGAACGGGATTCTCTTGTCCGATGCCGTGCATGCCCAGATCAACGGCAAGGTCGACATCGCCTTCGCGGATGCCGGGGAGCTGGCCCTCAAGAACATCGCGGCGCCGGTCCGGGCCTGGCGGTGGGGCGGTGACGGGTCGCCGGCGCGAACACCGGCGAAACCGTGCCCGCCGGCCGATATTCCGTCGATCGCGGTCCTGCCGTTTGCCAACATGTCCGGAGACCCGGAGCAGGAGTATTTCGCCGACGGCCTGGTCGAGGACATCATCACGACCCTGTCGAAGCTGGACGGGCTGCGGGTCATCGCCCGCAATTCGACATTCGTCTACAAGGGCCAGGCGATCGACGTCCGCGCAGTGGCCGATCAGCTCGGCGTGCGATACGTCCTCGAGGGCAGCATCCGCAAGAGTGCCAACCGGATTCGCGTAACCGCTCAGCTCATCGACGCGAACAGCGGCTCGCACGTCTGGGCCGAGCGCTATGACCGCGCCATCGATGACATTTTCGCCGTGCAGGACGAGATCACGTTGGTCGTGGCCACCGAGATGCAGGTCAAGCTGACCGAGGGTGAGCAGGCGCGGATGCATTACACGACGACCAGAAACGTCGATGCCTGGACCCTCTGGGTGCAGGGCCTGTCGCACTTCCGTCGGGCGGTGACGAAGGATCAGACGAGTCGCGCACTGTCATGTTGGAACAGGGCGCTCGCACTGGATCCCGAGTCGGCCGCCCTCAATGCCATGCTCGGCTTGATCCATTACATCGACGCGCGCTTCGGCTGGTGGGACGACCGGGAAACGGCCCTTGGGAAGGCGCGCCGATACACCGACCGGGCGCTCGAACTCGATCCCGAGAATCCCGACGCCAACATCACGTCGAGCGTCACCCTGCTGTTGGAAGGGCGGTACGACGAATCCGCGGCCGACGTTCGGAAGGCGGTACACCTCGCGCCCGGCTCGGCCGACGTGGCGAGCTTCGCCTGCTTCGTTCTCGCCTTTGCGGGGTACCCCGAGGAAGCAATGGAGCACGGCGAAAGGGCGATGACCCTCAGCCCGAATTATCCCGCTTACTACCTGGGCCATCTCGGGAACGCCTATCGATTGGCCGGCAGATTCGCGGACGCGATCGCCGCCTTCAAGGCCTACGACGCCCGGAATGCCGGATTTGGCCTCGCCGATCTGGTGATCGCTTATCAGCAGATCGATCAGCCGGAAGAGGCGAAGCGGACGGCGCAGCAGCTGTTGTCCCTGCGCCGGGACTTCACCGTCGCGGCCTGGGCGAAGACCCAGATCCGCGCCGATACCGGGAGGCTCGACTTGGACATCGAGGCACTTCATGCCGCGGGACTGCCGATGGATTGAATGCCGTATCGAGGCTCTCGCATTCGGACAATGGATGCCTTGGTCCGGTGCTGCATCTTTCCGGACATCCATAAGGGTAGATCAAGTTGCCTGCTTTGCTCCTAAACTAGCGCGGGGCAGACATTCCCGGCGGACCACAGGAATTGACCCGTCTTGGATATTCGGGACGAATCCGGGTCACGACCCTTGTCGACGTCAGGTGGGTGCTGGCCCAGGAGCATAATCCGCTGGCCATGAGGTCGTGTTTCTCTGACGAGTTGATCAGAATCAATGCGGCCGAATCACGGAACCTGCGTGATGGCGAGTTGTGAGTCTAATCGCGTCCCGTCGGAATTTTGGAATCTCTTCGTCAGGATTAGACTCCGACAGTGAGGTGCGATTTCGGCTGATTTGCAGGATCTGCTGGCGGTGGTGATCATATCGCCGTCGGCACGCAGAGTCGCGAGGGAGGACGGTCCCATGAACAAAGACGAACGCCAAGCGATGATGAAATCCATGATGGAGCAGTTCTTCAGTGGCATGGGCAAGGATGAAAAGAAAGAGATGTGCGCGACCATGATGGGCAAGATGACCGAAGGCCTCGATATGAAGGAGATGATGCCCAAGATGATGATGGGCATGATGTCGGGAGGCGCTGGCGATGGACCCGGCAAGATGCCGGGCATGATGCCCAAGATGATGAAGAGCGGGCCCGGAGCGCACATGGTTCAGATGCCGGAAATGATGCTCAAGACGATGATGCCGCATTGCATTGGCATGATGCTGCCCGCAATCGAGCCGGGGAAGCGTGATGAGGCGGCCGTAGCCATTCTTTCGGCCATCGTCGAGAAGGGCATTGCCGGCATGTCGGACGAGCAGACGAGCGCATTTCGCAAGGCCCTGAAGAAAGTCCTGAACGGCTCCGCCGGAACCGGCTCGAACACAAGTGGCGGGCAATAGGAATGAACCACTCGTTCGTACAAACCATGTCCATCCTGATAGGCTGCGGGCCTTCGAATGGGACACCAGCGATATTTTGCCAGCCCAACCCGATGTTATGAAGACGGTTTCGGGGGCCTCACATAGCAGCGGTATGTGCTGGCGCCCCCGAATGGAAGACAAAGTAGCGGATCGTCCTGGCAATCAAGGTTGCCCTACGCTGCGACGACTGTATTCCGCACCATCTCTATGATGCGCTGCAAGCCGGCGCCACCGAGGAAGAGACGGCGGATATCTGCCTCCGACCGGCCAGAACCGGTTATCCACTGCCGCTCTCCGGCATGTCAGGGTGCCCCGAAAACGGACCTGGCTGGAGCCTTCCGGCTTCCGGCTTTGGGCACCAGGGTATCCCCAGGGCGGGTCGAAAGAAGAACTCCGCCGAGATGGCCCCAAGCCCGTAAAGTCTTGTCAAATTTATTATCGGAATTTGAATGATCGGGCGTCTCGGGATTGATCCAGAATCGTGCCGCGGACCAGGGGAGCCGTCGCGAGCAAGGTCCGCAATCGCATGGCATCGCTCCAGATGGCAAGGTAGGAGTCGATAACGGCAATCCCAAGCAATCCCGAGGAACGCGGTATCTTCACGGCCTCGCAGAGTCGCTCCTTCAGAACCGACGGAACCTCCCTGTTCGGCTCTTGATACGCATACCACCCGGTGCCGGCGAGGCCGTCCATCTCGCTGTCGGCCATGGGCTTGGACCACCTGAAGAGACCGCCGGTGAGGTTCCGAAATATCCGGGGGACCCGACGGCCGCTCCGAACCAGCACCACCGCCGGCCAGCGGTCGTGAGGCACGGGGTAGGCCAACATCATGCACCCCGAATCCTCGGAACCGCCGGAATCGACAAGAATGAGCCAACTCCGGTCGCTCGGGTCGTCCTTTCGATGGACTTCCAGCGGAGCAAGCTCGAAGAGCGCCCTGGTCAAATCCTTTAGGGACTCATCGACGGTTTCCACTTCCGCATAGCCGGCCATCTCAATGCCCCGCTTGCGTCGTAGAGCCACTGCCACCAAGAGCGCCAGCCCGAGCAGAATGACCGTTAGCGCGGCCGCTATGCCGATGTTGCCGTTCATGGCTCTCGATCTCTGACGATTGCGACGACGTGAAAGCTTTCCCAGGAGTCTTGGATGCGGCTATTCGACCGGAAAATCGAACGATCCAATGACTCTAATCCTTTGGCCTTTCGGGTCTTCCGTCTCGAATTCGAACCTCCCCATCACATCGGATCCGCTTAGGCCGTTTTCGTCGTCCGGGAAGGCAATCAAGTTCAAATTGCCGGATGTATTCTTTTCCGAGGAGAGCACCGAATCGCCCATATCCCTGTCCACACGCACCGACGGCACCGTTCCGACGTCGAACGCCGAGGGACTCTCCAGTGCGTATCTTCCTGGTACCAATCCACGGGGCAACACGAAGGTCACGCCATAAGGTCGAATTCCCTGCCCATCGGACAGAATGAAATAGCCCTGTCGTTCAAATCCCGCATCAGGGAGAAACTTGAGCACGCCGGCGCCCGACACCTCGCCATCATAGGCACCTGTGATGACGGCCTGAAAGCCGGCGTCCCGCGAAGATGACCCCGCGAGACTTTCGGCTTGCAAAGGGCCGGCCTCGTAGGACAGCCAAGCCAACGAGAGGCATGCAGCAAACAGAATCCGTGCCGGAGACTTCAATCTCATTTCGGTGTCCGGAAATCAATGAAGGACACAATGCG
>Ga0210144_1000180_pt1 | contig 36643 bp, 27 predicted proteins | sample Muzzi_PWA_D2_FD_185532 | JGI IMG/M metagenome (GOLD analysis project Ga0210144, IMG submission 185532) | Wetland microbial communities from San Francisco Bay, California, USA, that impact long-term carbon sequestration - Muzzi_PWA_D2 (SPAdes) | ecosystem: Environmental > Aquatic > Marine >...
CGCCATCGATCAGGGCAACCTGGCCGGCATCACGCAACGTCACGGAGAACAGGTTGTCGAGGTTGTAGTTGTTCATTTTCTTTTTGGGACGGTCTTCCGGCGGCACCAGCACCTTCCAGGTCGCCTTCATCTCCTTCATGCCGAACTCCGGCGGCACCGGCGGCTCGTTCATGAGGTATTTGGCCATGAGCGTGACCTCCTCCTCGGTGAGCTGGCCCGATGAACCCCAGTTCGGCATGCCCGCCGGGGAACCGAAATTGATGAACACCTTCAGGTAGTCAAGCCCCCGTTCATTGGTGATATCCGGCGTCAGTGGCTTGCCGGTCGCCCCCTTGCGCAGCACCCCGTGACAGCCGGCACAGCGTTCGAAGTAGATCTTCTTCGCCTTGGCAAACTCGGCCTCGGTCAGAGCCGGGGCACCGGGTGTTATCACGTCCTTCATGCCTTCCTGCAGAGGAACCGGCGCGCCCTTGTAGCGCATCTCGCCCGGTGTCGTTCCCGGATGATCGGATGTAGCCGCGGCGTATGCCCCCATCGCCGCAAGTGAGAACATGCCCAGCGCAGCGGCGCGCGTGATTCGTGTCATGGTGTGGTGCATCGTTTTGATTCCTCCAGGTAGTGTTTTGCAGGGAACGATACTACAGAGCCGGTGCCCCGACACTCCTTGATATAGATCAAGACTCCCGGTTCGATGACTGGCCGGGTCTCCGGGTACCGCGCCGCTCCTCGGGCTGTTGCACGGAAACCATCGCCCGTTCAAGCGCCTGTCGGCTTTTCTCCCGGCGCCTGCGCTTCTCGGCGAGCGGCGGACAGCGGACGTCATCCCAGTAGGTCACCTGGCAATCGAGGCAGTAGTGGCATTCGTTGGGATTGATTTCGCCGGTGGGGCGGATCGCCTGCACTTCGCACTGTTTTTCGCAGATCTGGCAGGGGCGACCGCACTCCTTGCGCCGGCGCAGCCAGTCGAAGATCCGCAGCGGGGCCGGGATCGCCAGCGCCGCCCCCAGCGCGCAGAGGTATTTGCAATAGAACTTGCGGTTGAACACCGCGATGGCGAGCAGGCCCAGGGCATAGGCCAGGTAGATGCCGTCTCGCTGGAAATGCAGCACGATGGCCGTCTTGAAGGGTTCCACCTCGGCGGCCTTGGCGGCATGGCCGATGGATTGCAGTGACAGGCCGAACAGGGCGATGAAGATGACGTACTTCACCGCCCACAGACGTTCGTGAACCACGTCCGGAAAGTTCCAGGCCGGAATCTTCAGCCGCTGCGCCAGCTGATGCAGCAGTTCCTGCAGGGCGCCGAAGGGGCACAGCCAGCCGCAGTAGACGCCGCGCCCCCAGAGCAGCAGCGTCAGTGCCACGAAGGCCCAGAGAATGAAGATCAGCGGATCGACCAGGAAGGCCTCCCAGGAGAACTGGTGCAGGATTGCGTTGATGAAGGTCAGCACATGGATGACCGAGAGCTGCGCCAGCGTGTACCAGCCGATGAAGAACAGGGTGAAGACCAGATAGCCGGTCCTGATATACGTCAGCAGGCGGGGCCGGCGCGTCAGCCAGTCCTGGAACAGCAGGATCAGGGTCAGCACGAACAGCGCAACCAGCAGCACGGCGATCTGCCAGGCGCGATCGCGCCATACCGAGACCCAGAAGGGTTCGCTGCTGGCGCCGAGCCACCACACCGGCGCCGTTTGTCCGCCCGTGGCCGCAGGCGTTTCCTGACCAACCCCCTCCTGTGTCCCGGCCGGTCCCGTGGTCGGCACCGGCACGCCGCGCGACTCGGCCACTTTCTTCACCGCGCGCATGACCGTGGCGTTCATGACCATGGCGGTGATGGTGGCCCCGGTGATGCCGTCGATGGTCACGTAACCCTCACGCGGCGCACCGCCGATCTTCACCTTTTCGAGCACGGAAACACCGCGGTACTGGTCGGCATAGTGCTTCAGATCCTGTTCGGAGACACCCACGACCAGAATCGGTTCCTCGTGCCTGGTGATCTCCAGGCCGGTGATGTTGCCCGCGAGATCGAAGCCGACGAGCAGCGTGATGGGTTTGCCGGAGTAAGCCGGAATACGCACGACATCCGTGGTGCGCAGCACATAGCCCTGCAGTTTCCCCTCACTGTAAACGGGCGCGGCCAGGGGGTCGCCCTCAAACTCGCCGACACGGTCGGCCTGCGGAAAGAACTCCCGGGCGAGATCGGGAATGGATTCTCCGCGAGCCATTCCCGTTGCAGCACCGACCAGCAGTATCAGCAGAATGACGCCGAAGAAGAGATGCCGGTGTGTCCGGCGCAATGCGTGTTGTTGCCCGATGTCGCAGTTCACTGGACTGTTCTCCTGCACTGCCATGGAAGTCATGGGCAAACGACCGGTCGTTGCCGGATAATCAAGGTAGACGCGGTCAATCTTTGTGGCGGTATACTTTCAACCCTGTTGCCGGCGAGTCATGCTCGCGAATGTCCGGCAGGGCTCGTCATTAGAATCAATTATCCCGATCGGGTCGATTTAACGTCCTTGACCTATATCAAGGTCATTTTCAGCCATTCACATCCGGTGCGTCTTTTGTCAGCATGAAGCCGTCGTTGACGAAATGTGCAGAAACGACGACCTCTGGTCGTGACCGCCACAGCAGATGGAACAGCGCCAGCACCCGCTGGTTACCGGGGAGACAGTACGTTAAGCTGTCCACGTAACCTGCTGTCGTGCTTGCAGCACCTCCCTGCGTCGGGCATGTTGCGGCCATCCCTGCCAGGAAGCCCCGCCGTCTCGAGCTTCCGGGTCGAGCGCGCGCCGTGGCAGACGGAATCAGGCCAATTGCCGGCCAGACACGGGATAAGCAAGGTCGCAAGGAGATTGGTCATGACCCGAAAGAAAACCGCCCGGAGCGGGAAACCCGCACCCCACGCGTCCAATTCGACGACGGTGACGACAAAACCCGCGGCGGCCCGGCGCCGGCAGGCGACGGCCGCAACACGCGTCCGCACTGCGGCGGCTCGGCCGGGAGAAGGCCAGTCGCGGACGGTACCACTTGCCGCGCTTGCGCATGAACCGCCGCCCGAAATTGCCGAAGCGCTCGCCTTTCCGGCAAGCGCGCGAACCATTGACCGCTTCGTCAGTGCCATCCTGGGGCGGGTAAGTCTCGGCGTTTCACCGGCGGGGCTCATGACCGCCTATTTCGAGTGGCTTTCCCATCTGGTCGCCTCACCCGGCAAGCAGACAGAACTCATGCAGAAGGCCGCCCGCAAGGCGAGCCGCTTCGTCGTCCAGTCGGCGCGCGCCGCCACGAATCCGGACACGCCACCCTGTATCGAACCTCTGCCACAGGATCATCGTTTCAGTGGCGAGCAGTGGCAGCAGCCGCCGTTCAGCTGGATCTACCAGTGGTTCCTGCTCAATCAACAGTGGTGGCACAATGCGACCACCGGGGTGCGCGGCGTCACACCGCAGAACGAAACGGCCATCGAGTTCATTACCCGGCAGCTGCTCGATATGGCCTCGCCGTCCAACTACATCCTGACCAACCCCGAGGTCCTGCAGGCAACGCTTGCGGCGGGCGGTTACAACTTCGTTCGCGGCACGCTTAACTTTATCGAGGACTGGGAGCGCATGGTCGCGGGTCGCAAGGCGGTCGGCACCGAGGACTATGTGGTCGGACGCGACGTCGCCGTCACACCCGGCAAGGTGATCCTGCGCAATCGTCTGATCGAGCTGATCCAGTACAGCCCGGCCACTGACAGGGTATACGCCGAGCCGGTCCTGATCGTGCCGGCGTGCATCATGAAGTATTACATCCTCGATCTGTCGCCGCACAACTCGCTGGTCAGCTACCTGGTCGGGCAGGGCCATACAGTGTTCATCATTTCGTGGAAAAATCCGCTTGCAGAGGATCGCGACCTGGACATGGATGACTACCGTCGCCTCGGTATCGGGGCTGCGCTCAGGGCCATCGAGGCAGTGGTCCCGGGACGCAGGATCCATGCCGCCGGCTATTGTCTTGGAGGCATTCTGCTCGCCACGCTGGCCGCGGCCATGGCGCGAGACGACGAGGACACGTTCAGGACCCTCACGCTGTTCACGACCGAACTGGACTACACCGAGCCCGGCGAGTTCATGCCCTTCATCAACGAGAGCCAGGTCGCCTATATCGAGGACCTGATGTGGGATCAGGGCTATCTCGACGGCAAGCAGTTCTCCGGCTTCTTCCAGCTGCTGCGCTCGAACGACCTGATCTGGTCGCGCATGCTGCGCGAATATCTCCTCGGCGAGCGTCAGGGCATGTCCGATCTGATGGCCTGGAATGCCGATGCCACCCGCGTGCCTTTCGCCATGCAGTCCGAGTTGCTGCGCAGCCTGTTTCTCAGGAACGACCTCGCGGAGGGACGTTACCGGGTAGACGGCAAACCGGCAGTCATCAGTGATATCCGCGCTCCGGTCTTTTGCGTGGCCACGACAAAAGACCACGTCGCGCCCTGGCGGTCAGTTTACAAACTCAACCTGCTCACTGACACCGAGGTCACCTTCCTGCTCGGCAGCGGCGGCCATAACGCCGGTGTGGTCAGCGAACCCGGGCACAAGGGCCGCCGTTACCAGGTGGCGACCCGACGCGAGGGTGATCACTTCGTGGATCCCGACACCTGGCAGTCGATGGTCCCGGTAAAGGAAGGCTCCTGGTGGCCGGAGTGGCAGCGCTGGCTGGTTGAGCACTCCGGGAGGCGTGTCTCACCGCCGTCCATGGGTGCGCCGGAGAAGGGCTATCCCGTCATCGGAACCGCGCCGGGAAGCTACGTCCTGCAGGATTAAACGATCAGACGGCCCTCTGGAATTGTCGTCGCTTCAGTGGCTGTAAATCTCGGTGAGCGCGTTCTGAAGTTCGGCGTCACCCAGTTGCTCCAGTGGCAGCTGTAACAGTTGAAGCATTCTGTATCCGATGGCCTGGCGAGTCAGCTCAAAGGCCTGGCGCTTGTCCTCATCGCCGCCTGGCGCATGTGAGGGGTCCGGGTAGCCCCAGTGCACTTTCACGGGACTGCCGGGCCAGTACGGGCATGTCTCGGCGGCCGCACTGTCGCAGACTGTGATGACGATGCGCAGCTGCGGCGCATCGGGGCCGGTGAACTCGTCCCAGCTTTTGCTGCGGTAGTTGGAGGTGTCAATACGGGCCTTGTTTAACACTTCGATGGCAAAGGGATTCAGCCGGCCACTGGGCGCGCTGCCTGCGCTGTAGGCGCGAACATCCTTTCCGAGGCGGTGAGCCCAGTAGTTGAGCATGCCTTCGCTCAACACGCTGCGCGCCGAGTTATGGGTGCAGAGGATCAATACATTGGTTGTCATGTTCAATTCTTCAGCAGCATGAGGACCGGGACTTGACCGGCATGCCGACCGGCTTGCCCCGGACCGGAGCGCAGCACGCGCTGCCCTCGGAAGCTGTCTGTTGTTCGTTGAACACGGCAACGTTGCCGAGGGTACGGAAATGCTCCCAGGGGATGCCCTGCGGATCCACTATCCAGTGCTTCTCGCTCCGGGCGTAGCAGCAGGTCGTTTCACCTTCGTCAATCAGCGCCCTATCGGCGCTTCCGGCGGCCTGCCTGAGATTCTCGAGTTCTTCTGCGCTATCGGTCTGGAACCCAGGGTGGTCCAGTCCTGACTTGCTGCCCCGTGTCGAGATGGCGAAATTCACACGCGGGTCTTCCAGCATCCACCTGGCATAATCAGCCTCAACGCGTGCCGGCTGCGCCGGGAACAGCTGCGAGTAAAACGCGATGCTGGTTTGCAGATCATCGACGTGCAGATGCACATGAAAACGTTTCATCATCTAATCCTTCAACAGTTGCAGTTGGATGCCACCTCGTCCAGGCATGCCTGGCCCTGGCAGCAGTTGTCTGTGAGGTAAGCCAGCACCTCGTTCATGCAGGCGTACCGGGCGCGGTAGATCAGGTTTCGACCGCTGCGTTCCTGGGTAATCAGGCCCGCATGCATCAATTCCTTCAGGTGGAATGACAGGGTGGCGGCCGGGATATCGAGTTCCCCGGCGATGGCGCCCGGGGTCAAACCGTCCCGGCCGGCAACGACCAGTGTACGAAAAGCCTTGAGTCGGTGCGGCTGGGCCAGTGCAGCCAGGGCGTTGATAACGGCTGTTTCTTTCATAATTCAAATGTATTGGAAATATAAAATAATGCTAGCAGCAATGCGTCCGGGTGACAAGCCGTCCTGTAGTCGACTTCAGAGGAAGGCCGCAGGGTAGCAGCTTGCGCTGGACATACCTGCCTGCGCCTCAGGCGCGCCATTCCTGTGCGAGGCGCCATGGCGGATCCAGGATAAATGGGCTCAGACACCAATGGCGCTTACTTAAGTCGAAATCGTGATAAATAGCCACGGAATCCACGGAAGACACGGAAATTATCTGTGAATATTCCGTGTTTTTCCGTGTGTTTCCGTGGCCATTGGTACTTTAAATACAACAACGATATCCCTTAAGTAAGCGCCACCCGGGTCAGGCTCGATTGCTTTGTCGAAAATGGTGTAATACTTCTTCCGCTTTGCCTCGAAGAGGACAGGTGATGCCCTAATACATGAAGGGCAGAGTTAACCCGACCTTGATTGTTGAGGGTTGACTGTCTCATAGCGCTTTTCTTCATTCCCGGCAGTCTTGCCGTTACGGGTATAATCGGCGCATCCTTCGACGTATTCCAATCATCCCCCTGCGCAATGACCATCAGCCTCTCGCAATGTTTTCGCCGCCTGCCCGGGACCCTGCTCATCGCCTGCACGGTGATGTGCCTGCCGGGGTGCGGGCCGGAACCCGAAGCGGTCGCGCCGAAGGGCGAACCCGTGCATCTGGTCGAGACCGCGCCGGTGGTCAGAGACAGTCTCAGCGTGGTGCGCACCCGTACGGGTACCCTGCGCGCCCTGCGCGAGGTAAAAATCTATACACAGGAAGAAGGGCGCATCACCGACCTGCCGGTCTATGAGGGTGACCGGGTCAAGACGGGCGACGTGGTGGTCAGGCTGGACGATGCGCTCATCAAGGCGCAGCTCGCCCGGGCCGTCGCCACGCGCAAGCAGGCAGAACAGAATCTCAACCGCCTGAAGGAACTGCGCGGCAAGAAGCTCGTCTCCGAGGATGAATACGCCCGCTCCCGGACCCAGCTCGAGGTCTCCGAGGCCGATGAACAGGTGCTCAAAACCCGCATGGGCTACACCACCATCGAGAGCCCCCTGAACGGGGTGGTGAGCGAGCGGCTCTCGGAGCCGGGTAACGTGGCGGAGCGCAACCAGCACCTGCTCACCATCTCCGATCCCTCGTCGCTGGTAACGGAACTACCGGTCTCCGAACTCATCCTGCCCGACCTGGCCGTTGGCGATGTCGCCAGGGTTCGCATCGACGCCCTGGGCGACCGGGTGTACGAAGGCCGCATCACCCGCATCTATCCGACGCTCGACCCGCTGACCCGCCGCGGCACTATCGAGGTGGAAATCGCCCCGGTTCCCGCGGGAGCCGCGCCGGGGCAGCTCTGCCGGGTGGAACTCAGCACCCGGGCGGCGCGCCGCCGGGTGATACCGTTCTCCGCACTGCGCCGGGATGAGGCGAGTGAGTACGTATATGTCGTGGATGGCGAGGGCAGGGCGCAGCGGGTGGATGTCACCAGCGGCCTGCGTCTCGGAGAGAAGGTCGAAATCAGGCAAGGGCTCGAAGACGGTCAGCAGGTCGTCACCCGCGGGTTTCTCAACCTGATACCCGGCAAGCCGGTGAAGCGCGTCGAGCGCGCTACTCCCTAGGATGCCCGCACCGTCTGCACGCAGCGGAGGGCTGGCGTCATGGTCGATACGCCACCCTGTCGGCGTCACCATGATCGCGCTGGCGGTCATCGTGCTGGGCGTGTTCGCCTTTTCCCGGCTTGCTATCGACCTGCACCCGCACCTGATTTATCCCGAGGTGCGGGTGCGCATCGTGAGTCCCGGCGTGCCGGCCACGGTAATGGAGGACCAGTTCACCCGGCAGCTGGAAGAGCAACTGGCGATTACCGAGGATGCCATCGGGGTGCAATCGCGCACCGGCGAAGGCGCGGTGTCGGTGGATCTGTCGTTCGAGTATGGCAAGGACATCGATATCGCATTGCGCGATGCTAGCACCCGGCTCGACCGGGCCAAGCGCTTTCTGCCGGACACTCCTGATCCGCCCATCATCTACAAGCGCGATCCCGCGCAGATTCCGGTGCTGGAATTCGTGGTGAGCTCACCGCTGCGCGACCCGGTCGAGTTGCGCAGCTGGGTGGATGATGTCTTCAGCAAATGGTTCATCAACCTGCCCGGCGTGGCCGCCGCGGAGGTTGGCGGCGGCCTCATCCGCGAGATTCAGGTGCTGCCCGACCAGCAGCGTCTGGCCGGGATGGGACTGACCATGCAGGATGTCACCGATGTCCTGCAGCGGGGTAACCGGGAAGACCCTGCGGGCCGCCTGAAGATGTCGAGCCAGGAACTCTCGGGGCGCATCAGCGGGCGTTTCACCAGCGTGGAGCAGATCGCGGAACTGCCGCTGCGGCTCCAGCAGGGCGGTCTGATCCACCTGCAGGAGGTGGCCGAGGTCCTCGATACCCACGAGGACGAGCGTCTTCGTGTGCGCGTCAACGGGGAGCCCGGCATCAAGCTCTCCATCCAGAAGCAGCCGACCGCCAATACCATCGCCGTCGCCGATGCCGTGGAGCAGCGGCTGGACTGGCTGGCGGCCGAAGACCTCATCCCGGAGGACATCCATATCCGCAACGTGTCCGACCAGTCCGTCTACATCCGCCAGGCCCTGACGAACTCGGGCATGGCGGCCATCAGCGGCGCGCTGCTCGCCATGCTGGTGGTGTACATCTTTCTCGGTAACCTGCGCCGCACCCTCATTATCGGCAGCGCCATTCCCATCGCGATCATGGTGACGTTTGTGATCATGGGTCTCGGCGGGTTGACACTGAACATCATGACCCTGGGTGGCCTGGCGCTGGGTGTCGGGCTGATCGTGGACAATACCATCGTGATGCTGGAGAACATCTATCGCCATCAGCGGCTTGGCGAGGGAGACCTCGCCGCCGGAACGCATGCCGCGCAGGAGGTCAACAGCGCCATCGTCGCCTCCACCAGCACCAACCTGGCGGCGGTGCTGCCCTTCCTGTTTATCGGTGGTCTGACCGGGCTGCTGTTCCGGGAACTGATCTACACCATCTCGGCCTCCATTCTGGCATCCCTTGCCATCGCCCTGACGCTGGTGCCGGCCCTGGCCGCCAGGGTGCACACCCTGGACACGGGGCGGCTGCGCCAGCGGGTGGATGCGGGCATGGGCTGGCTGCAGGAACGCTATGCCGGGCTGGTCGACCGCGCGCTGGGATTTCCGTATCGGGTGATACTGGTTTTCGTGGTGCTGCTGGGAATCTCCATCCGGAGCTTCTTCGGCGGACAGGAGATATTTCTACCCGACATGGATGACGGGCGGATCTCGGTCAGCGTGACCGCGGATCCGGGGGTCACCCTGGATGACATGGACCGCAGCGTGCACATCCTCGAAGGACTGTTTCAGTCGCAGCCGGAGGTGGAACAGGTGTTCTCCACCATCGGCGGGTTTATCTTCGGGCGCACGCAGCGCGAGTCGCCGAGCAGCAGTTCCCTCAAGGTGCAGCTGCTGCCCGTATCCCTGCGCGACATCAGCAGCGAGGAATGGATCCAGCGCATGAACCGGACGATTGCAGACAGGCAACTGGCCGGCCTCAAGGTGAATATGCGCACCGAGGGAATACGCGGCATACGCACCAGCCGCGGCGATGACGATATCAGCCTCCGTATTCAGGGACCGGAGCTGAAAACCCTGGAAAGCATCGCCGACGAAATCGTGCGGCGCCTGAGGCGCATCGACGGGCTGCGCAATGTGCAGCACTCCTCGGAGGAGGTGCACCATGAAATCGACATCGCCATCGATCGCGAGCGCGCCAGTGTTCTCGGCCTCGACGTCAAGGACGTGGGAGACGCCATGCGCATCGCCCTGGAAGGGGAAGTGGTGACCGATTACATCGAGGGTGACCGCAGCTATGACGTGCGCCTGCGGCTACCCCCGGTGGACGCCGCAAACCCCCAGGAGCTGGAGTCGGTGCTGTTGTTCCCCGGGCAGACGGACCGCAAGGCCATCTACCTGGGCGATGTGGCGCGGGTCAACCTGATCGAGGCGCCCTCCGAGATCCTGCGCGACAACCAGCAGCGCATCGTCGAGGTGAGCGCCACCGTGGATGCCGGTGCGACCCTGGGCGGGCGCCTGCGCGCCATCGATGCCAGCCTCAAGGATCTTGACGTGCCTGCGGGCTACTCCCTTTACGACGGCGGCGCCAGGAAGACCCTGCAGGAAGGCCGCAATCTTGCCGTGATGCTGATGCTCCTGGCGCTGTTCCTGGTGTTCGTGGTGATGGCGGTACAGTACGAGTCGCTGGGCAATCCCTTCATCATTCTGCTGAGTGTTCCCTTTGCCCTGATCGGCGTGGCGATCGGCATTCATGCCGTCGACCTGCCGATGTCGATGCCGGTCAAGCTCGGCATGATCATGCTGGCCGGCATTGTGGTGAACAACGCCATCGTGCTGGTCGAGTATGTCGAGATCATGCGCGAGCGGGGGCGCTCCATCCGGGAAGCCATTCTCGAGGCGGCGCGCCTGCGGCTGCGCCCCATCCTGATGACCACGCTCACCACCGTGGTCGGCATGCTGCCGCTCGCCATCGGCATCGGGGAGGGCTCCGAAATGCTCCGTCCCCTGGCGGTTACCATTGTCGCGGGGCTTTCCTTCTCGATGCTGGTGAGTCTGCTGCTGGTGCCGGTGCTCTACGAGCTGACCCATCTGCGACAGTGGCGACAGAAAACGCCGCCGCGCACGGCCTGAGGCCCGTTACGGCAAGCGATTGCTACATGCGATGGTGATTAAATGGCCACGGAAGCACACGGAAATACACGGAATGAATAGAATACGTATCCGTCCATACACCCCGTATTTACCGCAAAGACGCAGAGTGTGCCGAGAAATTCTTCAACAAACACAAGGAAACGAAGTTGCATCTTTGCGGTGAATCCAATTCACTATGGGGGTACACAGAATTAATATCTTTCCGTGTGCTTCCGTGTGCTTCCGTGTGCTTCCGTGTGCTTCCGTGGCCATAGTGAACAGCGGCAGGAGGCACTGCCATGGATCATGAAGAGTCTAATGCCTGGGCGAATTAACATGCGGATTTCGTCTAACCACGAATTTCCCGGGACGCAGCCATGACACACAATCTCTATATTACCGGTGCCGAGCAAGGCAGCGGAAAATCGGTCATCGTGCTGGCGGTGATGGAATTGCTGTCCGGTTATGCCGAGAAGGTCGGTATCTTCCGCCCCGTGGTGCGCAGCACGCCGCAGGAGGACGACCTGCTGCGCCTCCTCACCACGCGCTACCAGCTGGATTACCCGCCCGAGTCGCTCTACGGCGTCAACCTGGAGACGGCGCGCGAGCTGATCAAGTCAGATCGCTACGACGAACTGCTGCGCATCATTCTGGACCGCTTCGGCACCCTCAATGCTGACTGCGAACACGTTATATGCATCGGTTCCGACTATTCCGGCGTCAGTGGCATGCTGGAGTTCGATTTCAATATGGATGCCGCCAACAACCTCGGCTGCCTGCTGATGCCGGTGGTCAGAGGCAAGGACCGCGGGGTACAGGAGGTCACCGATGCGACGCTGGCCTTCCTCATGTCGCTGCGCGACCGGGACTGCGATATTGCGGCCGTTATCGTCAACCGCGTCTCCGGCGGTGATGTGGCGGCGGTGAGCACGGAACTGCAGCGCCGCCTGAAGGGTGAGGCGCCGGTGTACGTGGTGCCGGAAGAGCCGCTGCTCGGTCAGCCCACCATGGGCGACATCGCCCGCGCCCTGAATGCCCGTATCTACCATGCCGGCGGGGAAGCCCTGAACCGCGAGGTGCGCAACTTCAAGGTGGCGGCGATGCAGCTGCCCGATTTTCTCTCCTACATCAACGAGGGCAGCCTGATCGTCACGCCTGGCGACCGCGCCGACATCATCCTCGGCAGTATCATTTCCTATACTTCGAAAACCTATCCGGCCATTGCCGGCATCCTGCTCACGGGCGGGCAGGAGCCGGCCGAGCAAGTGATGAAACTGATCGCGGGTCTCGGCAATCCGCCTGTGCCGATCCTCGGTGTGGACACGGATACCTTCACCACGGCCGTGAACGTGACCTCGGTTACCGCCGTACTCACGCCGGAGAACCGTCGCAAGATCGCCGCCGGCCTGGGTATCGTGGAGCAGTCGCTCGATCTCGCGGCCCTGCGCCAGCGCCTGCAGACCTCGCATTCGACGCGCGTCACCCCGTTCATGTTCGAGCACGAACTGATCCGGCGGGCGAAGGCGAAGCGGGTGCGCATCGTGCTGCCGGAGGGTCTGGACGAGCGTATCCTGCGCGCCGCCGAAATGCTGCGCCTGCGCGACGTGGCCGACCTGACCCTGCTTGGCGACCCGCAGGCGGTGCGAACGCGGATCAGCGAGCTGGGGCTGCAGCTCGACAGCATCGATATCATCGACCCGCTCGCCTCGTCGCTGCGTGAGTCGTTCGCCGATACCTACCATGAACTGCGCAAGCACAAGGGCATTTCCCGCCAGATGGCGCTGGATGCCATGGCCGATGTAAGTTATTTCGCCACCATGATGGTTCATCACGGCCACGTCGACGGCATGGTCTCGGGCGCGCTGCATACCACGCAGCAGACCGTGCGCCCGGCCTTCGAGATCATCCGTACCCGGCCAGGGATTTCGATTGTCTCCAGTGTGTTCCTGATGTGCCTCGAGGATCGCGTACTGGTTTATGGCGACTGCGCCATCAACCCGGACCCGACTGCCGAGCAGCTCGCCGACATCGCCATCAGCTCGGCCGCGACGGCGCGCATGTTCGGCATCGAGCCGCGCGTTGCCATGCTGTCCTATTCCACCGGGAAATCCGGCAAGGGTGTGGCCGTCGACAAGGTGGTGAAGGCAACGGAGCTCGCCAGGCAGATCGAGCCGGATCTGCTGCTGGAGGGGCCGATCCAGTACGACGCCGCGGTGGATGCCAGTGTCGCCCGCACCAAGCTGCCCGGCAGCCAGGTCAAGGGCCAGGCGACGGTGTTCATCTTTCCCGACCTCAATACCGGCAACAACACCTACAAGGCAGTGCAGCGTTCCGCCGACGCGGTAGCCATCGGGCCGGTGCTGCAGGGCCTCAACAAGCCGGTCAATGACCTGAGCCGCGGCTGCACGATCGCCGATATCGTCAACACCGTGGCGATCACCGCCATCCAGGCGCAGGCCGAACGGGACGGCGCATGAACATCCTCGTCATCAATTCGGGGAGTTCCTCCATCAAGTACCGGATCCTCGACGTGGCGGACGGAACCGTGCTCACCGGCGGCAGTCTGGAACGCATCGGCGAACCGGAAAGCCGGCTGATCCATCACTGGCAGGACCCCGCGGGGGGGCGGCAGGAAACCACCCGCCGCGCCCCGGTAGCCGACCATGCGCAGGCCTTCGAAATGATCGTGACGGTGATGCGGGAGTCGGGTGCATCCGCACAGTTTGCCCCCGATGCCATCGGGCACCGCGTGGTGCATGGCGGCGAGCGTTTCCGGGCGCCGACCCTGATCGATGCAGAGGTGGTGGAAGCGCTGCGGACGATGTGTGCGCTCGCGCCGCTGCACAATCCGCCCAATCTCACCGGCATCGAGGTCTGCCTGGCGCAGTTCCCGCAGGTGCCGCAGGTGGCCGTGTTCGACACCGCGTTTCACCAGACCCTGCCCGCGAAAGCTTTCCGCTACGCCGTGCCCGATGCCTGGTATCAGGGGCATCATGTGCGTCGCTACGGCTTTCACGGCACCTCCCATGCCTGGGTCGCCCGGCAGGCGGCCGCCTGGCTGCAGCAATCGCCGGAATCCCTCCGGCTGATCACCCTGCACCTCGGCAACGGCGCCAGCGCCGCGGCCATCGAGGCAGGTCGGTGCATCGACACCTCCATGGGCTTCACGCCGCTCGAAGGACTGATGATGGGCACCCGCAGCGGCGATATCGACCCGGCCATCCTGGTCTATCTCAACCGCGAAACCGGCATCGACCTCGAGGATCTGGACTACCAGCTGAACCAGGAAAGCGGCCTGAAGGGCATCTGCGGCGTGAACGATATGCGCGAGGCGCAGCGTCTCGCCGCGAACGGCGACGAACGCGCCCGGCTTGCCATCGACATGTACTGCTACCGGATACGCAAATACATCGGCGCCTATTACGCCGTGCTCGGCCACCTCGATGCCCTGGTGTTCACCGCCGGTATCGGTGAGAACTCGCCGGCCATCCGGGGACAGTCCTGCGCTGGCCTGGAGCGGTTCGGTATTCGAATCGACGATGCCCGCAACGCGCAGGCCGCTGCGGGGGTATTCGAAATACAGGCGAAGGATGCTCCGGTCCGGGTGCTGGTCGTTCCGACCAACGAGGAACTCGAGATCGCCCGCCAGACGCACGCCTGCCTGATGCTGCGGCACCAGGGTGCGAAACCCTGAACAAGGCTTTTCCTCGGCATGGCTCTTCCTGCCATGCAGGTACAGGCCTGTCCGCGAACAGGCGGTGCCAATATGGGATTCTTCGCGGACATACCCTGAAGGGCACAAGAGCCCGCTCCTGCAGGTGGCAGGCCTGCCGTCAGATTCGCACCTGATGACCTTCAGCGCTGGCAGAACGGCCGATCGTCCGGATTTTCGATGCTGTCGACGATCGCCTCGACCAGCTGGTTCAGTTCCTGTACCGAGATGGCGCTCAATACCCGGTTGAGCAGTACCGGTGGCACGCCGGCATGGACGGTGCGGCCGTCGCCCAGCCGGATGGTCAGCGCCGCGGCATGTTTCTCGGGACCGTGTCCGGCTTCGGTCAGCAGTTCTTCGGAATCCGCCAGCAGCTGTTCGTAGCAGGCCTCGACGGCCGCGGTGGTTTCATCGTCGAGATCCTCCGGGATGGCTACCAGCAGACCCATATCGTCCCGGCGTTGCTCGCAGGGAATCGCGTGCTGTTCCAGCCAGGCAAGGAACCGGTTCAGGGATTGTTCATCAAAAAGGATGTATTCCAGCATGGATCATTCACCGGCTCTCATGGAGTCGGTGACAAGCATAGTGGATTTCGGGGTTGAACTGCTATCATCTCTCGCCGGCTGGCGGTAACGGAATTGTACCGTCTGGCTGTCATGGCGATTACACCAAGGGTGTTGTTCCTGATAACGATCATAGGGTCACGGAATCACACGAAAATCATGATCGTCGCCAGCGGATATTCCGTGTTTTCCGTATGATTCCGTGGCTATTTATCGGGCTTGTGGTCCAGGGCAGCAGCATTCATACCTGACCGGCCCGTTTTCTCACCGAAACGCAGGGAGCCGCATGTTCGTCGCCGTCTATCGCTGGATTGACCGCAATATCCTCGAACTGGGGCGCGAGCTTCGCCTGAGTTATCTGCCGCCGCTGATGGTTTACGTGGCGGCCGGGATCTCCGGATTGACGGGCATCGTCGGCACCTTCTTCGTCAAGGACTACCTGGGGCTATCCGCGGAATTTCTCGCCGCGCTCGGTTTCTGGGCGGGCATCCCCTGGTCGCTGAAGATGCCGCTGGGGCACCTGGTGGATCTCATCTGGCGCTGGAAGGCGGGGCTGGTGTTCGTCGGCGCCGGTCTCATCGCCGCGAGTCTCGGGATCATGATCGGCCTGATCGGTTATACCGATCTTATGCGCGGGGTCATGCCGGTCGAGGCCTGGTTCGTGCTCAGCGCCCTGCTTGCCCCGGTCGGCTATGTCGTTCAGGACGTGGTCGCTGACGCCATGACAGTCGAGGCCGTACCGCGCGTGGATGCCGAGGGCAGGGCGTATCCAGCGGGAACCCTCAAGCTGATGCACACCACCATGCAGACGCTGGGTCGCGTGGCGATCATCAGCGGCAGCGTGGCGGTTGCCGCGGTCAACCTGTTCATGTTCGATGGCGTCGAGACCCTTCCCGAGGTCGCAAAGGTGCACATCTACCAGAACATTTATACGCTGGCGCTCGTCATTCCGCTCATCTCGGTGCTGGGAGTGGGGCTGGCGAGCGTGCTGCGTCTCCGCGACCAGCGGCGCCTGCGGCGCAAGGGTTTCAGCCAGACCGAGGTCCATGAGATGCTCTCGGTTCACAACGAGGCGCCGGCCCCGAACTGGTGGATACTCGGCGGCAGCCTGGTGTTCGTCGCCTTCACGCTGACAATGGGACTCTCGGACGTGCCCTGGAACCAGGAAATCATCTTCGCGGGCTCCCTGGCGATCATCCTGTTTCTCATGAACCGCCTGGTCAAGGTGCTGGAACCGAAGGCCCGCTACACCCTGGTGGGCACGGCCATCGTCATCTTCGTGTTCCGCGCCGTGCCGACGCCCGGCGCCGGTTCCACCTGGTGGATGATCGATGTGCTGGGCTTCGACCAGCATTTCCTGTCGGTGCTGTCGCTGATCGGCAGCGGCCTCACACTGGCGGGCATGTTCATCTTCCGTCGCTTCATGGCGGAGAAGTCGATCGCCTACGTGGTCGGATTCCTGACCGTCGCCGGTACGCTGCTCAGCCTGCCGGTCATCGGCATGTATTACGACCTGCACGTGTGGACGGCCGCCCATACCGGCGGCCTGGTGGATGCGCGCTTCATCGCCCTGGTGGACACGGCGCTGGAGTCGCCGCTTGGCCAGATCGCGATGATCCCCATGCTCGCCTGGATCGCCAATTCCGCGCCCGCTCGCCTCAAGGCCACGTTCTTTGCAGTCATGGCCTCGTTCACCAACCTGGCGCTCTCACTTCAGCAGCTGGGCACCAAGTATCTCAACCAGATCTTCACCGTCACACGCGAGGTCAGGGACCACGCCACGGGTGCGGTCAGCGTGCCGGCCGATTACAGCGAACTGGGCATGTTGCTCATCACGGTTACGGCGCTGACATTCCTGTTGCCGATGGCGGCCATTCTGTTTGTGAAGCTGACCCGTTTCCGCACGGCCTGATGAAGAAAAACCTAATGACCATGGAAACACTCGGAAATACACGGAAAAGTAAAAATGCAAGAAGTGAGAAGTGAACGGTGTAATGTCTGTAGCTTGACGCCGGGTGCAGCGAAGCCAGACAGGCATCGCTCACTGACAGACAAAATATCGATGGCCACGCAAGCACACGGAAATTATCAGAATGTGGTTCATGCTGTGCAGCGGCTATTCAATTTCCATTCATAAGGAAATGCATTCACCGCAAAGGCGCAAAGAACGCAAAGTTTTTAATGGGTTTCATAAAAGAATTTCTCTGCGTACTTTGCGTCTTTGCGGTTAAAACCATGTTAATAGATCGACGCTATTTAACGGTATCAGTGCCTGGCTGCTGCAGGATTCGGATCAGGCGGGACAGCGTCGCTGCTGCGTGTTAAAGTCGCACGCTGCACTTTTCCGGATAACACCAGACAGGGAGACCGAAATGAAACGACTGCTAAACCATGCCTTGCTGCTGTTCGCGCTGATGACTTTCACCGCGGCGTGCAGCCTGATCGGCGCCACTCAGGAAGCCGGGGCGGGAGTCGGCGCCGCCGGTACCCCCGTTTCGACGCTTGCCCGCGTCACCCAGCGCGGTGAACTCATCCTGGGTACCTCCGGCAACATGCCGCCGATGACCCAGGCGCTTGCCGATGGCAAGGTGGTCGGGTTCGATATCGACATGGCCCGGCTGATGGCGAGCGGGATGAACGTCAAATTAAACATCAAGGTGCTGCCCTTTGATCAACTGCTGCCCGCACTGGAGCGCGGTGATGTCGACGTGGTGATCTCCAACCTCACCATGACCCCGGAGCGCAATCTGCATGCCGCCTTCGTCGGTCCCTACATGACCTCGGGCAAGTGCGTCATCACCCGGCGTGCGGACCTGGCCAAGGCGCAAGAGGCGAAGGACATCAACGTACCCGAAACCCGGTTAGCCGCGCTGGCCGGCTCAACCAGTGCGGATTTCGTCAGGACGCTGCTGCCCAGGGCCACGCTGACGCTGGTTCAGAGCAACGAGGAAGGCGTCGGACTGATCACCGATAACAAGGTGGATGGAATGATGGCCGATTATCCCATCTGCCTGTCGATACTGCAGCGTCATCCCGAGGCCGGTTTCGTTTCGCTGATGTCACTGCTGAATTACGAGCCCATCGGCATAGCCGTGCCGGCACAGGACACGCTGTTCATCAACTGGACCGAGAATTTCCTGCAACGTTTGCAGGGGGTCGGCCTGTTCGATGAACTCAGCAACAAGTGGTTTGGAACGGCAGTCGTGGAGGGCGGGAGTGAATGAGCCGGTCATGATTCCCGGGTTATTTGTTCCAGTTTGGCGACCACGTCGCGGAAGGTTTCCTCGTTGCGTTCGTTGAGCTCCATCAGGGCGCGGTGAGCCTTGAGCAGGGTGTGTGACAGGGATTCCCTGTCCACTTCCCTGCGGGGCAGTTCCTGTTCACCGCCGGCCGGTACGGGGGCCCTGGATGCGATGTCGAAGACCTCGTCCAGCGCCATGCTGGTCAGCACCGCGTTGATATCCGGGCGGTCTGATACGATGGTGACCTGCGGGGCTCCCTGGTTCTGCATCTCCCTGGCGATCCGGACCAGAAGTCCGAGATTGGTGCTGTCGATGCAGTCGGTTGCGGTCAGGTCGATGACGAAACCCTCAGGCGTCGGACCCGCGAACAAGGCCTCCAGGAAGCGGTCCAGGGAGTGGCCCAGGGTGTAACGGATATCGCCGACGAAGCGCAGCACATGGATCCCGTCATGGCTGGCGTGGAGGATCTTCCCGTTTTCCATCGTTCAGTGCCTGGTGATTACCATGATGGCGATGTCGTCCGGCAGATGCTTGTCGGCGAGCACCTCCAGACCCACGGTCATTTCCCCGAGATCGAGACCCGTGCCCTCCAGTGAGCGGGAGAGCAGTTCGCCGTAGCGCTTTTGCAGTGCTTCCGCGGGCATCAGTTCCAGTATCCCGTCTGAAACCATCATCAGGTCGAACGCCGCCGGCAGGTCGAGCTGACCGAGCGTGAATTCCGTGTCGTAGAACATCCCGATCGGGCGCCCCCGGTACTCGAGTGCGCGCACTTCCTGCCCGTCGTTCAGCAGCGGGTAGGGAAACTGACCCGCGTTGCTGCAGAGCAGGGTGTTCTCCGCCTTGTCGATCACGCCGTAGAACATGGTGAGGTGTTTGTCGAGGTTCTGTCGGTAGACGTCGCGATTCAGGCGCATAAGGACTTCCTGCGGCTGGAGTATGGTTTTATCGCCCGACTGCCACAAGGCTTCGCGGTACTGGGTCATGAGGGTGTTGATCATCACGGTCACGAAAGCCGATGCCGCCCCGTGCCCGGAAACATCCGTCATGTAGAAGCCAATATGACGATCGTCGATGGGGAAGTAGTCGACGAAGTCGCCGCTGAGATACATGGAAGGAAACAGCCGCCGCCTGAAAGTATAGACGCCGAAACACTTGTTGTCCTCCGGCAGCATCTGCAGCTGGATCCTGCGTCCCGCTTCCTCATCTTCCTGGAGCTGCTCCAGGGTGCGTGTCAGTTCCTGATTCAGGGTTTCCAGATTTTCGCGGTATTCCCGGTTCTGGCGCAGCAGTTCCGCGTGATCGAGGACGCGGCGTACGGCGCTTTCCAGCACCGCCATGTCGTGGATGGGTTTGGTGATGTAATCCCAGGCGCCGCGTTTCAGCGCCTGCACGGCGTAATTCAGCAGACTGACGCCGGACACCACGATAACCGGGGTTTCCGGCGATTCGGCGGTGATGGTGGACAGGACTTCCAGTCCGTCCATCCCCGGCAGGCGCAGGTCGCACAACACCACATCCGGGTGTTCACGCCGGAAAGTCTCGATGCCCGAGGGGCCGTCGCTGGCCTCCAGCATGGTGAAGCCGCTGTCAGAGAGATAGGCCACGATCCCCCTGCGAATCGGTGATTCGTCTTCGATAGTCAGGATTTTAGCGGCTTCCGCCATGGCAGTGCCCTGTGAACGTTGTGGCAAACCTGATTGATTTTACCGGTATCGCTTTTGCATTCCGGTGATGCTTAGCTGCAGGCGGTTTTCACACGGACGGAGTGGGGGATTGGAACGGCAGTGACTGTAGTAACAGGGAACCGGTACGGGTTTCCGCTTGCGCCAATGTTCGATCATGGTGATAGATCAATCAGGCTCTCCTCTGAACTGTAGTCAAGTATACCTATCCTTGACCGCTGAGGGATACGCCTTCAGTGCGGTTTCCTCCCGAGAGGCAGGCGCATGATGAAACAGGTCCCCTGGCCCGGTGCGGAGTTGACATCGATGGTGCCTTTGTGCTGTTCGGTGACAATGAAATAGGACACCGACAGTCCCAGTCCCGTCCCCGCGCCGACCGCCTTGGTGGTGAAAAAAGGTTCGAATACCCGACGGCGTGTGGGTTCGTCCATGCCGGGTCCGTTATCCTCGACTTCGATGCGGGCATAGTCGTTTTCCTTGCGGGTGCGCAGGGTTATCCGATGCGGCAGGGAGCCGCCATCCATGGCCATGGCCTGTGCGGCGTTCTTGACCAGATTGAGGAGCACCTGCTCGATCTCCATCGGTTCGCAGATCACCGTATCCAGCTCCGGATCCAGATCGCGCACGATTTCGATGTCTCTGAAGTCGTACTTCTTTTTCAGGTCATAGTCATTGGCGGCCAGCCTCACGGCCGTATCCAGTATCTCTTCTATCCGGGCCGGCTGGAACTCGGAGTTCGTGCTGCGGCTGAAGGCCAGCATGTCGGCGATGATGCGGCTGGCGCGGCTGGATGCCTGGCGTATGGATTCGACAAATTCCAGGATGCCGCGTTCTTCCAGGTAGCGATAAACGAGCTGCAGATCCACGCCCAGCGATTCGGCCACCTGGCGGTTGGCTTCAAGATCCGCGGTAAGCCGGCGCTGGATGTTCTGGCTGCTCTGCAATACCCCGCTCAGCGGGTTGTTGATTTCATGCGCCATGCCGGCGGCGAGCCCGCCGACGGACATCATCTTTTCGGTCTGCACCATCATCTGCTCGATGCGTACCCGATCGGTGATATCGTCGACCCGTATCACCGCGCCCACCGCGCCGTTGGTCGCCAGAGGATAGACCATGACGTCCGCATAGCGCGTTTCACCGTCCCTGTCGGTGACCAGGCTGAGCCGCTCCGTGCTGATCTGGCCATGGGAGCGCATCGACTCCTGCAGGTTGCCCAGCTGGGACTCGAGTTCGGGAAACAGCGCTCCGAATGGCTGGCCGACGGCCTGATCTGTCGGCACACCGGTGGCCTGCTCGGCGCTCTGGTTCCACTCTGTGACCCGTCCCTCGATATCCACGCCGACCAGAACGGATGGCATGGAATCAATGATATTCTTCAGATAGGAGCGCATACGCTGCAACTCCTGATCAAATTGCACGCGTTCTGAAATATCGACGATGGAAGCGAGAATATGGGTCTGGTGGTCGGTCTCCACCGGGCTCAGGCCGATTTCGACGGGAAACTCGCTGCCGTCCTTCCTGAGACCGAACAGATTGCGCCCGAGTCCCATGGCTCTGGCGCGGTGTTCGTCCAGAAAACGGTTGCGGTATTCGTCGTGCCGGCCACGCAGGCGTTCGGGAATCAGCATTTCGACCGGCTGCCCGAGCAGTTCGTCCCTCCGGTAACCGAAGTATTTTTCCAGCTGCGAGTTGACGAGGACGATGCGACCCGAAGTATCCACCATCACGATACCGTTGGGCGCCGACTCGACGACCAGGCGGAAGAGTTTTTCCGCGCGCTTGCGCTGGGTGATGTCCTCGATTTCTCCCACCACCATCAGCGGTTGCCCATCGGCATCCCGGACCAGTCCGGCGCGCGCGCGGACGGTGATAATGGTGTCATCCTTGCGTACGTAGTGCTTCTCCAGATCGCAGCTGCCAATGCGACCCTCGACCAGTTCCTGGAATTTGCCGCGGGTTGATTCCCGGTCATCGGGATGCGTGATGTCATAAATGGACAGTCGTGCAAGCTCTTCCGGCGTGTATCCCAGGATGTCGCACAGTGTGGGATTGACGCTGAGCAGCCGACCATCCAGCCCCGCGGTCAGGATGCCTATCGGGGCATGCTCCAGCGTGAGGCGCAGCTGCTCCTCGCGCTGCCGCAGCTGTTCCAGCGCCTGCTGCCGGGTGGTGATGTCCTCGCCGGAACTGAGGGTTGCCGTGATGTTGCCCGCCTCGTCGAACAGGGGGGTATTGTGCCAGGCGATGAGCCGTTCTTCTCCGGCACGGGTCAGCACCGGATTCTGGAAGTACTCCGGGAGGTTTTCCTGTCCGGCTACCGATCTTTCGAATGATTGCCGCAGCGTTTCCCTGTCACCGGGGGGCACAAAGGCATCAAACCAGTTCCAGCCGATGATCTCCTCTTCCGTGTAGCCGAGCAGTTCGCTGCCCTTGCGATTGATGAGGGTGACTTTCTGATCGGCCCCGATGATCAGCAGCATGACGCCGGCGACATCGAGGTAGCGCTGGGCGGTGTCTTTCTCGATCTGCAGGGAACGTTCCGTCTGCTGGCGGTGGATTTCGCTGCCGACCCATTGGCCCATCAGGCCGAGGATTTCCAGCTCCGTATCGGTGAAGGGCGTTTCTCGCGCGGCGGGGCTGGAGAAGTTAAGCGTGCCATACACCTCCTTGCCTGCGATCACCGGAATGCCGATGTAGGTTTCCAGATGATATTCCCGGTAGCACGGATGGGTTTTCCAGTCCGAGGCCCCGGCATGCACGAATCCTATCGGGCCGCTGGACCTGACCGTTTCACGGCAATAGGTATTGCCGAGTTCGAGAATGTCGCCGGGCTTGATGGAATCATCCGGGATGACGATCTGGATGATTTCGTACTTTTCATCATGGATGTGCGAGAGTATGCCGATTGGCAGGCCGAATTCCCTGCAGCCGTTTTCAAGCAGGGCCTTGAGGCGCCGGGGGAAAGGCAGATTCTGGGCCGAGGTGATTTCATGAAGCGCGCGCAGGGTATCCCCGGTTTGCCGGCGTTCGGTTATTTCATGTTTCAGCGCCGCTTCCGCCTGTTCCCGTTCGCGAATTTCCGACTCCAGCCGGGTATTGCTCTCCGAGAGTTGCCGGGTACGATCGGCGACCCGTTCCTCGAGCTGGGCACGTGATTCACGGACTGCCTGTTCGGCGCTGGCGCGGCGCCGTTCCTCACGACGGATCAGCAGGTACATGATCGCGCTGAAAAACACAAACACCAGAAAGATGGAGGCCGCCTGGCTGAGCAGCTGTTTCCTGTGCGCGGCATACAGGCCGGGATCGGGCAAATCGGCAAGCAGCCAGAGACTGCCCTCGACCTCGGTCGAGAAGCCGATGCGGCTCAATTCTTCCGGTGTCAGTGAGATGCGGTCCTTCAGAACATCGCGGCTGCCGCTATCGGTGACCTCGATCAGGCCGGGTTTGTCCCGCTTGAGCAATATCAACCGATGGTCATGCAACTGGCTATTGGAGAGGATGCGTGCCAGCAGGGCCGGTTTGAAGCTGATAAAGAAGACCCCCTCATTACCGTCATCGGCCTGCCACCGGGACATGATGTCGAAATGGTAGCCTTCGGGATTCGGATGGATAAAAACCTTCTGATCGTTACTCTCGACGAAATGATGGATGTCAGCCTGACACAAGTCCGATACCCGGCTCTCGATGTCTTCCAGCTGCACATCGCCCTGTGCATCGGTGATGGTATAGGCGAAGTAGTCGGGGAAGTGCCGTTTGACCCGTTCCGTGAACTGTTCCCGGATTGCCCGGTTCGAGGGATTGCGGGAGAGTTCACTGATGATGCCGCTTTCCTCCTCGGCAAACAGATGCACGCGACGGCGGATTTCTCCGAGATACAGTTTTATCGTTCTCGCAGCGCCTCTGGTCGAGTGCTGCACCAGGGCGTTCTGGCTGACGAGATAGCCCCGATCGCCTTCCTTTACATATAACGAAAGGAAAAAGCCGGCCAGGACCAGTATGGTGACGATAAGCAGTGTCGTGTAATTCTTCACCGGATGCGGGTTACCGTTGGTGGCAATCGGAAAACACGGTCATTTGCCGGAACCGTTTTTCATTGCAGGATACTCCCTGTCACGCTCGAATTCGAAATATCAGGATACATGGTAAACCGCAAACCGGCGAATGCCGCGTTGTTGTATTGCGGCAAATAACGCTTGCCCATGATCGACCCTTTATGTCTAATCTTGGACCAAATCAGGACGAAAGGGCAGACACAGACATGACCAGTCAGATATCTGAACAGGCTCTGGGCAACGAACAGCCGGATCCCGCCAATATCGTCATCTTCGGCGCCACCGGCGATCTCACCAAACGCAAGCTGGTGCCGGCCCTGGCGCGTATGTACCGGGCCCGGTTGATTCATCCGCTGAGCCGTATCATCGGAGTCGCCAACAACATGGAGGAGGACGCGTGGTTTTCCATGGTGCGCACGGCGCTGGATACCTTCGCGGCCGATCTCGCGTTCACCAGTGAGGAGTGGGAGAGCTTTGCCGCACGCCTGCACCTAGTTCGCGGCGACCTGTCCGAGGAGTCGACCTATGCGCAGATCGCCGGATCACTCGCCCCCCTGAATGAGCGCGTCAACGTGATGTTCTACCTGGCCATTCCCCCGGACTGGTATGCGCGCGTCGCACAGGGGCTGGGGCGCGCGAATCTCGCCGATGAATCCGACGGCTACCGGCGCATCGTCATTGAAAAACCCTTCGGGCTCGACTGGGCCTCGGCGGTCGAGCTGAACCGGCAGTTGCAGGAAATCTTCAGGGAGTCGCAGATCTACCGTATCGATCATTACCTCGGCAAGGAGAGTGTGCAGAACCTGTTTGTGTTCCGTTTCGGCAACAGCATCCTAGAGCCGCTGTGGAACCGCAATTACATCGATCATGTGCAGATCTCGGTGACAGAGACCCTCGGCATCGAGTACCGGGCCGCCTATTATGAAGAGGCCGGTGCACTGCGCGACATGATTCAGAGCCACATGATGCAGGTGATGACCCTGGTGGCTATGGAGCCGCCTGTGGAGTACGCCGCCGATGCGGTGCGCGATGAAAAAGTGAAGGTCCTGCGCTCCATCCGGCCGCTCCGGCCTGACAAGATCGATCAGGTCGCGGTGGGCGCCCAGTACGGTTCGGGTACCATCGATGGCGAACCGGTGCCGGCTTATGTGAAGGAACCCGGCGTGGCGCCGGATTCCGTAAAGGAGACCTTTGCCGCGGTGCGCTTCTATATCGACAACTGGCGCTGGCAGGGCGTGCCGTTCGTGCTGTGGTACGGGAAACGACTGCAGAAGCGGGCCTCGGAAATCGTCATCCGTTTCCGCCAGCCGCCGCATAATATGTTCGACCCGGAAGGTGAACCGCCTGTCGCCGATGCGCTGGTGTTCCGTTTGCAGCCCGACGAGGGCATGTTTCTGCGCATGAACGCCAAGGTGCCGGGTTTGACCACCCGCATGCGCCGCCTGGTAATGCGCGGTCCCTACGCCTCCGGTACCGAAGCGCTGGTCGAGGCCTATGAGACCCTGCTGCACGATGTGCTGCAGGGGGATGCCACGCTGTTTTCCCGCGCCGACGAGATCGAGGCGGCCTGGAAGATTCTCGGTCCGATCCTGGAAGCATGGAACAGGCGCATCTCCATCGATCGCTATCGCGCCGGAAGCTGGGTCGTCCCGGAGGTTGACCGGCTCTTCGAGGGTTGTGTCGGGGGATGGCACAAGCCGACCTGACGTGCCGAGGGATGCAGGTTGTGCCCATCCATGAATAAATCAACTCACCGCAAAGGCGCAAAGAACGCAAAGCTGGTCAAGTTAACCCCGAAAAATTCGGATTGATACTCCTGCAGGGGCAAGCTTGCTCCTGCAGGAAAAATCTCGATTTTTCGGACCGCCGTTAATTGTTCTATGTTTATAGCTATCTTGGCGAGCTTTGCGTCTTTGCGTTGAATAATGGTGTTTATGGACGAACACTGGTTAAACTCACAACATGAATGCACGCAATGCCGCCATTCGCTACCCGCTGCATGTCACCATCAGCGTCCTGTTCATCACCCTGGTCGTCGTGCTTGGGGTCGTGCTCAGCTGGCAGAACTACCGCAAGACCTCCAGCATTATCCTGACCACCGCCGGGCAGGTCTTCGACCAGATCACTCGTGAACTGATTCTCGACTTCAACGGCACCTACCACCCGGTGGCCGGCGCCCTGCGGCTGCTGGCGCTCGCACCGCTCACCACGGCCGCGACGCTGGATGAACGCCTCGAGTCACTGGGGACATTCACCGTAGCGTTGGTCAACGAACCATCTGTGTCCGGAATCCAGGTCGGCTACGCCAACGGGGACTTCTTCATCGTTCGGCCGTTGCGCACAGACGATCTGCGCCGACACTTCGGGGCGCCTGAAAACGCAGCTTTCGTCGTCGATAACGTCGACACCGCAGCCGGCGGTGCGCGGCGCCTGGTGCGGCTTTTTTTCGACGCACAGCCACGGGAGATACTGAGGAAGCCGGCGGAGGCGACAGACTATGATCCGCGTGCGCGACCCTGGTATGCCACGGCGACCGCGCAACCGGCCGCGACCCGGCCCTATCTCTTCCATTTTCTCGGCAAGGTCGGCGCCACTGTGACGCTGGCTGCTCCTGTTCCAGGTGTCGTCGTGGCCTCCGATGTGACCCTGGAACGGTTGTCCGAGACCATCAGCCGGCATCGTATGACGGCGAGTTCCGAGGTCGCACTGGTCGGGGCGGACGGCAAGGTGCTCGCCTGTCACGATCCCGGCAAACTGGTTCGGTCCGCGGTCGGGGGGAAACTGGTGATTGCCGACCTGGCGGAGCTTGGCAGCCCGGTGCTGGCGCGTCTCGCCGAAGACTTCACCCCGGGTGAGCGTTCCCTCGACCTCGAGTTTCAGGGCCGGCGCTGGATCGGCAGCGTGCGCAAGGTCGCCAGTCCCGGCGGTGTGGACCTGTTCGCGCTCATGATCGCGCCGGTGAATGAACTGTTGAGCGAGGCGGTGAGGATGCGCTGGCACTCGCTCATGATTACGGGCCTTATCATCCTGCTTGCGATACCGGTCGTCTGGTTCGTCGCAAGAAAGATATCCCGACCACTGCATCAGCTTGCCGGTGAGGCGAAACTGATCAGCCGCTTCGACTTTGACAGTCCGATCCGCAACCGCTCCTTCATCCAGGAAGTGGATGAACTCGCTGTCGCCATGGGTTTGATGAAAACCACGATCAGCCGTTTTCTCACGCTGATCAATTCACTGGCCGGAGAAAGCAACTTCGATGCGCTGCTCGAAGGCATCACCCGGGAAACCATGTCGGTCAGCGAAGCGGACGGGGTGCTCACCTACCTGGTCGACGAGGATGACGCCTGGCTCGCACCGGGCACGCTGCAACTGCGCGGGCAGGGCAAGCACGGCATCGAGGGGTTGCCGCGTTTCGCCATGACTGACGGCAATGCCCTGGTCAGTGCCGCACGGGGAAAGGAAAGTCGCCTGCTGCGCCTGCGCGCGGGCGAGGAGAGCGGCCTTGATCCGCTGCTGCAGCGCCTCGACGCCAGGGCGATCAATCTGATCGCCCTGCCGCTGCGCAACCGGCAGGATGTGGTCATCGGCGTACTCTGTTTGTTGTTCCGGGGTGAAAACGGGAACAACCCGGCCGAGCCGCAGGAAAATCATGTCGCCTTCGTCAGGGCGTTATCGGGTTTCGCCGCGGTTTCGCTGGAGAGCCGCCATCTGCTGATGATGCAGCAGGCGCTGCTCGATGCGTTCATCAAGCTCATCGCCGGCGCCATCGATTCCAAGTCGCCCTATACCGGCGGTCACTGCCAGCGCGTGCCGGTGCTGACCCGCCTGCTGGCCGAGGCGGCCTGTGCGAGTGATGCACCCCCGTTCCGCGAATTCCGGCTGAACGACGAGCAATGGGAAGCCCTGGATATCGCCAGCTGGCTGCATGACTGCGGCAAGGTCACCACGCCGGAATACGTGGTCGACAAGTCGACCAAACTGGAAACCCTCTATGACCGCATCCACGAGGTGCGCATGCGCTTCGAGGTGCTGAAACGCGATGCCGCGGTCCGCTACTGGGAGGCGGTGGCCGATGGCGGTGACCGCGAAACGCTCCGACAGGCGCTGCAGGCGGAATGGGCCCGACTGGATGACGATTTCGCCTTCGTCGCGGCCTGCAATGAGGGCGGCGAGTCGCTCGGTGCGGACAAGCTGGAACGTCTGCGAGAAATCGCGCGGCGCACCTGGATGCGCACCCTCGATGACCGCATCGGCATTTCCTGGGAGGAGAAACTGCGCAAGGAGCGGACGCCATCCGCTGTTCTGCCGGTCGAGGAGAAGCTGCTCGATGACAAGGCGGAGCACCTGATCGAAAGAACGCAAGCCGACCGCATGCCCGCGGACAATCCCTGGGGATTCCGCCTCGATGTCCCGAAATACAAGTACAATCGGGGTGAACTCTACAATCTTTCCATCGAGCGCGGCACGCTGACGCCTGAAGAGCGTTACCAGATCAACGACCACATTGTCCAGACCATCATCATGCTGGATAAACTGCCCTATCCCCGGCATTTGCGCGAGGTGCCGCTGCTCGCCGGCTGCCACCACGAAACGATGGATGGAAGGGGCTACCCGAAGCGACTGACCAGCGCCTGGATGCCGCTGACCGCACGCATGATGGCGATCGCCGATATCTTCGAGGCGCTTACCGCTTCGGACAGGCCCTACAAGAAGGCCAAAACGCTAAGCGAGGCACTGCGCATCATGCAGTACATGAAAGAAGACCGGCACATCGACCCCGACCTGTTCGAGCTGTTCCTCTCCAGCGGCGTACACCTTGACTACGCACGACGCTTCCTGCGCCCCGAACAGCTCGACCTGACGGATGGGGAAAAGGACTGAAACGGAGTCACCAGGCAGTGAAGCCCCGGCCGATGCATCTCGCCCGACAGGCCTGGTCACTCAGGGCATCCATGTGAAGCAGAATTACATCGGCATGAATGCCATTAGTCTTTCTATGATCGTGAAGGATCGCAGTGTTCCTGACAGTCCTGGGAGAGAAACCGGTTGACCCGTCAACGCGTCATTAATTTGTTGTTTACAGGTTCCCGATTACAGAAATATACTATTCTTATAAGAAATATAAATCAGGGACTACGGGGAATGATGCAAGAAAGAAGAATTAGGAAATCTGACCGTCGCCAGCGCACCGGGAAGTTGCCGCTGAGGGATGCAGAAGGGGTCAGTGTCATCCTGGAACGTCGCTATTTCCCTGACCGACGCAAGAGTCACTACAATCCCAAATGGTAATTCGGAACGCGCGAGAGTTTGAAAACGCGGATGACGTAAAGCGACAGACAATCGTGGTACCGCTCCGTGTGCATGCGGAGTCTCGTAAATACAACCTGACGGCCATCTGTACGCAAGCAACACGCTACACCATCGCCGTGAGTTAACACGATACGACGACACCGCTGAGCTGCCTGTATCAGCTGTTGTTAACCTTCCGCAACAGCAAGAATCCAACCAACGCGTTACTTACTACAAACACGAGGTCCAGAGTGCCGGGTGCACTCACTCCCGGGCTGTCGTGGTCGGTGCGCTGCACCCTGGTCGTGACGGAGTGATGCGTGCTGCTGTGGAGCATGTACTGGTCAGGGTTATCCGTAATACCTTCGCGAGCATTCGCCGATAGTGCGATGATCACAAGGATAGAAGCCAATAATGTACCTGTTATGCCTGATTTTTTCATCCTTGGGTTCTCTTTGAATTATTCTGCGCAGCAGCTGAATTCCCTGTCAGCCATTGCCCCTGTCGTTTGTTCTAATGACGAATCAGTCGCCTGGTCCCATGAATTCCCGCGTTCCAGCGTGAACTCATGAATAACTGTTTAGTTCATGAAACAGGGGCTGTCTACACGTAGAATTACGTACAGCCATAATAAAAAAGGGCCGCCCGATGGCGGCCCCTGGATGATATCCGGCTCGCGCCGGACGCGATCAGGTAATTGGCGTCAGGATGATCTCCACACGACGGTTCTGGGCGCGTCCTTCAGGGGTGCTGTTGCTTGCGACAGGATTATTCATACCCATGCCGCTGGTGATGATGCGCGCCGGCAGGACCTTCTGGCTCTCCAGGTAACGCGCGACACTGTTGGCGCGGGCCTCGGACAGGCGCTGGTTCATCTCCGCCCCGCCGACGTTGTCAGTATGGCCGATGATGTCGATGTAGGTCTTTTCGTATTTATTGACCACCAGGGCGACGGAGTTCAGCACTGAGTAGAAATCCGCGTTGATATCGCTGGAACCGGTTGCGAAGGTGATGTTCCCCGGCATGTTCAGGATGATGTTGTCGCCGTCACGGGTAACGCTCACTCCGGTGTTCTGGAGTTGCGCACGCAGCTCGTTATCCTGCTTATCCATGTAATACCCGACGCCTCCACCGGCCAGCGCACCGATGCCGGCTCCGAGCAGCACATTTTTGCGCTTGCCGCCGCCGGCGATTGCGCCAAGGATCGCACCACTGGCCGCGCCGATGCCGGCCCCGATGCCGGTTTTACTTGCCTCTTTTTCGCCGGTGTAGGGATTGGTGGTACAGGCCGTGGCAGCCAGCGTCAGCACGAGGAACATCGCCAGCAGGCGTTTGCCGACGGGTGTCGCCGCGTCTGCGCCGGTAGAGGTTGTGGTGTCTTTGTTCATGTGTGCTCCTGGATGGAAAAGGGGGTGTAGTCCGCCGTGTCCGCGGTGTGTGAAGTATGCAACGAGTTGCCCCGCCTTGTGAAGGATTCATCCGCCGCCACGGAAAAGGCGTGAAGTTCAGGGTTGCAGCAGCTCAAGCGCCCGGTCCAGCTGTTCATGTGCGGTGTGGAAATGCGGCGAGAACCGGATGCCGCCCCCGCGGGTGGCGCAAATGACATTCGCATTACGCAGTCGCTCATGAAGTGCTTCGGTGGACTCTTGCCGTGGCCGGAAGGTGACGATACCGGCATGTCGTTGCTCCTCCCGTGGAGTGATTAACTGGAATTCATCGTCTCGCGCGCTGAAATGGTCGATCAGGTAGCGGCTGTTTTCCGTGACCCGCTTCTCGATTACCGGCATGCCGATCTCGTGGATCAGCGAGAGACTGGCATTCAGGGCGTGTATGCCCGTCATGTTCGGGCTGCCGCACTCGAATCGCCGGGCAGAGGCGGCCAGGCGCCATGCCGGGTTGTCATAGTCGCCGTGATCTTCAACCATGTGCCAGCCGTATTGCTGCAGATCCAGTCGTTCCATGACGCCGGCGCGGCAGTAAAACAGCGCCACGCCTTCGGGTCCCATCATCCACTTGTGTCCGTCGGCCATGACGAAATCGGCCCGGCAGGACTGTACGTCGATGCCGACGGCGCCAAGACTCTGGATCGCGTCCACGCAGAACAGGATGTCACGCTGCTGGCAGGCGTCGCCGATTTTCTCCAGATCGAGCCTTAATCCCGTCGCATACTGCACCGAGCTGACCGAAACCACCCGGGTATGCTGGTCGATACAGGAGAGGATAGCGTCTTCGGGTGGGGTATCTCCGGCGAGTCCGGCGGCGCGCGTCTCGACCCCGAATTTAGCCAGCGATTCCCAGACGATGCGGTTGGACGGGAACTCCTGGTCGCTGATCACCACATTATCGCCCGGCAGCCAGGTCAAGCCGTAGGCGACCACCGACAAGGCTTCGGAGGTATTCTTGAGCAGGGCGATCTCGTTGCTGGAAGCGGCATTGATCAGGCGGCAGAGCCGGGCCCTGAGGGCGTGTTCGGTTTCGATCCAGGCACCGTAATTGCGGGCTCCGATCGATGCATTTTCTTCGGCAAAGGACTTGACGGCCGCGGCGGTTCGACGCGGCCAGGGAGAGACCGCGGCATGGTTCAGGTAAATGATCGACTCGTCGAGGATGAATTCAGCGCCAGACATGGCAATTACGCCCCTGATTAATCACAAATGCGAATCCGTTGCAGGTATTATACGCTGGCGTCGAGGATTGACCGTTAGCGTTTACCCCCCGTTTTCTCACGGAGAACCCAATCATATTCCCATGCGTGTATGAATAGTAACAGCCTGATAATTCCAGTCAGATATCCTGTATACATCGAAACCATGCTGGTCTTGCAGCGGTTTCTGGTGCAGAACCTGTCCCGCCGTGTGATACGAGTACCGTCTTCGGGACTGATACGGTTATTCGGGGTTCTGTTTCTGACGGGTGCACTGGCGCAACCGCTGGCCGCTCAGAACGCGGCGCCGAAAGGGATATGGCTGCGGGTGGATACCCGGGATGCCACGCTGACGGTCATGAAGGGTGACAAGCCGCAGGAGGTTTTCAGTAATATCTCCATAGGACGCTTTGGAAAAACCTATTTCAAGATGAAAGGCGATCGCAGGACCCCGCTGGGCCGATTCACCATCGCCTGGATACCCGCCAAATCCCAATATCACCGGTTTCTTGGCCTGAATTACCCCGATCGCGAGCGGGCCGACCGCGCCCTGGCGGACGGGGATATCACCGAGGCACAGTGGCAAGCCATCCGTCGTGCTTCAGAGGCGAACAGACGTCCGCCTCAGGACACTCCGCTCGGTGGGTTTATCGGTATCCATGGCACTGGAGACGGGGATCCCGGGATACACAGTCAATTCAACTGGACCAGCGGCTGCATCGCCCTGACCAACGATCAGATCGATCGCCTGGTGGACCTGGTCCGGATTGGAACCCCCGTCGAGATCCGCTAGCTCCAAATCCCCTCCGGCGCCCCGAATCGCAATACCGGTGTCGCTGCATGGGATCATCGGGTGTCGTGAAAAGCAGACAGTCACGAGCGACAAATCTTCACGATTACGCCGTCGAATGCAGACAAGAAATTGTTGTTTTTCTTGACAGAGTCTTCAGGTAGCATATGGCACCGACGCCGGAAGATGTCGCTGTCTGCACCGTTCAGGCTGCAGGAGTGGCGGCTCAAAGTGAAGTTGTCTGCTAATTCAGCCAAGCCATCAAATCGTTAAGGAGATAGTTAATGAAGGAGTCCGTTATGAAGCGTTCACGCGTGTTGATTCTTGTTGCAGTCGCCGGTGTCTATGCCGGGCTTACCGGTTGCGCCACCACCGGTGATCTGGATGCACTCAAGGCCGAGGTCAGCCAGAACAAGGCGGATATCGCCACGGCAAACAAGAATGCCGCCGATGCCAAAGCCATGGCCCAGGAGGCCATGTCGACAGCCAATCAGGCCAACTCGACTGCTGAGGATACGGCGAGCAAGCTCGACCGCATGTTCAAGAAGTCGATGTACAAGTAACAACAGCTGTTTGCCGCCTGCGCCGGCCGCAACCGCTGTGGTTTCGGCGGTACGGCAGCACAGCGGTTAGTATGATCTACGGCAAGGCCCCTTCGGGGGCTTTGCTTTTTTCTGGCTACTTCGAGATCATCACCGGGATGCCGCTTTGTTCTTCAACCGCGGCCTTGATGGCGCTGCCGCTGAGCGCGACATGCTGTTCATTTCCCGACCCGGCGATGGCGTCTGCGATGCTGTTGAACGCGGCATTGATGATATCCTGGTATTTTTCCTTGTCTTCATCCATCGGCGGGTGCACTTCGATAAACAGGGCGCCGGCGAGCCAGCCGACCTTGATGGGCTGGTTGACCAGTTGAATCTGCGTTCCGACGGGAACCTGGTCGAACAGGCGTTCGATGTCCTCCGGATACATGCGTATGCAGCCGTGCGAGACGCGCATGCCGACACCAAATGGTTTGTTGGTGCTGTGAATCAGATAGCCCGGAAAGCCGAGACGCATGGCGAAACGTCCCAGCGGATTGTCGGGCCCGGGCGGCACGACATCGGGCAGGATGTCGCCTTCTTTCGCATGTTCCTCCTTCAGTGACTTGGGGGGACGCCAGGAGGGGTCTTTTTGCTTGGCAATGATTCTGGTTTTTCCCAGCGGGGTCACCCAGTCCATGCGCCCGATACTGACCGGGTGCGTGATCACAATCTGCTGCTGGCCGCGTACCGGTTCGGGATAATAGTACAGGCGCATTTCCGGCAGATTGAGCACCAGTCCGTTACGTTCCGCCCGGGGGAGAATGTAGCGATTCGGGATCGTGACCCGCGCGCCGTCCTCGGGCAGCCAGCGATCCACTTTCGGGTTGGCCAGCAGGATTTCGTTCTGACCGATGTCATACCTGCGGGCAATATCCAGCAGCGTGTCATCCCGGCTGGCCTCGGTGAACTCGACCTGTCCGACCACGTCGACATCCGCCGGAGGTAACTGGAAAGTAACGGCTGCCGTGTTACCGGCAATGGGCAGGGTGCACAGCAGCACCAGAAAATAACGAGGCATGACGAACACGATGTGTTTGCTTGTCTTTCGTGGAGCCCCGGAGCGGGCGGATATCCAAGTGTTAATGTTAAGGTACCGATGACGGATTGTCATTCTTCCTGTCGGCCGTCGCTGGAGACCCTGTAGCAGGGCCTTCCGGTGACATTGCACCTGTCGCACGCTTGTTGAACGCACGCACGACGGATTTGAGGGTGGCGAAGCGGTAGGCGGCCCGCTGTTGGAACGTTCGCGCGCCCACACCGGATCGAAAAACCGCATCAGGTTGCGCTTCACGCGGGCCGCTCAGCATGAATGGCAGGACAACTCGCGGGTCAGGACGATACGCCTGCACGGGTTGCATGGTGGCAATCCGGTGATTCTGGTAAGGTGACGCAGGAATGACAGGGGGGGTACGATGACTGGGCACACTGGCCCTGGAGCCGGCATGGCGGGAAGACATCATCAGTGGATTCACTCCGGATTCGTCTCCCCGGCGACGGGCTCATCCCTGCCCGCGGGCGCTGCACGCAAGGGGGGCTTGGCAGGTCTGCTGCTTCCTCTGTTACTGATACTGTCCTGGAATATTGGCGGTTGTACGGCGGCGGGCACTGGCGCGGAGACCCGAGCGCCGGGCGAGGCGGCGTTGAACAGTCGCTTCAGGAATCTTGCCTCAGAGCAATTGTCCTTCAAACTGGAAAAAAGCAGTCCCCTGCCGCCGCCGGCACAGCGCGCGATCGATGAGTTTATCAAGGCGGGGGCACGCCGGCTGAGTGCGGACGGGGCGACCCCGGAAAGAATCGCCACCGCCGAGGACAATCTCAACCGGTTCATAACCGGGTTGAGCGAGGCGGCCGATGTCGGGGAACAACGCGACATCAGCGCCGAAACAGTCGCAGTGACCCGAAAGCGCTTCTGCCCGCTGTATCCTTTCTGCTGAGCTGTCGTCCGGGTGCGCGGCGGTATCAGTCCGGCCACAACGGGCGTTCAGCCAGCCGGAGTCAGGTCAGGGACACGGAACCTGCGACAGATCGCTCCCCACGGCATCGACCAGGATATCGAAGTTCTTGCCGATGATGGCGCGGGCGCAGTTGCATTGCTGCTTGTTGGCAAGAATATAGTTACGCAGCGCATCCTGATTCTGTTCCGGCGCGTCGGCAAACCTTCCCATCAACTCCCTGGTGTCCACATAAAGTTTTTCGGTACTGCAATCGTCCGGCCCCTGATAGCGGTCAAAATGCCTGTCCGTATCCCCGAGGATGTTTTTCAAGAGTGCCGACAGACTGTTTTCGGCTTCCGGTTGCACCACTACGGTAGGTTCATCCGCGAGTAGTGGAACTGGTCCGGAAAGTGACAACAGCAAGATGGCTGCGGCCAGGTAAGCGTGTCTCGACAGGGGTGGGATCATGGCGTTTTTCTCCTTGGATTATGATCGATCGATTACAGTCGGTTCAGGTGGCATATTCGGAGAGTATAGCAAAGCGTCTGTGTCCTGATTGCGACTGACGGGTGATTCAGGATCGGGTAATTTTGCATCGTTATGCCCGCCGCCGTCTGGTCCGTCGCTGCACACGCCTGCCGCTGTCGCGGCATTGCCGTGCACCCGTTATTTTTCACTGCCACCGAGTGACGCCAGACTGACTGCCAGGATGACGATGACCAGCACGGGCCAGAAAGTGGGGACGGCCAGGGCGATTCCGGCTGCTCCGAGCAAAACGAGCCCGATCAGCAGGAACGTGCTCATGCCCAGAATGACCAGACCGGCGAGGAGGCCGGTCAGCAGCAGGATGGCGAGAAAGGCGGGAACGGCGGCAATGCGTGCCAGAGGGGCGGTCACCGGTTCGCCGTTTATCGTCAGGCTGACATGTCCGCCATCGGGATGGAATACATACACCAGCAGGGCGAGCAGCAGGCCAAGCAGTACGATTTTCAGGATAAGGCCCGATCTTTTACCATCCATGACTAGTTCCTCTTGCGGTTATGGTTTCTGTGAAACAGGTAGATGCCGAGTAACAATACCACGAGCAACGTTCCCGCCCAGGTGTAGGGCGAGAGATAACTGAAGCCGATGGCGAAGGTGTGGAAGTTGCTGTCCAGAAAAAACGCGCCCAGCCCCCACACGCCAACCCACAGCGCCGCGCCCAGGCTGGTCATCAGCAGGAACAGGAGTGGTGGCATCTGCAGCACACCGACCAGGA
>Ga0210144_1000183_pt1 | contig 36382 bp, 35 predicted proteins | sample Muzzi_PWA_D2_FD_185532 | JGI IMG/M metagenome (GOLD analysis project Ga0210144, IMG submission 185532) | Wetland microbial communities from San Francisco Bay, California, USA, that impact long-term carbon sequestration - Muzzi_PWA_D2 (SPAdes) | ecosystem: Environmental > Aquatic > Marine >...
AGTTGAAGCCGACCAGGGTCACGACGCCAGCCGTTTCGGCAGCCTCCATCATCTTGCGCGCTTCGCCGGCCGAATTGGCCATCGGCTTCTCACAATAGATATGCTTGCCGGCCTCGGCCGCGGCGATCGCGATCTCCGGATGCAGGTTGTTCGGGGTGGTGATGTCGATCACATCGATGTCCGGGTCCGCGATCACCGCCCGCCAGTCGCCGACGGCGCGGCGGAAATCGAAGGATTCCGCCAGCGATCGAGCGGCGTCCTCGTTCACGTCGGCTACCATGTCGAGGACCGGCACAGCCGGCTCGCGGCCGAAAACCATGGGCACACTGCGAAAGGCCGTCGCGTGTGCGCGTCCCATCCACCCAGCCCCGACAACGCCAATGCGCACCTGCTTCACGTCAGCCTCCACCCGCGCCTCATTGCAATCGTTCCTCAAGCTCGACCCACGCGCCACCGGCCTTGCTGGAGTCCACGGCCGCCTCAATGAACTGCACGCCGCGCGCCCCGTCCACGACCGAAGGGTAGTCGAGCAAACCGGGAGCAACGCCTGCGCCACGGCGACGGGCGTTGATCGCGACCGCCAGCTCGGCGTAGAGGTTCGCCCAGGCCTCGATCCATCCCTCCGGATGGCCGCGCGGCGTGCGCATCAGCCGCGTCGCCGCGGCGCCGACCCCGGCCCCCACACCGCGGGTGATGAGGCGGGTCGGCTCGCCGAAGACGTCGAGACGCAGCACCTCGGGATTCTCCTGGTCCCAGGCAAGCCCGGCGCGATCCCCATAGAGGCGAAGGCGCAGGCCGCAGGCATTGCCGGGGGCGACCTGCGTCGCCCATAGCAGGCCCGGCACATCGCCCTCGTAGCGCGCGCTCGCATATATCGTGTCGTCGAGCGGCTTGGGGTGACCGCAGACGAGCAACTCCGCGCGGAGCCGGGTCAGGCGAAGCCCCGATACAAACGTGGCGAGGTGGGAGGCGTGCACGCCGATGTCGCCGGCACAGCCGACTGGCCCGGCCCGATCCGGGTCCAGCCGCCACTCGGCCTGTTTGTGATCGGGCGGCAGCGCTTCGGTGAGCCAGTCCTGGACGTATTCGACATGTACCTGTCTTAGGCGGCCAAGGTCGCCGGCCTGCACCATCGCGCGTGCCTGCCGCACCATTGGGTAGGCCGCGAAGGCATAGGTAACCCCGAACACCAGGCCAGACTGTCGCACCCGCTCGACCAGGTCGACGGCATCGGCGAGCGCAGTCGTCAGCGGCTTGTCGCAGATGACGTCAATCCCTGCATCGAGGAAGGCACAGGCAACCGCGTGGTGGAGGTGGTTCGGCGTGGCGATCACCACCGCTTCGATGCCGTCTTCGCGCGCCGCCTCTGCATGCGCCATCTGCCGAAAGTCGGTGTAGGCGCGGTCGTCCGGGATATACCAGTCGCGCGCCGACAGCCGCGCCCGCTCGGGATCGGCCGACAGCGCCCCGGCAACGATGTCGAAGCAGTTGCTGAGCCGCGCAGCCATGGCGTGGATCTCGCCGATGAACGCGCCGCGGCCGCCGCCCACAACGCCGAGCCTCAAACGGCGGGGCAGCTTCGGCAGTCGTGTCTCGGCCACGTCGGAGAGATGAAAGCGACGTGCGCCCTGCCCTTCTCCCATAGGTCCCTCCGCCGGCAACATCGGCGCTGTTGAAGCGCCCGCCATGCGACACAAGGCGAACGATGATGACATTGCCGCAATCTGCATGACAAGATCGCCCGTAGAACACCGACCGGAAGCGCCGCGGGGAGGAATCGTCATGCCGATCGCAGCCGCCAATGGACCTGTTTCGTGGGGGGTCTATTATGGCGACGATCCCACCAACTTTCCTTGGGAAGCTTATCTGGACGAAGTCGCCGATGTTGGCTTCGCCTGGACCGAGCTCGGTCCCGTCGGCTATCTGCCCGAAGACCCGGAGCGCCTCAGGGACGAACTCGGCAAACGCAACCTCGGGCTGGTCGCCGGCTTCATCTTCGATTCGTTGCATGACCCGTCGGAGCGGCGGCGCCTGCAGGCATTGGCCCGCCGCACCTGCGCCGTTCTCGCCAGCCAGGGGGCAAGGCACTACGTGATCATCGACAACCTTCCCGAGGAGCGGGCGAGGACCGCCGGACGCAGCGACGCTGCGCCGCGTCTCGATAGGGAGCAGTGGAAGGCGTTGATGGCGACGATCGTCGGTCTCGCCACGATCGCGCGCGACGAATTCGGTCTGGAGCCGGTGGTCCACCCGCATGTCGGCGGCTATCTCGAATTCAGCGATGAGATCGAGGCCGCCTTGCGTGATCTCCCCGACGACCTGGTGGGCCTTTGCCTCGATACCGGCCACACGGCCTATGCCGGCATCGATCCGATTGCGCTGTTCGAGCGCCATGCCGATCGCGTCCGCTATCTACATTTCAAGAACATCGACGCCAGGAATCATGAGCGCGCGATCGCGCGGAAGCTTGACCTGTTCGCTGCCATCAGCGAGGGCGTGTTCTGCCCGCTGGCCGACGGATCCGTCGACTTCGAGAAGTTGAGGCGAGCGCTTGAGACGCATGGTTATCGGGGCTTCGCGACGGTGGAGCAGGATTCTGACCCCCGGGCAGGAGCGCAGCCGAAGAGCGATGCTGCCGCGAGCCTTGGATTTCTGCGCCAGATTGGCCTCGCCGACGGTGGCAATCCTGAACGACGCTAGGCTGTGCTGGTGAAAGCGCACGGAAATGGACCCGACGCCAGTCACCGGAGACTAGTCTCTCATGTTCCCGGTCAAGGCTGAAGACGCAAGAGATCGGCTTCGAGGCAGATGCCGGGAAGGGGCGGGATGGAGTTTGAGGCTGCACAGGGCCGGAGGTAGAGCTCGGAGACGACGGTTGATCAGACTCTCATCCGCGGGTTGGCTGCCGCCTTCCGTGTCTTCGTCTCGGGGCTGTCCTCGGTCCAGGGAGCGGGCGTCGGGCAAACCTGGCCCGGCCACATAACTAGTTATAAAGGGTGACCGGCGGCCGAGGTGCCGGCGCAACATATCTCCCGTGCGCGAGTGAGTCCCTGAGGGTCACAACAGCGGCCTCGTCCAGCCTACAGCCTTGCGATTCCGCTGGCGTGAGCTCCGCGTTGTAGTCCCGGATCACACGGCCCAGCGTCGCGTAGTCGGTCAAGCGGGTTTTCGGGACGGTACGATGGCCCTGTGCGGGCAGTTGAGCTGTTTCGCCGGCCGCCTCAGACAGGAACAATCGAGCTAGGAATTCGAGACCGAGAAGGTGGCCAACGATCTTCCCGATTTCACAAGCATGCTCGTCCCAATCCACAGCTTACCTTCGAAGGAAGCCAGCGCATCGCATTTTTGCGGACTTCAAGCGGACACAGAGAGAGAAGGTTAGAAGGGTAGGCTGGGCTTTTAGCATAATCTCCTGATATTGCTGGATTATTTGGTGACCCCGACAGGATTCGAACCTGTGACCCTCAGATTAGGAATCTGATGCTCTATCCTGCTGAGCTACGGGGCCGTTCACCACGTGCGCCGATTGGAGCCGCGATCTTTCGCAGCCCGCCGCATCGGCCTGCGGCCGTTGTGGCTCCCGGCATGATAGCAGATGACATTCGAATTGCGAGTTGGCGGAGATCCGAGATTTGCGCCATTCGTCAAGGCCGGCGTTTGCGGAACCCCGCGGCGGCCCATGCCGGACTCTGTCGAGACACTTCACCGTGGGGTTCGGCAGACACAATCACGTCGCCAGGACGTGGCCGGCGCCATTGAACGTCAGGCTCATGAAGTCGCGGAACGCGCGCGTAGCACCCGACAGATCGGCATTGCGCGCCCAAGCGAGGCCCACGTCCATGCTCGGGATCGGTTCGGTGACAAGCCGGGTCTCGATGCGCTGCCCCTCCAGCGACCACGGCCGGTAGACCATGTCCGACAGGATCGTCACGCCCATGCCGTTGGCGACCATGCTGCGGACGGCCTCGACCGAGGAGGTCTCGAAGATGACGCGCGGCCGATAGCCAGTGCCGCTCCAGTAGCGGCCGGCGGTTTTTGCCGCTTCGTCCACCGTTAGCATGACATAGGGCTCACCGGCGACGTCTGCGAGGTGCACCGCGTCGGCATGGGTAAGGGGATGATCGAGCGGCAGCCACAAGCGTCGCCGGGACCGGATCAACGTTTCGGAATCGAGCGCGTTGCGATTGACGATGTTCGAGGTGAGCAGGACCGCCGTGTCGAGACGTCCGGCGATGAGATCCTCTTCGATCGACGACCGCGGTGCCTCGCGGAGCTCGAGGTTGACGTCGGGATAGCTGCGGGCGAACCGCACCTGGTGTTGCGGCAGGAAATAGCCGGCCACTGTGTATGTCACCCCGACGCGGACTGTGCCGCGGATCTTGCGGGCGGGCTCCTGCTCGAACCTCAGCGCCTCGTTGACGGAAGCGGCGATGTTGCGGGCGTGAAGCATGAAGCGGCTGCCTTCCAGCGTCAGCGCCACGCCTTGGGCATGGCGGTCGAACAGCCGCGCACCAACGTAACTTTCGAGCTGCTTGACGGCGGCAGTGACCGCCGACTGGGAAACCCCGAGGTCCATCGCAGCGCGGGAAATCTGTCCGGCTTCAGCCGCCGCCAGGAAGTAGCGGATATGACGCAACGAGATGCTCACCCGATTTCCTCGCGGCTGTTGACGCGCTTTTGGGCACCGATCGGCGCTGCTCGTTCCCGGTGCATCGATATCAGAAAATCAGATATGCGGCTGCATGTTTTTCTATTTTTCATATTGTCCCGGATGCGCGACACTGAAACCCCTGCGAGCTCGCCAGGGGGCGACGGCGAGCAGCGTCAACAAGCAAAAGAGGGGTGAGTGCGATGCGCAGCGTCTCGAAGTTTCGGATAGGGATTGCCGCAGGCGTGGCGATTGCCTTCGCCGGCAGCGCCGCCGCTGCCGACAAATGGTATCCATACCAAGTCGAGTCCTGGAACCCGCCGTTCAACATGGACAGCCCGCGGGAGAAGCTCGACTACGTCCCGCTGGAGAAGGCGTCCAAGCCGTGGCAAATCTGTGTGTCCTTCCCGCACATGAAGGACGCCTACTGGCTCGCCGTCGACTATGGCGTCGTGGAGGAGTCGAAGGATCTCGGCGTGAAGATGCAGCTGGTCGAGGCCGGCGGCTACACCGAACTTGAGAAGCAGATCAGTCAGATCGAGGATTGCGTTGCGGCAGGCGCCGACGCCGTCGTCATCGGCGCGATCTCTTATGATGGCCTCAATAACCTGGTGCACGAGATTCGCGCCAAGGACATTCCGGTGATCGACGTGATCAACGGCATGTCGTCGAAGGAATTATCGGCCAAGTCGCTGGTGTCATTCGGCGAGATGGGCGCCAAGGCGGGCGAGTTCCTGGCCAAGATGCATCCGGCCGGCTCGGACCCGGTGAAGGTCGGCTGGTTCCCCGGACCGGCGGGTGCCGGCTGGGTCGAGGCCGGCAACAAGGGCTTCCTCGCCGCCGTCAAGGACAGCGCCATCGAGGTGGTCGAAACGAAATACGGTGACACCGGCAAGGAGGCCCAGTCGGCGCTCGTCGAGGACACCCTCGGGGCCCATCCGGACCTGAACTACATTGTCGGAACGGCGGTGACCGCCGAGGCGGCGATCCCGATCCTCAGGTCGCGGGGGCTGACCGACCAGATCAAGGTCGTCTCCTACTACTACACGCCGGGCGTCGACCAGGGCATCCGCCGCGGCCAGATCCTCGCGGCACCCACCGACTCGCCGGTGATCCAGGGGCGGATCGCCATCGACCAGGCCGTCAGGATCCTGGAGGGCAAGGACTACGCCAAGCACGTCGGACCGGCCCTGTTCGTGGTCGGCCAGGACAACATCGACACCTTCGATCCGGGGTCGACGCTGGCGCCGGACGGCTTTAGCCCAGTGTTCAACGTGGATTGACCTGACCGGACAGGCAGCGAGTCGAACCTGTTCGATGAGCACTGACGAAAACGGGCGCGGCGCATCCGGAACGGAGAGCGCCACGCTCCTTTCAGTCCGCGGACTGACGAAGCGGTATCCGAGCGTTCTCGCTCTCGCTGGTGTCGACTTCGACCTTCGTGCCGGCGAGGTGCACGTGCTGTTCGGCGAGAACGGGGCGGGCAAATCCACGCTGATTTCGATCCTCGCCGGCGCCAACCAGCCAACCGCCGGCGAGATCCTGTTTCGCGGCGAACGCGTTGACCTGGAATCCGTGCATGAGGCGCGCCAGTGCGGCATTTCAGCCGTGTTCCAGGAGTTCTCCCTCGTCCCGCAGATGACGGTCGAGGAGAATCTCTTCCTCGGTGCCGAGTTGACGCGCGGCGGGCTTCTCGACAAGCGGGCGCTGCATCGTCATGCGCAGGAGATCATCACGCGTCTCGGCTTCCCGCTGAAACCCGGCCAGACGGTCCAGCATCTCACCCGCGCCGAGCAGCAGATGGTCGAGATCGCCAAGGCGTTCCGCTCCGACCTCTCGGTGCTGATCCTCGACGAGCCGACGGCCTCGCTCACCAACCGCGAGACCGAGCAGCTGTTCGACCTGATCGACCAGGTCAAGGCGGACGGCGTCGGCATCATCTACATCACCCACCGCATCCAGGAGATCCGCCGTATCGGCGACCGGATCACGGTGCTGCGGGACGGGCGCTACGTGTCGACGGAGGACGCCAAGACGGTGTCCGAGGACAAGCTGCTCAGATTGATGACCGGGCGGGTGATCTCCGAGATCTTTCCGACAATCCGGTCGGAGCGCGGCCGCGAGATGCTGCGCGTCGAGGGACTGTCGACGGCGCGCGACACCGTCACCGATGCATCGCTGGAGGTTCATGCCGGCGAAGTGGTCGGGCTGGCCGGCCTGATCGGGTCGGGCAAGTCCGAGATCATGCGGGCTGTCTTCGGTCTCGAAACCATCAGGGCGGGACGCATCACCTTGAAGGGCGAGGACGTCACCGGCGAGTCGCCGCACGCCATGATGGAGCGCGGCTTCTTCTACATTCCGCCCGACCGGCGGGACGAGGGGCTGGTGATGATCCGGTCCTGCCGGGAGAACATCAGCCTGCCGTCGCTGGACCAGCCGCCTTTTGCGCTCGGCCGCTTCATGATCAATCGGCGCGGCGAGGCGCGCCGGGCGACGGAGCTCGCCGAGCGCATGAACCTTCAGCCGCGCCGCATCGAGCGCGCCCTCGATCACTTCTCCGGCGGCAACCAGCAGAAGGTGCTCCTGGCCAAGAGCCTGACGCGGACGGTCGACGTCTTCGCCCTCGACGAGCCAACCGTCGGCGTCGACGTGGCGACCCGGGCATCGATCTACGGCTTCATCCGCGACCTCTGCGAGGCGGGCGCCGCCGTGGTGCTCATATCCTCGGACCTGCCCGAGATCCTGCATCTCAGCCACCGCGCCTACGTCTTTTATCGCGGTCGCGTCCAGACGGAACTCGCGGCAAACGAGATCAGCGAGGAGAACCTGTTGCGCCACTTCTTCGAGAGGGAGGCCGCCTGATGAACGCTGCCGAAGACCGCGTCTCGGCCGGGTCGCGCTCACCGACCCTCTGGCTGAAGCTCGTCTTCATCCGGCTCGGTGTCCTCCCCTTCCTGCTGATCATTGCGATCATCGTCTTCACGCTGTCCTCCGAGAACTTCCTGACCGTGAGCAACCTCACCAATGTGGTGCGGCAGTCCGTCTATCTGATGATGGTCGCCCTCGGTCAGATGCTCGCCCTCCTTACCGGCGGCTTCGACCTCTCGGTGGGAACGATCGTGGCGATCACCTCCGTCGTCGGCGCTATGACAATGGCGGCAGTCGCCTCGGCAATGCCGGACTCGGTCTGGCTGGCGATCGCGATCGGCTGTCTCGCCGGCGTTGCTGCCGGAACGGTGGTCGGCGTCCTCAACGGCATCGGCGTCGCCGTGTTCGGCGTATCGCCTTTCATCATGACGCTCGGCATCTCGTCGGTCGGGTTCGGCACGGCGCTCTACATAACCGGCGGGATCCCGGTCTACGGCATGCCGGTCGAGTTCGGCGACATCTTCGGATTCGGCACCGCGCTCGGCATCCCGGTGCCGATCTATTTCGCGGCGGGGCTCGCCATTCTCGTTTACCTGATCGTCAACCGGACCAGGCTCGGCCGCCACTTCTACGCCGTCGGCGGCAACATCAAGGCTGCCCAGCTCTCAGGCATCAACACCAAGCTGACGCTGTTCGTCACCTACGTGCTCTGCGCCTTCCTTGCCGCGGTCTCCGGTATGCTGCTGACGGCGCGACTCGACACCGGCGAGGCCAATGTCGGCGCGTCGCTGCCGCTAGAGTCGATCGCCGCCTGCGTGATTGCCGGCGTCTCACTGCGCGGCGGCGTCGGGCGGGCCGAAAATGTCGTGCTCGGTGCGTTGTTCATCGTGCTCGCGCAGAACGGCATGAACCTCGCACGCATCGGCAGCTATCTGCAAATGGCCGTGCTGGGCGGACTGCTCATTCTGGCGGTGGTCGCCGATCAGATCAGGCTTCGCTACATCGCAACGATCAATGACTGACCGCGACAGACGAGTCGGACTATTGAAATGACACGGGCGGCGGTGCAACGGCCCGGGGAAGGGAGCGAGCGATGACGGTCATCAACTGCGACATGGGCGAGGGCTTCGGCCTCTACAGGATGGGTGACGACGAGGGCCTGATGCCTCACATTACCGTCGCCAACGTCGCCTGCGGCTTCCACGCCTCCGACTTCAATCATATGCACCGCACGGTCAAACTGGCCAAGAAACAGGGCGTGCGCGTCGGGGCGCACCCGTCTCTTCCCGACCTCCAGGGGTTCGGGCGGCGGGAGATGAAGATCGACCGCGAAGAGCTGGCGAACTGCCTCATCTACCAGATCGGCGCGCTGAAGGGGTTCCTCGACGCCGAGGGCATGACGCTCAACCACATCAAGCCGCATGGCGCGCTCTACGGCATGGCCGCGCGCATGGAGCACGTCGCAAACGCGGTGTGCGATGCGGCCGACGTGTTCCGTGTTCCGCTGATGGGGATGATCAACACGCTGCACGAGAGCGTCTACATGGCGCGCGGCCACGAGCTGATCGCCGAGTTCTACGCCGATCTCGACTACTCGGACGACGGCTTCGTCATCATCACCCGCGACCATCCTCCGGTTGATACCGCCCGTGCCGCGGAACGTTGTGTGCGCGCTGTCCGTGAAGGGCTGACCACCTCGGTCGGTGGCAAGGACGTTCCGGTGCGTGCCGATGCCATATGCGTTCATTCGGACACGCCGAACGCCGTCGATATCGCGCGCACGGTGAAGGCGGCCGTCGCGCCATGGCTCGACGCGGCCTGAGGACCTTGGAGCGTCCCGCCGCAGATCATGCAGACAGGATCAGACGGAACAGGAAAGACGATCGACCATGGCGACCAAGCAAATCCTCTCGCTGCTCCCCGGCATCTTCTATCGCCGGCCGGCTCCCGACCAGCCGCCTTACAAGTCGGATGGCGATCCCGTCGCGGTCGGCGATGTGGTTGGACTGGTCGAGGTGATGAAGACATTCCACGAGATCAAGGCGGAGAGCGCCGGCACGCTCACCCGGTTCCTGATCGACAACGAGGATGCCGTTCTGGCTGGTCAGCCTGTCGCCGAACTTGACGACTGACCGATACCGGTAGCGATGTCGATCACCAAGCTCCTTGTTGCCAACCGCGGAGAGATCGCCCTCCGCATCGTCCGGGCGGCTCGCGAGCAGGGCATAACCACGGTGCAGGTCCACAGCACGGCCGACGCGGATTCGCTGCCGGTGCAGGTAGCCGACGAGGCGGTCGAGATCGGCCCGCCGCCGGCGTCGAAGTCCTATCTCAACATCGATGCGATCCTCGCTGCGGCGGAGGCGACCGGCGCTGACGCCATCCATCCGGGCTACGGCTTCCTTGCCGAGAACGCGTCATTTGCAGATCGGGTCAAGGCTGCCGGGCTGACCTTCGTCGGACCGTCCGGCGATACCATTCGCCTGATGGGCGACAAGGTGGCCGCCCGCAAGATGGCGACGGAGGCGGGAGTACCCACCGTCCCCGGCAGCGATGGCCGGGTCGCCGACCTTGAAACGGCGCGCGAAATCGTCGCCAGGACCGGCTTCCCCGCGATGATCAAGGCGGCGGCCGGCGGCGGTGGGCGCGGCATCCGCATTGCCCACGACATCGCGGAGTTCGAGCGCTTGTTCCCGCAGGCGAGCGCCGAGGCGAACGCCGCATTCGGCGACGGCGGCCTCTACATCGAGCGGGTCATCGAGCGGGCACGCCATATCGAGGTGCAGGTGCTTGGCGACGGGGAGGACGTCGTCCATTGCTTCGAGCGGGAATGCTCGCTTCAGCGGCGGCGACAGAAGGTGTGGGAGGAGGCGCCGTCGGTGGCACTGCCCACGGAAGTGCGAGAGGATTTGTGCGGATCAGCCGTGGCGCTGGCGAAGTCGGTCAACTATTCGGGCGCCGGGACGTTGGAGTACCTCTATGACGAGGCGACCGACGACTTTTACTTCATCGAGATGAACACCCGTATCCAGGTCGAGCACCCTGTGACCGAGTGGATCACCGGGATTGACCTTGTCGGCGAGATGCTGCGCATCGCCGGTGGCGCGCCGCTCCGCTTCGGCCAGTCCGACATCCGCATGAGGGGCCACGCGATCGAGGTGCGGCTGAACGCCGAGGACCCCGCCAGCGGTTTCCTGCCGGCACCCGGTACGGTCGGCGAATTGCGACTTCCCGGCGGACCGGGCATCCGTTTCGATTCGATGCTCTACTCCGGCTACGCCATCCCGCCGTTCTACGACTCGCTGCTCGGCAAGTTGACCGTCTGGGGCGAGGATCGCACACATGCTCTGGAGCGGCTCAAATCGGCGCTCGGCGAAATCGAGATTTCCGGGGTGAAGACCACAGCACCGCTGTTTCGGGCCCTCGTCGACGAGGAAGACGTGCGCGAGGGCAACGTCCACACGCGCTGGCTGGAGCACTGGCTGGCGGCCAATGCAAGCAAGCTATCCTGACGAGGAGGGGGGCACCACATGACAGCCCGATACAGCTTTGGTGGCGACGAGCACGTCTTCGTCGAAGTCGACGAGGCGATGTCGCTGGAGGCATTCTTCAAGAGCCTGTCGATCACCAACGCCGTGCGTGACGCGAAGATCAACGGCGTCACCGAAATCTGCCCGGCCAACGCCTCGCTCCAGATCAAGTTCGACCCCGATCAGATCGCTCCGGACGACATGCTGGCGGAGTTGAAGGCCCTCGAGTCGGCCGCGGATCGCGCCGAGGCGCGCATCAAGACCCGCATCATCGAGATTCCGGTGTTCTACCAGGACCCGTGGACCCACGAGACGCTGATGCGCTTCCGCGAGCGGCACCAGGATCCCAAGTCGACCGACATCGAGTACGCGGCCCACATCAACGGCCTCACCTCGGTCGACGATTTCATCAAGGCCCATTCGGGCGCGCCCTGGTTCGTCTCGATGGTTGGCTTCGTCGCCGGCCTGCCATTTCTCTATCAGATGGTCGAGCGGTCGCGGCAGCTTGAGGTGCCGAAGTATCTGCGCCCGCGCACCGACACGCCGAAACTGACCGTGGGCCACGGCGGCTGCTTCGGCTGCATCTATTCGGTGCGCGGCGCCGGTGGCTACCAGCTGTTCGGCATCACCCCAATGCCGATCTTCGATCCCAAGCAGGAAATCAGCTATCTCAGGGACTTCATGGTGTTCTTCCGCCCCGGCGACATCGTCAAATGGAAGCCAATCGATCGCGACGGTTACGACGCGGCGGTCGCTGACGTCGATGCCGGACGCTTCGTCCCGCGCATGGCGGACGTGACGTTCGATCTCAACGAATTCAACGCCGATCCCGACGGCTACAACCGCAAGCTCGAGGAGGCCCTGCAGTGACGATCAAGGTGATCCATCCGGGCCTGGCCACGACGATCCAGGACCTCGGCCGCCCCGGCTACTACCACCTCGGCATCCCGATCTCCGGCGCCATGGACCGGCTGGCGCTGAGAAGCGCCAACCTGCTGGTCGGCAATGACGACGGGGCTGCCTGCCTCGAGGCCGTTTTCATGGGACCGCAGCTCGCATTCACTGAAGATGCGCTGGTGGCCATCACCGGCGCCGAGTTGCCGCCCAAGATCGACGGCGAGCCGCGCCCGACCTGGACATCCTTCGCGGTCGAAGCCGGCCAGACGCTGTCGTTCGACTTTCTCAGGGCCGGCGCGCGCGCCTATATCGCGGTAGCCGGCGGCATCGACGTGCCCGTCGTTCTCGGCAGCCGGTCAACATATGCGATCGGCGCGCTTGGCGGCATCGACGGAAGGGCGATCCAGGCGGGCGACGAACTGCCGGTGGGCGGGCCGACGGCAGGCACGGCCGGGAAGTCGGTGCCGGAAGACCTGCGGCGTGGGCCGGGGTCGTCCGTGGAGCTTCGCGTCGTACCGGGCCTCTATTGGCACCGCATCACCGAGGAGTCGCAGGCGAATTTCTTTGCCGATATCTGGAAGGTCGCGCCCGAGGCCGACCGAATGGGCTACCGCTTCCGCTCCGGCCGGCCGATGACCTTCGTCGAGCACGAACAGCCGTTCGGCGCCGGCTCGGACCCTTCGAATATCACCGACGCCTGCTATCCCTACGGCTCGATCCAGGTGCCGGGCGGAACCGAGCCGATCGTCCTCCACCGCGATGCGGTTTCCGGCGGCGGCTACTTCATGGTCGGCACGGTCATCTCGGCCGACATGGATCTGATCGGCCAGCTCCAGCCGAACGTGGCGACCCGGTTCGTCGCGGTCGACATGGCGCACGCCCTCGCGGCCCGGCACGACCGCGCGGCCATCATTCAGAAAATCCGTCAGGCTCTTGCCTGAGCCGGCGACCGATACAGGAGACATTCAGATGAAAGCAAACGCAGACACCGTTCCGACCCTTGCCGGCACGCTGTGGAGCGGCGGCAACGCCTTTGTCCGCGGCGCCGTCCTGGCGATCGCCGGGTCGATCGCCTTGTGGATATCGGCGAAGATCCAGGTGCCCTTCTATCCGGTGCCGATGACCATGCAGACCTTGGTCGTGCTGGTGATCGGCATGGCCTTTGGCTGGCGCCTCGGCGCCGCCACGCTGCTCCTCTATCTCGCCGAAGGGGCGGCCGGCCTGCCGGTCTTCGCCGGGACGCCGGAACGCGGCCTGGGGCTTGTCTACATGGTCGGGCCGACAGGTGGCTATCTCGTCGGATTCCTGGCTGCCGCCGCCGCCGTCGGATGGCTGGCCGAGCGGGGCTGGGACCGCAGTCCGCTGCGCACGCTGGCGGCCATGCTGATCGGGATGGCGATCATTTATGTCTTCGGCCTTGCATGGCTCGGCGGCGTGATCGGCTGGGACAAGCCGGTGCTGGAATTCGGGGTGACGCCCTTCCTTCCCGCCGAAGTCTTCAAGGTGGTCCTTGCCGTGATCCTGCTGCCGCTGACGTGGCGTCTGGCGCGGCGGCTGAGGGGGAGGCTGTCATGACGCGTCCTTCCGCCAAGCCGGTCGTCCTTATCGACGACGGCCGCATCATCGCCAGGGAGTGGCGGTTCGTCCCGGGGGCCGAGACCGGCTGGCACATCCACGGCCATGATTATGTGATCGTTCCGCTGACTAACGGCGCTCTTTTGCTGGAGGAACCGGGCGGCGGCACCCGCAGCGCCGAGCTCAGGCAGCATGCGCCCTATACGCGGCGGGCCGGCGTGGAGCACAACGTTGTCAATGCCGGCGACGCCGACCTTGCCTTCCTTGAAGTCGAAATCATCGACCGGCCGCTCGACGCAGCCCGGCTGGCGACGCTCTCGCGGTTCATGAATGCGTGGAATGCCCGCGACATCGATGCGCTGATGAACTGCATGACCAACGACTGCGCCTTCCACGCCTCCGGCGGGCCGGAGGCCGAGGGCCGGCGCTATCAGGGAGCCTCAGCGGTGCGGGCGGCCTATCAAGCGCTTTTCGAGGCCTATCCCGAGGCGGCGTGGACGCAGGCCCGCCACCTCGTCGTCGGCGACCGCGGCCTGTCAGAATGGCGCTTTGTCGGCCGCGACCGCAAGGGTACCAGTGTGGAGGTCGACGGCTGCGACCTGCTCGAATTCGACGGCGAGCTGATCCGGCTGAAAGATTCCTACCGCAAGGCGCGGAGCGGCTGATCCCCTTCCGATCGCGAAGGCGGGCGTTGGGGTTGAAGCAATACTCGTGCACGTCGCTTTCGACGAGTTTAGGCAATTGCTACCTTCACCTGCGCGGAACGGGAAATTTTGGGCGATGCCGGGAAGCAAGACTGGGCGAAGACAATCCATCTATGGCATCTGGCGCGTCGATCACGACAAAAGCCGAACGCATTGCTGGATCGTACGCATTCAGCGTCGGCAAAGAGTCTGGCGGCGATCCTTCGCCGATGGCCTTTACGGGGGGAAATCGAAAGCGCTTTCGGCGGCGCGGGAATTCCGGGATAACATACTTTCCTCGCACCCGCCGATGACGCGTGCCGAATACGCTTCCATCAAGCGGAGGAACAACCGTTCCGGTGTCCCGGGCGTTTGCCGCCATGTGGCTGTGGAGATGGTTTCTGGAAAGCCGGTCGAGCGGGTGTACTGGATAGCGTTCTGGGTGACGCGGGACGGCCAATCGGCGCGACGCAAGTTCTCGGTCGCCAAACATGGCGAGAAGAAGGCTTACCAGCGCGCCAAGGCCGCCCGCGTCGATGCGCTCGCGGCAATGGATGGACTCTATGCGACCTCCCATGGGCTGAAGGGCTGGCTTCGCAGGCACAAACCGTCCCCGCAGGTGTGAGAGAGAGCGACTCCAAACGTGGGGGCGTGGCACAGCCCGACAGCCTGAAGCCAATCTCAGAAGGCATATATGTGACGGGATTCGGAGAGCCGCACAGGCTGGGCTGTTTCGATCCTCGAACTGGCGACGCCGGCCGTTCATGGTTTGTAATGGCTACTCGGTAGAATCGTCGCGATTAAGGATCACCCGCGACGGACTGCGGGCGGGGCAGGAAGGCCAGGAACAGTGGGGCGGACTGCGGTCGGAAGCGTATGGGGCTGGGGATCGGCTGTCATGGCTGCCTTCCTCGGCCTTGCTCCGGCCTCGACGGTTGCCGCGCCCGGTCGAGCCGACTGTGCGTTGGCGGCCACGCAAACCGTCACTGCTATCGTGGCGGTCGATGGGGATACGGTGGAGACCGATCAGGGGCTGCTGCGGCTTGCGGCGATCGAGGCGCCGAAGCCGTATGGATTTGGCGGCGACGAGCTGGCCCGGACGGCCGCGGCAGTCCTGGAACGCCGGGTCGCCGGGCAGGCACTCCGGCTCGCAAATGTGGGTGCCGGTCCAGACCGCTATGGGCGCTCGCATGCGCAGGTCTTTCTTGCCGAGGGAACCTGGCTGCAGGCGGAACTGGTCGGCCGGGGCCTTGCCCGAGTCCGGCCGCTTGTCGGCGAGGAGGCCTGCGTTTCCGCGCTTCTTGCCGCCGAGGATGCGGCGCGCACCGCTGGGCGCGGCATCTGGGCACGCGGGCAATATCAGTTGCGCGACGCCAATGATCCTTCGCTTTCGCAGCGAAACGGCATATATGAGATCGTCGAGGGTCGCGTCCTGTCGGTGGGGCACGGGTCATATATGGCTTTTCTGGATTTCGGGCCGAATTACCGGCGCGATTTCACGGTGATGATTCCCCCTTCGGTTGCCAAGAGCCTGGCCGAGGAGGGGTTGCCCGTAGACGCATTCAAAGGACGGCTGATACGAGTGCGTGGTGTCATTGAAGAGAGCGGTGGCCCCGCGATTCGGGTTCATCACCCCACCGCAATAGAGGTCTTGGACGACGGGTAATGGTGGTGACGGCGACAGCGGATCATCAGCGCGTCGGGTGTCACTGGAAACGGTGGCTGACGGCGGGTGCGCTCGTGCTTGCCGGGGCGCTGCTTGCCGGCTGCAACTCCCTCCTCGATGCCGGCGGCGGCCCGAACGCGGCTATCGTCAGCCAGGGGCTGAATGCCGCACCTGAGGAACACGCGCGCATCGTCGCTGCCTACGGCGGCATCTATCACGACGACAAGCTCGAACAGACAGTGGCCCGAATCGTCGGGCGTCTCGTTGCGGCATCGGAACGGCCCGACCAGCCATATCGGATCACCATCCTCAACGCACCGGCAATCAACGCCTTTGCGCTGCCCGGCGGCTATCTTTATGTGACTCGCGGGCTGCTCACGCTTGCCAGCGATTCCTCGGAGGTTGCCGCCGTTCTCGCCCACGAAATGGCTCATGTCATCGCCAACCATGCCGTCGAGCGCCAGAACAAGGCGCGGAACGCCATCATCGTTAGTCGAGTCGTCAACGACGTGCTGGACGGTAACAGCGCCGGGCAATTGGCGCTTGCGTCCAGCCAGAGGTCGCTCGCCGCCTTTTCCCGACAGCAAGAGCTGGAAGCTGACGCGATGGGCATCAAGAACATCGGCCGTGCCGGGTACGATCCGTTCGCGGCGGCCCGCTTCCTGACCACCATGGCGCGATTTGCCAGCTACCGCGATGCGTCCGACGCCACGATCGAAAAGGCCCCCGATTTCCTGGCCTCCCATCCCTCGACACCGGAGCGTGTCGAGTTTGCGACCCGCGCGGCACGCGAGTTCGGGGCGCCGGGCGTCGGTGAGGTGGATCGCGACCGCTATCTCGCAGGCATCGACGGGGTGGTCTTCGGTGACGATCCGAGCCAGGGCTACGTGCGCGACCGCACATTCATCCATCCTTCCCTCGGAGTCGGCTTTACGGTGCCCGAGGGCTTTGTCATCGACAATACCAGCGACGCGGTGCTCGCCACCGGCGCCGACGGCACGGCGCTGCGTTTCGATGCGGTGGCCCTCGCCAAGGGGGCGGATCTCGGCCAGTACCTCGCTTCCGGATGGGTGAACGGGCTGGACGAGTCCAGCATCAAGCAGTTTTCGGTGAATGGGATGCCCGCTGCTTCGGCGAACGCCAGCGCCAAGGGCTGGGAGTTCCGCATCGCCATCGTTCAGGCGGAGACCGGCGCCACCTACCGGTTCATCTTCGCCAACGAGTCGGCGACCAAGGGGCTGGACGACGCGGCTTCGGTGACGGTGTCGAGCTTCCGGAAGCTCGACCAGCGGGCGCTGGCCAGCCTCAGGCCGCTCAAGATCGAGATCTTGACGGCGCGGCCGGGCGACACGGAAGAGACCCTTGCGCGGCGAATGCGTGGCGTCGACCGGCCACGCGAGCTTTTCCGTGCGCTCAACAACATCGATCCAGGGGCACGCATTCCGGCCGGCACCAAGGTAAAGATCGTGGCGGACTGAAGTCGCGCCAAGCCAGACTCAGCCAGGAACAACGCTAATGCATCTCGATGCCCGCGGCCTGCCCCTCTCGACCGCCAGCGCCAAGGCTGCCGCTGCCTTCGACCATTTGATCACCGGCTACCTGACTCAGCGGGCCGATACGCCGACCCGGCTCACCGCCTTGCTGGAAGCCGATCCGGACTTCGCGCTTGCTTATTGCATGCAGGGCTATTTCGCCATGCTCGGCTTCAAGCAGGCCGTCATTCCGGTCGCGGTCGAGGCCGCGCGCACCGCGCAGTCGCTTGCCGTCGACGCCACCGAGCGCGAGCGCAGCCACATTGCCGCCCTGACCGCCTGGATCGAGGGCGACCTCGATCGTGCCGTCGCCTGGTGGGAGTCTATCCTGCGTACCCATCCGCATGATGTGGTCGCCTTCCGCCTCGCCCATTTCGTCAATTTCTGGCTGGGCCGCCCGCAGGACATGGTCGCCTCCGTCGACCGCGTGATCCCGGCCTGGTCGGAGGACATCCCCGGTTATTCCGTGATTCTCGCCTGCCACTCCTTCGCCCATGAGGAGGCGGGGAACTATCTCGCTGCCGAGCCGTCCGGGCGCCGCGCCATCGAGCTCGACCCCGGCGACCTCTGGGCCGCGCACGCCGTTGCCCATGTGATGGAGTCGCAGGGCCGTCGCAGCGAAGGCATCGAGTGGGTCACGACGCTCGCGCCCAACTGGGAGGGCAGCCACAACCTGCAGCACCATCTCTGGTGGCACTGCGCCCTGTTCAAGCTCGAGTACGGCGACCATGCCGCCGTGCTCGAACTCTACGATACCCGCTTCCGCAACCTCGCCGCGCCGCTCACGGTGGCGTCGCCGGATGTCTACATCGACGTGCAGAACGCGGCGTCCGCGCTTTTCCGCCTGGAGCGCCTCGGCGTCGATGTCGGCGACCGCTGGGAGGAACTGGCCGACAAGGCCGAGGCGCGGATCGGCGACTGCCTCTCCGCCTTCACGCTGCCGCACTGGCTGATGGCGCTGACCGCCACCGGCCGCACCGCCGCCGCCGAGCGCATGATCGAAGCCATGCGCGCCTTCGCCAATGGCCGCGGCACCGTCCACGCGATCGTGCGCGACTACGCGCTGCCGATCGCCGAGGCCCAGCTCGCCCACGCCGCCGAACGCCACGCCGAGGCCGTCGCCCTGATGCGTCCGGCCATCGGCGGCATGTACCGGCTCGGCGGCAGCCACACCCAGCAGGACGTACTGGAGCAGCTCTTCGTCGACGCCGCGCTCAAGGCTGGCAGCACCGCGGATATCCGCCTTGCCCTCGAGCGCGTCGCGGGTCTGCGGCCGATTCCGCCCGAGCGCTTCATCGGCTGGCGCAAAGCCGCTAGTCGGGTGGCGGCAGGGGCGTTATAGGCGCGCTGGGGCCAAGCCGCACCTCTCACCGGTCGTAGGGGTCGCCGTCGCCCTCACCCCGCCAGGAGCGATAGGCGCTCCCGAGGAGAGCAGGCACCGGCCTTGCTTTGGTGATGAACCCGAGCTCAGATGAAATTGGCGCGATCCGGATTCTCGCGCAGCAGCGCGACGCGGAGCTTCTCCAGTGCCCGGTTCTCGATCTGGCGAACCCGCTCCTTCGAAATGCCAAGGCTGGCGCCAAGCGATTCAAGCGTCGCCCCGTCATCCTGAAGGCGACGTTCCCGAACGATCTTCAGTTCGCGCTCATTGAGCACGCTCAGGGCAGAACGCAGCCAGCCGAGCTTCCGCTCGGTGTCGATGGTCTCGCCCACCGTCTCGTCTGGCAAAGGCACGTTGTCGACGAGGAAATCCTGCCGGTCGGCGGCTCCACCTTCTCCTTCGTAGATCGGCGCGTTCAACGAGGTATCCGGGCCAGACAACCGGGAATCCATGACTTCCACGTCGCTCTGTGACACGCCGACCGCGCTGGCGATCTCGGCGTAGATGAGCTCCCGCGGTCGGGGATCGATGGACTGCGCCAGTCGAGCTCGCAGCCGGCGCAGGTTGAAGAACAGCGCTTTCTGGGAGGACGAGGTGCCGCCACGGACGATCGACCAGTTCCTCAGGATGTAGTCCTGGATCGATGCGCGGATCCACCATGTAGCATAGGTCGAGAAGCGCACCTCGCGTTCCGGCTCGAAGCGGGCCGCGGCCTCGAGGAGCCCGACGTGACCCTCTTGCACCAGGTCGCTCATGGGCAGTCCGAAGTTGCGGAAGCGGGCGGCGATGGCAATCACCAGTCGCATGTGGGCCTGGGTCAGACGATGCAGTGCGGCCTGATCCTTCGCTTCGCGCCACCGAACGGCGAGGTTGTGCTCCTCGTCGCGCTCAAGATATGGCGCTTCCATCGCCGCCCGGACGAAATCACGACGTGTTCCGGCTGCTCTGCCCATCGAAGTTCTCTGACCCAATCCGGCGACGCTGCGGGATTCTGACCAAGATAACGATTGAGAAGCGAAAAAAGCTCACACAATGCCGTGAGGCACCGTGCGAGCGATACAACGCACGCAAATCATTGAAGGAAATTACGCTCGGACGCCGGAAGAAGGCCGGCGTCCGAGGTGGAATGTGTCGAAAATGTGGATCGCTTAGGCGGCCTTGTCCTGGGCTTCGACGATATCCGGCTTGGCGCCTCGGCGCGGGCTCTTTGCAAGGTTCTGCTCGATTTGCCGAATTGCCTCGGTCTCGGAAATGCGGTTGACCGAGGCGATCTCGCGGGCCATCCGGTCGAGCGCGGCCTCATAAAGCTGCCGCTCGCTGTAGGATTGCTCCGGCTGGTTCTCCGAACGGTAAAGATCCCGCACCACCTCCGCGATGGCGATCAAGTCCCCCGAATTGATCTTGGCCTCGTACTCCTGGGCGCGTCGGCTCCACATCGTGCGTTTGATCCGGGCCCGTCCGCGCACAGTTTCCAGCGCCTTCTTGACGGTCGAGGCATCGGCCAGCTTGCGCATCCCGACGGCGGTAGCCTTGGGCACGGGAACGCGGAGCGTCATCTTGTCCTTGATGAAGCTGATGACGAAAAGGTCGAGGCTGATGCCGGCCACCTCCTGGGTGTCGATGCCGACAATGCGGCCAACGCCGTGCGCCGGATATACGATGTGCTCACCGGGCTTGAACTCGGGACGCGTGGTCGGCTTCTTCACGGGCATGCTGGTCTGGACTCCATTCTGCGCGGTGGGGCGCGCTTTCGTGCTTGAGGGCTTCGTGGCGTCTGCCGGAACGTTCGCCGACTTTCGCGCGGGCGCGGGCTTGCTGACAGGAGCCGCCTTGGCGTTCGCATGCTGCGTCTGAGGCGCGGGCTTGCTGGAGGCCGGCCTGGATGCGGCAATCTTTGCGGGCGCCTTTTTGGACGCCACTTTCGGAGATGCGGCCTTCGCGGCGGTCGCGGCCTTCCGCGCTGGCGCCTTGGCGCTTGCCGCTGGCTTACGCGTCACCGCCTGCGCAGGGGCTTTCCGGCTGGAAGTGGCCTTGCGGCCGCTCGAAGCTTGTTTTGGGGAGGTCGCTTTCGGCGGGCTTTTGCGGACGGCGCCGGCTTTCCGTGCGGCGGTACGCGAACGCGCGCCTGTCTTCACCGACCCGGCAGCCTTGGAAGCCCCGGATGGCCTCGCTTTGGCCGGAGCCTTGCGAGCGGTCTGGCCCTTTTTCGACTTTGTCTCGTTCGTCGACATGACTACCTTTGTGCCTCCACTCGGCACCAGGCACACCAAGCTGACCCGCCTTCAACGACGACACTATCCCTTCCCGGCCCGGCAGGCCGGTCCGACAGCATAAAGCTGGGGATTGGTCAACGCACATAAAGGCGCGCAAGCCGCGCGCGGAGCGCCTGATTACTCCAACTATTGCGCCAATATAGCACAAAAACAGGAAATTTCAATGGCTTAACGTGAGACGGTAAATGATCCTTCGGTTCCGGCGGTGCCCGAGGCGGGGCAGGTAGCCACTAACCGGTTTCCCTTCTTCGGATTTCCGTCCTAGTCGCCCTCGCCCGGCTCGGGAGAAAAGTACTCGTCGAACTTGTTCTCCACGTCCTCGAACTCCTTGGCGTCCGGCGGCGCATCCTTTTTAGCGGTGATGTTCGGCCACTTCGACGCGAATTCGGCATTCAGCTTGAGCCAGTTCTCCAGGCCCGGCTCGGTGTCGGGTTTGATCGCGTCAACTGGGCATTCCGGCTCGCAGACCCCGCAATCGATGCATTCGTCGGGGTGAATGACGAGCATGTTCTCGCCTTCGTAGAAGCAATCGACGGGGCACACCTCGACGCAGTCGGTATATTTGCAGCGGATACAGTTGTCGTTGACGACGTAAGTCACGGGATTCCTCGAATCAGGCGCCAAAGCATCGGCCGCTGGCTGGCAACGATCGGTTGGGTATCCCGTTTGGCTGGACGAGGCAAGAAACGTCCGCAGACTGTCCTGCCGCCGGCGGCGGACGATCTTTTTCAGTTAATCTCGCGGCGGGAAATATTCATCCTCAACCGGGTCGGCAAGGCGGAGAGCTTCGAGGGCGCGCCGCTCGCGCTTGGTCGGACGCGGTCCCGGTCTTTGAGTCTGAGCCGGTGGGGAGGTCGGTTCCGGCGGCGCGAGGTCCTCGTAGAGGGACTGCGCCGCGCTCGCCGGACCCCGCCGATCACCGAGTGCGACGATGCGTAGCACCCGGACGCCCGAATCCAGGGCCACTGTCAGCACGTCCCCCACATGAACGGAGCGGCTGGCGCTGCCGTTCTTCTCGCGGTTCACACGCACCCGGCCGGATACGGCCAGCTTCTTGGCGGCGGTCCGGGTTCGAGCGAGGCGAGCAAACCAGAGCCATTTGTCGATGCGCAGGCGATCGCTTTCTGCCAACGTCATCGCGGCCCTAGTTCTCCTGATCCCGCGACTCGAGCTCTGCTTTGAGCGCGGCGAGGGCCGCGAACGGCGAATTCGGGTCGACGGGTTTCTGGCGTTCCTCGCGCTGGCGAGGCGGTCGCGGTCCGCTGTCACGCAGGCCGTCTTTCCGTCTCTCGGGGCGGCCCTGCCGGTCGGGTTTGCCGTTCGCGCCGGGCGCTGCCTGCTTGCCACGCCGCGGCGGCGGGTGGCCAGCCTGTTTCTTGCGGCCGTTGCCGCGTTCGCCGGGCCGGCCCGACCGCTGCGGCCGCCACACTTCGATGAAGGCCGGATCTTCAGGAGGCCCGGCTTCTGCGGCTTGGAACGGATCTGCCGCCGCAGTGTCCGCGACCTCCTCGAAACCCGCTGCCTTCTCAGCCTCCTCACTTGCCATGTCCTCGACCCCGGACGCGACGGCGGTTGGAGGTGGTTCGGGGGTGCTCGACTCCGGGACTTGCGGCCCCGTCGCCGCCCCGGTGGCCGCGTCGGACTCCGGATCGGACGCGGTCTTTGCTGCCTTCGTAGGCTTCGGCCTCTGCTCCATGCGATAGCCCAGAGCGCGGAGCACCGAGGCGAAATCCTCCCCGGAACAACCGAGCAGCGAGGTCATGGCGATGGTGACCGTGAAACCGTTGCCGGGCACGGCGCCGTCGGGGGCGTCGGGCGCGGTGGGAGACGGACGCCAGGCAATCAGCGGACGGATGAGATCCGCCAGCCTTTCGAGAATGTCGACGCGGATCGCCATCCTGCCGACCGCCCGGTACCCTACAACGCGGTAGACGGCGTCCGGGATCGCTGGGTCCACCGGAATGCTGGTGCGGCCGGAGGCGGCGAGAGTGGTCAACGCGCCAACTTCGTCGAGCCCGCCGTTCTTCAGCGCCCAGAAGGTGGCAAGAAGCGCGCTGGGGTTCGGCTTCAGCAGTTGGGGAACGTAGATGTGATGAGCGCCGAAGCGAACGCCGAGGGCGCGCAGCCCCGCACGGGCATCCTGATCGAGACTGCGTACTTCCTCGGCAATCTCGCTGCGATCCACCACACCGAGGTTCTCGACCATCCGGAAAGCGATGCCCCGGGCCGCCGGCACCAGATTCTCAGCATTGCGGAGATCGAAGAGGGGCTTGAGGAGTTCGTCGGCGCGAGCCGACAGCCAGCGATCGACGCGAGTCTGCACACGCTCCCGCGAGGCCGGCGCCAGCACATCGTCAGCCAGAAGCACGATCCGCGGCCGCAGCGGATCGTCGCCTTCGGCAAGCCGCGCGATCGGGTCGCCCTGCCAGCGCAGCGTCCCGTCGGTCGCCAGCACGAAATCCGCGTTAGGGGCGGCGGCGACGCGCTCCGCCCGTGCCGCGATCTCGCCGGCAAGCGCCTTGGCGGCGGCTGCGCGCAGCGCCTTGGCGTCGGGACCATCCGCACCGGCGTCGGGCGCGAACCGGAAGCCGGCAAGCGTGCCGACGTGCTGCCCCTCCACCAGCACGTCGCCGGTGGTCGTGATCTCGGCGTCCAGCATTGCCTTCTCTTTCAGCCGCCTGAGCAGCACGCTCGTGCGCCGATCGACGAAACGGGCCGTCAGGCGCTCATGCAGCGCGTCGGACAGACGATCCTCTATCGCGCGCGTGCGCTCCTGCCAATGCCGGGGATCGGTCAGCCATTGCGACCGATTGGCTGCGAAGGTCCACGTTCGAATGTGCGCGATGCGATTGGCGAGGGTGTCGATGTCGCCCTCCGTGCGGTCGGCAAAGGCAATCTGGTCAGCGAACCAGTCCTCGGCGATGCGACCGTCACGCGCCAGGAAATCGAAGATCGTCGTCACCAACTCCGCGTGGTTGGCAGGTGCGATCTTGCGATAGTCAGGCACCTGGCAGACATCCCACAACAACGAAACCAGATCCTGACTCGTCGCGATGTCACGAATGGCGGGATCTGCGGAGACGGCCGCAAGGACGGTGACGTCGACCGTCGGCGGCGCCTTGGTGAGCGCGTCGTGCGGCGGCGGAAGGTCAAGGCTCGCCTGGAGGCCGTCGAGGGTCGAAAAGTCGAGATCGCGGTTCCGCCACTGGACGGTTTCCACCGCATCGAACTCGTGGCTTTCCAGGGCGGCCACCAGCTCGTCCGGCAGCGGATCGACCCGGCTGGTGACGCCGAAGGTCCCGTCGCGCATGTGGCGGCCGGCACGGCCCGAAATCTGGCCGAGCTCCGCGGCAGACAGACGCCGGAATTGAAAGCCGTCGAACTTGCGATCTGACGCGAAGGCAACGTGGTCGACGTCGAGGTTCAGCCCCATGCCGATCGCGTCGGTTGCGACGAGGAAATCGACGTCGCCGGACTGGAAGAGCTCCACCTGCGCATTGCGCGCGCGGGGGCTGAGCGAGCCGAGGACCACTGCGGCGCCGCCGCGTTGCCGGCGGATCAGCTCGGCAATTGCATAAACCTCGTCGGCGGAAAAGGCGACGACGGCGGAGCGGCGCGGCAGACGGGTGATCTTCTTTGAGCCGGAATAGCTGAGAAAGGACATGCGCGGCCGGGTGACGATATTCGCGCCGGCAAAGAGCCGTTCGACGATCCCCCGCATGGTCGCCGCCCCGAGGAGCAGCGTCTCCTCACGGCCGCGTAAGTGCAGGATGCGGTCGGTGAAGACGTGGCCGCGTTCGAGATCGCCGGCGAGCTGGATCTCGTCGATGGCGAGGAACGCCGCCTCGGTCTCCAGAGGCATGGCCTCGACAGTGCACACCCGGTAGTGCGGCTCGGGCGGGATAATCTTCTCCTCCCCGGTGATCAGCGCAACATCGTCGACGCCGACCCGGGCTGCCACGCGCGCATAGACCTCGGCTGCGAGCAGCCGAAGCGGCAGCCCGATCACCCCGGATTCATGACCAAGCATCCTCTCGATGGCGAGGTGCGTCTTGCCGGTGTTGGTCGGTCCGAGGACTGCAACCAGATTGCGCCCGCCGCGGGGAGCGGCGCCTGCTATCGACGCGAAACTCATGCTGGCTGTAAGGGCTCCGTTGCTTCTTCGCCGCGCCGCCAATCCGGGCCGTGTAGCACAGCGGGACGGGAAATGGAGGTGGGTTCTTGTCCCAATGCTTTACAGGCGGAACGAGTCCGGAACAAAACCAGCCCGAATCGCTGACTCCTGCTTATTCGCGCTCCGTTCACTACGACATCTTTGATGGAGGGTATCCGGCCCCTCTACATGTAGGATTCATCAGGGTGCTTGCCATGCGTCCGCGTTCCGGCCGGCGATCCTTTTCCGCCACGGACAATCGCGGCAACAATGCGGCGCGTTCAAGCCGGGCAATGTGGAAAACGGGGAAAAGCCATGGTCACTCGAGGGAGGCGCGCTCCTGTGATGCCCCAGTGGTGAAGCGCGTCGCGTAGACGGTCAGGTCCCCCCATTTGGTTCCGACGACGATCCGAAACGGGACAAGCAACGGCGCGTGTCCGACCGGCGCAAGCCAGATCTCGATCCGGTCGTTGTCGACGAGGTCGTTGACCGATTCGGCCGTGCGGTGGCCCGCCACCGGAACGTAGTGGGCGCCGCAAACGATAATCCTGCCGGCGTAGGTATCGTCGCCACCGTCGACCGCCTTCACGCCCTTGTAGAAAAGCTGCACATCGAATCGCGTCCAGCCATCGAAGACCTTGATCGTGCGGCTGCAGGCCGCGCGGCCGGAGACGATGCCGGGGTGGTCGATGGGCACGAGAAAGGCGCTGAGGGGATCCACCACGCCCGTCTTGTGACGCGGCGTCACCGGCACGCGGTCCGCGGCGGCCGCAAGACTTGGCACTGCGACGAGATTGGTGATCCGGCCGCCGGCCATCGCCATGCGTACGTAGGTGCCGAAGTCCCCCTCCACGGTCTCCAGCTTGAACGCGGACGGCCGCACGGACGTGCCGAGAATATGGCCTGAGCCCGAAAGGCGGGCACTCGCGTCGGATACCAGTCGGGACAGGCCCCCGGTCGAGCCGGATATGGCCGCGACATAGCTGTCTCCGTTGAAACGGCTCTCGGCGCTGGCGTGGCCGACCACGGCGGTGCCGATGGAAATGGTATAGGTGGCCTTGAAAGTTGTTGTCTCGGCCGCCTTCAGTTCAGCCGGCGCCACGGCCAGCCCTACAAAGCCAAGCCCGGCCAGCAGACTGGCGGCAATCCCGAATTTCCGACGCAGGCCCCTCATCGGCTCACTGTGCCACGTTCGCCGGCCAAGCCGGCAGTCCCGTTGATGGACGATGAACGGGAATGGTTAATGATTCACCTTTCTAAGCCAATTTGTGCGGCGCGTCACGCCCGGTCGCCCGTCTTGACGCTTGCATTCCGGCTCACTATAGGATTGCGGCTTTCCGGACAGGTCGGCCGTAACCACCCTTTGCGATGGGTGCGAAGGGCCAGTGCGAACGAGAGGATGTTTCCATGGCGCGCCGCTGTGAGTTGACCGGCAAAGCGGTCCAGACCGGCAACAATGTCAGCCACGCGAACAACAAGACGCGCCGGCGGTTCTTGCCGAACCTCAACCAGGTGACGCTGCTCAGCGATGCCCTCGGCCAGCGTGTGCGTCTCAGGATCAGCTCCAACGCGCTTCGCTCGGTCGAGCATCGGGGCGGGCTGGACAAGTTCCTGCTGGCGGCTCGCGACAGCCAGCTGTCGACCAACGCCCGGCGGCTCAAGCGGCAGATCGAGAAGCGGCTCGCCAGCGAGCAGCTATCGTGAGCGGCGGCAGCCGTTAGCCTCTGGGTTCTCCCACCAAGGCGAAGTAGAGCAGCAGAGTCCGCTGCAGCGGGCTGTTGTTGTCGTCGGAGATGAGGGCGACGATCGTCTCGCCATCACTGCTCGTCCGGATTGCCAGCCCCTCCATATTGTCGATCTGATCGCGGAGATCCGCCTCGAGCAAAACGTCGCCATCGATGGTCGCGCCGGGAACCAGGTCGGCTCCGGCGATGCGACGGATGCGCATTCCGAGGCCGAAGGGAATCTCCAGGCTGCGTTCCAATACCAAGAGATCGCCGTCAGGAAAGAAAGCGGCGTCAGTAACGTCATAGTCGCCGCTTCTGACGAGCGAGAACGCTCCGTCGCGCGGACCTCCGACGATCCAGCCGCGATGGTTGTGGTTCTTGTCCAGCGAGTGTTCCGTGATCAGGACCGTCGCTCCGTCAAGAGGGCCAGAGGGCGGGACCACCGCCAGGGCTTCCAGCCCGCGGTTGGGGTCGATGGTCTTGACTGCGGCGGGGACATTTACCGAACGGGAAGGAGCAAGAACGAAGTCGGCACCATCGAAAAGGCGAAGATCGTTGATCCGCTCGAATGAGACCAGCGCCGCATCGTGGCCACCGCGACGGACGATGCGGAGACCCTCGGCATCGCTCCATTTCTTGCCCGACAGCGGCGCGCCGCGGCTGTTGAGGACCGGCGCCATGCGCGTATCCGCCAGACCGACGAGCATGCCGCCCTCCTCCACCGGCCGGGCGGCAAACCAGTGCCCGGTATCCGAGATCGCGTAGAGGGTCTTGCCGTCGGAAGAGAAATCGAGCCCGGAGAACGAGCCGAATTGCCGATCGGGGGATTTGATCTCCAGGCCGCCGCGAAACTCCAGCGCCCCAAAGCGTTGTTCGGGCGAAGACAGCTCGAAGCTGTCAATCGGCTTCGCGGTGATTTCCACGGAATGCCAGCCAGGAGCCGCGGCGATGCCCAGCTCCGGCGCCATCGACGCAATGACCCCGGCCAGGATCACCAGGCAGCGCAGCGTGAGGCCGCTCACTGTAAGGTCGCGTGCGCCGGACGCGAGGCGGGGCGGCGCGAAGATCCACCAACCTCCTCGGCAAACAGTTCGGCCAGCTTTTCGGTCATGGCGCCGGCGAGTTCCTCGGCGTCGACAATGGTCACCGCGCGGCGGTAGTAGCGGGTCACGTCGTGGCCGATGCCGATGGCAATCAAGTCGACCGGCGACCGGGTCTCGATCTCCTCGATGACATGGCGCAGGTGACGCTCGAGGTAGTTGCCGGGATTCACCGACAACGTCGAATCGTCGACGGGCGCGCCGTCCGAGATCATCATCAGCACCTTGCGCAGCTCGGGCCGGCCGATGAGGCGCGAATGTGCCCACGCCAGCGCCTCGCCATCAATGTTCTCCTTGAGGAGCCCCTCGCGCATCATGAGGCCAAGATTGCGGCGCGAGCGGCGCCACGGGGCGTCAGCGGCCTTGTAAACAATGTGCCGCAGGTCGTTGAGGCGGCCCGGATTCGGCGGCTTGCCGGCCTGCAGCCAGGCTTCGCGCGACTGGCCGCCTTTCCAGGCACGGGTGGTGAAGCCGAGAATCTCGACCTTGACACCGCAGCGCTCCAGCGTGCGGGCGAGAATGTCGGCGCAGGTCGCGGCGACCGTTATCGGCCGGCCCCGCATCGAGCCGGAGTTGTCAAGCAGCAGTGTAACTACCGTGTCGCGGAATTCAGTGTCGCGCTCGGCCTTGAACGAGAGGGGATGGAGCGGATCGATCACCACCCGCGACAGGCGCGCGGCGTCGATCAGGCCCTCTTCAAGGTCGAACTCCCAGGCGCGGTTCTGCTGCGCCATCAGACGACGTTGAAGCCGGTTGGCCAGGCGGCCGACGGCACCCTGCAGGTTGGCGAGCTGCTTGTCGAGATAGGCGCGAAGGCGGTCGAGCTCCGCCACGTCGCACAGGTCCTCGGCCTTGATGATCTCATCGTAGCGGGTGGTGAAGGCGCGGTAGTCGGAGGTCGGCGGCAGGTTCGAGAACGGGGCCTCGGCGCGACGCGATTCGCCGACCTCTCGGGCATCGGCCAGCTCGTTGTCCTCGATCATCTCCTCGGCGTCGGCCTCGCTCGCCTCGCCCTCGCCGGCTTCCGCGTCCTCGGCGGCGGCCTCGACGTCCTCTGGGCTCGACGCATCGGCGGCCTCGCTGGCGTCGGAGGCACCGTCGTTTTCGTCAGCGTCGCCGGCTTCGCCCTCGTCCTCGCTGTCCTCGCCGCTTTCGCCGCCCAATTCGTCGGCCATGTCGAGAGAGGCGATCAGGTCGCGCAACGCGGTGGCAAACAGCTTCTGGTCCTCGACCGATCGGGAGAGCTTATCGATGTCCCCACCGGCGCGCTCCTCGATCCAGTCGCGCCAAAGCTCGACGATCTTGCGGCTCGAGGCGGGCGGCGGCTTCCCCGTCAGACGCTCGCGCACGATCATTGCGACCGCGTCCTCAAGCGGCGCGTCGGCCCGGTCGGTGATCTCGTGATAGTTACCGCGATGGTAGCGATCTTCCAGCATCGCGGTCAGATTGTCGGCGACACCGCTCATGCGCAGCGAACCCAGGGCCTCGACGCGTGCCTGCTCGACGGCATCGAAGACGGCGCGAGCATTCTTGCCTTCCGGCAGGTTAGCACGGTGGATCGCAGCGTCATGGCAGGCGAGCCGAAGGGCGATCGAGTCGCCGAGCCCGCGGGTCACCGAAACGTCGTTGACGGTCGGCTTGCGCGGCGGCTCGGGCAGGCGCGCCTTCTTGCCGGAGAGCAGCGGGCGATCCGCTGCGAACGAGACCTCGAGGTCGGGTTCGCCGGCGATGGCGCGCATGCAACCAGCGACCGCCCGCTTGAACGGATCGACGGAGCTTTCGCCCGGCTTGTTGCGCAATGTCTCGTTCGATCCCGCCACTGTCGCTCCGTCAGCTCAGGACGACGTTGGCCGCCGATTGCGGCAGCTCCTTGTTGAAACTGCGCTGATAGAATTCCGCCACCAGCGGGCGCTCGAGCTCGTCGCACTTGTTGACGAATGTGACGCGGAAGGCGAAGGCGACATCGCCGAATATCTCGGCGTTCTCCGCCCAGGTGATCACGGTCCGCGGGCTCATCACGGTCGACAGATCGCCGTTGATGAAGGCGTTGCGAGTCATGTCGGCGACGCGCACCATCTTGGAAATCACGTCGCGGCCTTTCGGATCGCGGTAGTGCGGTGCCTTGGCAGCGATGATGTCGACTTCCTTGTCGTGCGGCAGGTAATTGAGGGTGGTGACGATGGACCAGCGGTCCATCTGGCCCTGGTTGATCTGCTGGGTGCCATGATAGAGGCCGGAGGTATCGCCGAGGCCCACCGTGTTGGCGGTGGCAAACAGGCGGAACGCTTCGTGCGGCCGGATCACCTTGTTCTGGTCGAGAAGCGTCAGCTTGCCCTGCACTTCGAGGACGCGCTGGATGACGAACATGACGTCCGGCCGGCCGGCGTCGTACTCGTCGAAGCACAGCGCAATGTTGTGCTTCAGCGCCCAGGGCAGGATGCCGTCGCGAAACTCGGTTAGCTGCTGCCCGTCGCGCAAGACGATTGCGTCGCGGCCAATGAGGTCGATCCGGCTGATGTGGCTGTCGAGGTTGACGCGCACGCATGGCCAGTTCAGGCGGGAGGCGACCTGTTCGATGTGGGTCGACTTGCCAGTGCCGTGATAGCCGGCAACCAGGACGCGGCGATTGTGGGCAAAGCCGGCCAGGATGGCGAGCGTCGTCTCCCGGTCGAACAGGTAGTCCGGATCGAGATCCGGGACGTGCTCGTCAGGGTTCGAATAGGCCGGGGCTTCGAGGTCGCTGTCGATCCCGAAGACCTGGCGGACCGAAATCTTCATGTCGGGCAACGGTGCCCGTTCGTCCAATGCTTCAATCATCGCTCCCCCGTGGCGCAGGCGCGCCTTCGGTTCGAAAGAGTGCGGAATGCTGCGAGTTGCGGGAAGTCGAGGCGCAAAAACCAGCAGATTTGGCCCGCCTTATATAGGAACTCGGGTGGGATTGGGAAATCCGTTTGTCCTCGCAAGGGACCAGCGGCCCAGCCTTGCCCGGTCGTCAGCAGAAGCCTGCGGACTTCAAGTAGTTGTAGGCCTGGATGATTTCCCGGAGCCGATCCTCGAGGCTGCGGTCGCCGCCATTGGCGTCGGGATGGAGCCGTTTCACCAGTTCCTTGTAGCGCGCCTTGATCTCGGTGCCGCTTTCGGTGCCTTCCAGGTCGAGCGCCTCGAAGGACCGGCGCTCGAAATTGCCGAGCGGTCGCTGCCGTGGCTCCGGCTCGGCATTGCTGCGGCCGAACGAGCCGCCGAAAAAGCCGAACGGATCGGTGAACGCCGCCGTCCACGCGTGTCTGGCCCCGGCGTTGGCGTCGCCCCGGTTCAGACCCACGTTCCACGTCGGGCGATGGCCGATCGCAGCCGAACGCTGATAGTCGGCGATCTCGTCATCGGGCATGCCGGCGAAATAGTTGTAGGATTTGTTGTATTCCCGGACGTGGTCGAGGCAGAAATTATGGTACTCGCCCTCGCGATGCCGTCCTTTCGGTGCGCGATAGCCGCCGGCATGCGTGCATCCGGCCCATTCGCAGGCAGGCCCCGCCTTGTCCTCGAACCGACGCCGGTCGGGGCTGATTCGAATCCGGTCGAAATATTTGGAGTCCAGGTTCATGGGCGGGATTATGGTCAGCCGGCGCCTTGCCGACAAGCAGCGGAACGCAAGACAGAGCACGATTCAGCGACTATGAGCGCCGAAGAGAGAATCAGACGAACGTTAACCGAGGCTTTTCGTCCGGTCCGCGTAGATGTGGTCGACGAATCCGATCTTCACAAGGGCCACGCGGGGCACCGTCCGGAGGGCGATACGCATTTCCGGATCAGGGTGGTCGCCGAGGCCTTCCGTGGCAAAAGCCGCATCGAGGCGCACCGCATGGTCAACGCCGCGCTCAAGGGTGAGTTCGACCGCGGCATGCATGCGCTGGCCATCGAGGCGGAAGCGCCCGGCTAGGCGGTCTTGGGCAAGCGGTCGAGCGGGGTGATGCGGAGTGAGGTGATGCGGTTGCGGCTCTTGCGCAGCACCTGAAACCGGAAGCCGTGGAAGGTGAAGGCCTGCCCGGGCTCGGGGATGATCCGTGCCTCGTGAATGACCAGGCCGGCGATCGTCGTCGCCGCCTCGTCGGGCAGGTTCCACTCCATCGCCCGGTTCAGGTCGCGGATCGGCACGGCGCCGTCGACGTTCACCGAGCCGTCTGGCTGTGGCCGGACGCCCTGCAGTTCGATGTCGTGCTCGTCGGCGATGTCGCCGACGATCTCCTCGAGAATGTCCTCCAGCGTGATCAGGCCCTGGACCTCGCCATACTCGTCGACGACGAGGGCAAAATGCGCCTTGCGCTTCAGAAACGCGTTCAGCTGGTCGGTGAGCGACGTGGCATCGGGGACGAACCACGGCTTCTTCGCGACGCTGCGTATGTCGACGCTGCTCATGTCGCCCCCGGCGCTCTTGAGGATCCTGAGCAGGTCCTTGGAATGGACGATGCCGATGATGTTCTCCGGTTCGCCCTCCCAGATCGGCACGCGGGTGTAGGGACTGGCGAGAATGTCCTCGACGATCTTGTCCGGCGGTTCGGCGGCGTTGACCGAGTGGATGTTGGTGCGGTGGACCATGACGTCTGAAACGTCGAGCTCGCCGAGGTCGAGAAGGCCGCCGAGCCGGTCCCGCTCGGCCTTGACGACGCTTCCCTCGGCGTGGAGCAGGTCGAGCTGGCCGCGGATTTCGTCGGCTGCCGAGAGGATGGCCTTGCCTTCGGAGGCGTTCCAGCCGATCAGGCGAAGAATGCCGCGGATCAGCACCTGCACAGCGGAGACCACCGGGGACAGGACCGCGACGACTCCGCTCAGGATGGGGGAAACGGCCCGGGCAACGCGATCGGGGCTGCCGATCGCCAGCGTCTTCGGGAGGATCTCTCCGAAGACCAGAACGATGAAGGTCATCACCACGGTGGCATAGGCGACGCCCGCCTGTCCGAACAAGGCGAGCAGCACGCTGGTCGCCAATGCCGAGGCGAGGATATTGACGACATTGTTGCCGAGCAGGATGGCGCCAATCAGCTTCTCACGGTCGGCAATCAGCCGTCCGACGATCCCGGCCCGCCGGTCGCCGGCCTTTTCAAGCTGCAACATGCGCGCCTTCGAGGCTGCGGTTAGGGCGGTTTCCGAACCGGAGAAGAAAGCCGACAAGGCGACCAGTACGACGATCGCCAGAGCGATCAGCCAGATGGTCATCGTTTGATCTGCTCCTCGAGGAACTCCTGAACCTTCTCGCCCGACACGTCATCGGCGATGAAGGCTTCGCCGATGCCGCGGGAGAGGATGAAGGTAAGCTTCCCCTGCTTCACTTTCTTGTCGTGGGCGATGTGGCGCATCAGCGTTTCGGCGCCAGGGATGTCCCCGGAGATATCGCGGATTCGGGTCGGCAGGCCGACTTCGGCGAAATGGTGGCCGACACGGCGGCTGTCCTCGAGCGAGCACAGACCGAGACGGAACGAGAAGTCGTGGGCGAGGACAATGCCGATCGCCACGGCTTCGCCGTGAAGCAGCCGGTCAGAGTAGCCGGTCACCGCTTCGAGCGCGTGGGCGAAGGTGTGGCCGAGGTTGAGGAGCGCCCGCTGGCCTTTCTCACGCTCGTCCGCCGAGACGATGTCGGCCTTGCCCTGACAGGCGATGGCAATCGCCTTTTCGCGCTCCGGCCAGCCTGCGGCGATCGCCCGCCAGTTGGTTTCGAGCCACGAGAAGAAGTCCACATCGCGAATCAGGGCGTATTTTGCCACCTCGGCGTAGCCGGCATTGAATATTCGCACCGGCAGCGAATCGAGGATTCCGGTGTCGGCGACGACGAGGTCGGGCTGCTGGAACACCCCGACCAGGTTCTTGCCGCGCGGTGTGTTGATGCCGGTCTTGCCGCCGACCGACGAATCGACTTGCGCCAGCAGCGTCGTCGGCACCTGGATCAGGTGGATACCACGCAGAACGATGCCGGAGGCGAAGCCGGCGAGGTCGCCAACAACGCCGCCGCCAAATGCCAAGACCGCGTCATTTCGTTCCATCCGCGACGCCAACAGGAAATCGACAACGGTTTCCAGGGTGGCGAAGCTCTTGGATCCTTCGCCGGGTTCGACAACGAATTGGACATGCCTGACCCCGGCATCGTCGAGGCTCATCAGCAGCGTCGACAGATGTTGCTCGGCCACCGTCGAGTCGGTGACGACCGCCATCCGGGCACCGGGCAGGCGTTGCGCGATTTCGTGTCCGGCGCGATCGATGATGTCGCGGCCGATGATGATGTCGTAGGAGCGTTCACCGAGCTCGACAGGGATCGTCGTCGACCCACGGAGCTGCCCCGGCGCCGTGTCGCTCATTCCCCCACCCCCTCGACAGCGTGCCTGCCCAGATAAGTGTCAAGCGCGGCGAAAATGTCGTCGACGACCACATCGTGGGCGACGTCGCGCGATTGGATATGGATGTCGCTTTCGGCGTAGATCGGATTGCGGTCGGCGATCAGCCGGTCGACCACCGCTGCCGGGTCGTTCGTCTTGAGAAGCGGGCGGCTGGAGCGGCGCTTGACCCGCGAGAGGATCAGATCGCGATCCGCCTTCAGCCAGACCGATATGGCGCCGGCCTGAATCGCGGCCCGGGTTTCCGGCTCGATGAAGGCGCCGCCGCCAGTGGCCAATACCTTTGGTGCGCCGTCGAGCAGGCGCTGGATCACCCGCCGTTCGCCGTCGCGGAAATATGCTTCGCCGTGTTGCTCGAAAATCTCTGTGATCGTGGCATTGGCTGCCTCCTCGATCTCCGTATCAGCGTCGACAAAGGGAATGCCGAGGCGCGCCGCCAGCCGCCGTCCGATCGAGCTCTTGCCCGCCCCCATCATGCCGACCATGGCGATCGTACGACCGTCGAGAAGTCGGGCGACGCGTGCCTCGAGCGTATCGGCGGCGGCATCGCGTTGCGGGGTACCCCTGCGGGTCAATCGTGTGTCTTCCATGGGTTCCTAACGCCCGAGCTAGAGCCGTTTTCGCCTCGTGATGTCAAGGCGGTGAACCCGGCCGGCTTGAATCATGCGTCCGCCTGGTTGAAAACAGAGGGGACTGCGGCGGACTGTCCGCGGCCTCGCACTCGGCTTTCGCCTTGCCGCGATCGGGAACGCAATGCCTACAATTATCCGATTTGTCATGACGTTGGCGGTGCTTGCCGCCCTTGTCGGCGCGGCCATGTTCTATCTGGCCAATTTCGTCAAGCCAAATATCCACGAAATGACCGTCCGCATTCCGACGAGCCGGCTTGAGCCGGTGCCGATCGCCAAGCCGCCACCGCCTGCCGAGGCGCCGCCATCGGACGCGGTTTCGGGCGACGCCGCGCCACCGGAATGAGCAGGGTTCGACAGGCGCGAGCCGGCGCCCATCATGTCGAGGCATTTCTTGAGATGATGAGCGCAGAACGGGGCGCCTCCGCCAACACTCTGTCGGCCTATCGCCGGGATCTCGATGACTACCGGCAATATCTCGATGGGTGCGGGTCCGGTTACGAGCGCGCCGGTGCCGATCAGGTGCGGGGCTACCTTGCCCATCTCGACGATCGCGGCTTTGCCGCGCCGACCGTGGCAAGACGCCTCTCCGCGGTTCGCCAGTTTCACCGGTTCCTGTTCAGTGAGGGCATTCGCGGCAATGACCCGACCGGAACGGTGGAGGCACCGCGGCGGCCCGCCCGACTACCCAAGGTGCTCAACGAAAGCGAGGTCGACCGGCTCATCGAAGCGGCCGCAGCTGCCACTCATCGCGACGGCCTGTCGGCTCTGGCGCAAGTGCGCGCCCTGCGTCTCCATGCGCTGCTCGAAGTGATCTATGCGACCGGGCTCCGGGTCTCGGAGTTGGTAGCCTTGCCAAGCTCGACCGTTCGCAGCGAAGCCCGCTATTTTGCGGTTCGCGGCAAAGGGGGGCACGAGCGCATCGTTCCGCTGACCGACCGGGCCCGGCAGGCTACGGGCGCCTATCTGGAGGCACGCAAGAAGGCCGGGCTGTCGGCCAGCGCATGGCTGTTTCCCTCCTTCGGCGAGAGCGGGCACCTGACCCGCCAGGCTTTCGCCCGTGATCTCAAGGCCTTGGCTGTCTCGATCGACATTCCAGTCGCCAAGGTCTCGCCTCATGTGTTGCGCCACGCCTTCGCCAGCCATCTTCTCCAGAACGGCGCCGATCTGAGGGTCGTCCAGCAGCTCCTCGGGCATGCCGATATCTCGACCACCCAGATCTATACCCATGTCCTCGAAGAGCGGCTGAGGGCTCTCGTCGTCGATCACCATCCGCTGGCGCGCGACGAAAAGGGTTAGGCGGGGAGCGGGCCTTGCCTTGCCTTGCCTTGCCTTGCCTT
>Ga0210144_1000184_pt1 | contig 36275 bp, 39 predicted proteins | sample Muzzi_PWA_D2_FD_185532 | JGI IMG/M metagenome (GOLD analysis project Ga0210144, IMG submission 185532) | Wetland microbial communities from San Francisco Bay, California, USA, that impact long-term carbon sequestration - Muzzi_PWA_D2 (SPAdes) | ecosystem: Environmental > Aquatic > Marine >...
GATCATCGGCGCCTTCCTCGCCGGCCTGATGGTCGCCGAGACCAAGGAGCAGCACCCGATCGAGGACGAGGTGGCCCCTCTCTATGCTTTCTTCCCGCCCTTCTTCTTCGTTTTCATCGGCATCGAGCTGGAGCTCGGCGAGCTGGTCGACGCCGGCACGCTGGCACTGCTCGCCGCCGTCACAGCGCTCGCCGCTGCCACCAAGCTGCTCGGTGCCTGGGTTGGAGCGCGCGGCATCGATGGTCGGGATGCACGGATCGTCGCTGTCGGGATGGTCCCCCGGGGCGAGGTGGGCATCATCGTCGCCGGCATCGGCGCGACGGTCGGCGCGATCGACGCGCAGCTCTTCGCAGTGATCGTCGGGATGTCGATCCTGACGACGATCGCCGTGCCGACCGTGTTGCGCCAAATGGGTTCTCCCTAGCCGATGGCGATAGTCGTAGCCAGCGAGACGATGCATCGCAACCACTGGCGCTGAATAGCCGGCCGGTTGCGCCTAGCGGTTGGCCTCCGAAACCAGGGCAACCGGTCCGATATATCTCCGAGGCCACGGGGGCGCTTTCCTCGGATTCCTCGGTATCTCTGAATATTGAGGTAGCTGGACGGGGGTCGAGGCCCTCGGGGACCCTTCCGTGGCTCAGGGTGTGCAGGTGTGCGTGCACAGGCGCCAGGTATGCCCGAAAGGTGTCCGTTTCAGCGATTCTGGCGCCGAGGACCGCCTCGCACGACCAATCCCGAATGCTGAGTAGGCTCCGGCCTCTCCGCCTACAGCCGCAGGATCCGGCGGAGCGCGGCGGCCTGGGCGTGGGTCAGTCGTTTCGCCTCGCCCCACAGCCGCGGCGCGAGGCTGCGGGCCGGGTCGTGGGCACGGTCGGCCTGCAGGTCGCGGATGCCTTGCTGTACTGCGGCTTGCACCGCGTCGCGCAGCGCTATCGCGGCGCTCGTATCCCCCCAGGAGGAGCCGAACGGGCGGGCATCGATCGGCGCGGCGAACCGTCCGTAGATCCGCTGGGGGCGGGGCAGCGGCGTCGGTCCTAGGCCTCGGACCAGCGGCCAGAGCAGCTCCGGATCGACATCGACTCGCGCCGCGAGCGCGCGCACGGGCGCATACAGCGGGTCGTCGGCGTCGACGAGGACATCCCACATCTCGTCCACACCGATCATCGAGAACGGGACGACGGTGTAGGAGAACTCGAGCGCTAGGCGTGCGAAGCCGATCCGCTCGCGCCACAGCAACGGATAGTGGTCTCCGCGGTGCCGTGCGACCTCGCGCCCGCCGCCCGGAAAGACGAGCACGGCCTGCCCGTCCGCGAGTAGCCGACGGGTGTTCTCGCGCGTCCCATTCACCGTGCCGAGATGCGAGAGCAGGTCCCGCCAGATCGGAACCCGGTAGTGCTGGCGCTCGCCGAGCGAGCGGACGAGCACACCCGTTCGCGCGTGGATGTCAAGCACGAGGAACGGCACGTCGAACAGGCCAAGCGTCGTGTGGTTGCCGACGAGCAGGTACCGCTCATCGCTCGGCAGGTGCTCCCGGCCGTCGAATCGCGGATCGGTCAACGCGCGCCATGGAGCCAGTAGCGCCTCGACCGCCGCGAACTCAACCGCGCCGGGAGGAGTGAAAGCTGCGACATCCGCGTTCGACCGATCCACGCTCACATCACGCGGACGCTTTGACCACGGCGACCATCTCCGAGGGGCCGCCGGCGATGAGGAATGCGGACAGCGACTCGATCGGCTCGTTCTCGCGATTGCGAATGGGCACGGGCGTCATCTCGGCTCGGTGCGAGTCTAGCCGTGCGGTTGGAGGGAGGAATCACTTGTCGCATATGTCCCCGAGGCCGCGGGAGCGCTTTCCTTGGATTCCTCGATGTCTCTGAATATCGAGGTAGCTGGATGGGGGTTTGAAAGCCTCCGAGGCCAGGATCTTCGCATGGACACCCTCCTCGAATTGTTGTTGTCTCGCCCCTCCGGGGACGGTCTTGACCAGCAATACGGCCCGGCCGCCCGCAGCGGTTTGCCGGTCCGCTCGGGCTGAGCTAGCCTCGCTGCGAGCATGACCAGCCAAGTCACCACGGAGAGCACAGGGCGCGCCGACGTCTTTGCCGACCTTCGACGCTGGAACCTCGGCGTGGGCACGCTGCACCTTGCCCAAGCGATCTTGATCCTGGCTCTGGGCGCAGCGGCCTCGCTCCCGGTCACGGTCAGCTACCTGACCGGACCGCCTGGCGCCGGTCAGTACGGCGGCCCCGCCACCCTCTTCGACCTACGCATTGACCTTGCCGTTGCGGCATTCCTACTGCTCGCCGCCGTCGATCACCTCTCGGTCGGCACTTGGGCACGGCGCTGGTATGAGCGTCAGGCCGCGCGCGGAATCAATCCCGCGCGATGGTGGGAGTACTCGATCAGCGCCTCCCTGATGATCGTCGTCATCGCGATGCTCGCGGGCGTGCGGGAGGGGCCGGCGCTGGTCGCGCTTTTCGGCGTCAACGCAGCGACGATCTTGTTCGGGCTGGGAATGGAGCGGCTCAACGTCGGGCGCGAGCCTGTCGACTGGCGACCCTTCGTCTACGGCTGCCTTGTCGGCTCGGTGCCCTGGATCGCGATTGCCCTCCAACTGGTCGTCTCCCAAGACAAGACGAGCAGTGTCCCTGGGTTCGTCATCGCGATCTTCGTGACTCTGCTCATCCTCTTCAACACCTTCGCAGTGAACATGTGGCTTCAGTACCGTCGGCGAGGGCGCTGGGCCGACCCGCTCTTTGCGGAGAAGGTCTACATAGTGCTGAGCTTGGTCGCCAAGAGCGCCCTTGCCTGGCAGGTCTATGCGGGGGCCCTGGCGGGGAGCTGAGGAGGATGGCGACCCGCTCTCCGCTGCGCGACCGCGGCTGGACGGCCTACCCGAGCTCTCGGCGCAGGCCGGCCGCGGCATCGTTCCCGAGCCGCTTGAAGGCGAGGCCGAAGAGCGGATCGACGATCCGTAGTGCACCCTTCAGCGTCAGCCGCGCGTCGTAGTGGATCTCGCAGCCGGAGTCGGTCGGCTCGACCGTGATCGTGTCCTCGGAGACCGTCGTCTGTTCTCGGCATGCAGCACGACCCGCCTCGGGCGCTCGTAGTCGGTCGTCGTGTACTCGAGGGGGATCTCGCGCCCCAGCCACCTGACCAGAACGTGAAAGCGCGCTCCGCCACCGGCCTCGTTGCCGCCGATCGGGTGCGCCTCGGCCGCCGTCGGGTCCCATGCGGAGACGTTCGAGAACTCCGCCATGTAGTCGAAGGCGTCCTCGGCGCTCATCGGGCTCGTGATCGTGTCACGGAAGCGGGCCAACTCACCCTCCCTTGCTGTCGATTCCTGTTGCCGGCGCCGTCGCGGCGCCGGGCGCCAGTCCGCAAAGACGCTCGCATTCCTCGAAGAGCCTGACCCTCTCCTCGGCGCTCTCCCGGGTCCAGGGAACACGGTGCTTGGGTCGCCGGTGGCGGTCGTGCCAGAACTCCCCGGTGCTGCGGGCGGCCTGCGGAGAGCCGGCCAGCCAGACGATCGTGTCGGCTCCGGCCGCGGGGTCACGAAGCAGCGGGCCCATCATGCGGTTGAAGCGGGGCAATGACGTCCTGACCCCGGCCGTTGCGACCCATCCCGGATGCATGGAGTGGACGGTTATGGCCTGGGCCGCCAGACGTCTCCCCCACTCCTCGCTGAGGACCACCTCCGCCCGCTTGGTGTGGGCGTAGAAGCGCGACCCGTCGAACTCGCGATGCTCGAGTTGGAGGTCGTCGAGCTCGAGCCGCGCTGTGTACATCCCGCCCGAGGCGACGTTGATCACCCGCGAGGGAACGGCACGGCCAAGGGCCGGCAACAGCGACGAGGTGAGCAGGAACGGCCCGAGGACGTTGGTCGCGAAGGTCAGCTCGAAGCCTTCATCGGTGTGCGTCCGCTCGGGGGGGAGCACCCCGGCATTGTTGACGAGCACGTCGAGGGCCGGGGCCGAATTGAGGAACCCGGAGGCGAAATCGCGCACCGACGCGAGGTTGGACAGGTCGCAGATGTGGAGCTCGACCGCGATCGAGCCGCTCGCGGCGGCGATCCGCTCGCGTGCCCTCTCGCCCCGCTCGCGACTGCGCACCACCATGTGCACATCGGCTCCCCTCCGCGCCATCTGCACGCAGGCCGCCTCGCCGATTCCCGAGCTGGGGCCGGTGATCATCACCGAGCGCCCGCCGAGCTCGACCGGCTCCCAGGGCTCGAGCCGCCGACGCACTCCATAGCCGAGGCTGGAATAGCCGGGCAGAACCATCCAGTCCATCGCCGCATCGAGTAAGCGGTTGAGCATCGGTCCATTCTCGCAATCGGCCACTTGGCGGAGACGAGCGAGAGGGCCCGGTCAGCGCTCCGACCGTGCCCCCTCTCCCTCTAGCCCTGAGGCGGGATCAGAACTTCGTCGATGACATGGACGATGCCGTTCGACGCTTCCACATCCGGGGTGGCCACCTTGGCGCCGTTGACCGTCACCTCGCCGTTGCTGACCTTGACCTCCAGCGAGCCGCCCTGAACCGTTTCAAGCTTCTGGCCATCGCTCAGTTCGGCGGAGGACAGTTCGCCTGGGACCACGTGGTAGGTGAGGATTTCGGACAATTCGGCCTTGTTGGCCGGTTCGAGCAGCGTGTCGAGGGTGCTGCCCAGTGCTTCGAATGCCGCGTTGGTCGGCGCGAAGACGGTGTAGGGCCCGGGTTCTTTCAGCGTTGCCACCAGCCCGGCCGCGGTCACCGCTTCAACCAGGGTGGAGAGTTCCGGGGTTTCCTGGGCGACGGCGACAATGTTTCCTTCAGCGGTCGCGGCGGCTTCGCCCTGTTCGTTGGTCGTCGCCGCGCCACCGGCCGAGTCGGTCGTGTCGCTGTCGCCATCGCCGCAGGCGGCGACGCCGACCGCCAGGGCAAGCAGGCAGGCGGCGAGCAGGAACGTGCGCTTCAGCATGGGAATCCTTTCTGTCCGTGTCTCCCGTGCCGGGTTCGGCGCGGGCAGGGTGCGGGGTTTGGTGGGGTCTACGAGCCGGGTCGCGGTGGCGGTTTTCGAGCCAGCACATCCCGATCGTCGGCGTCGCACGTAGTGTCTGTGGATGAGCGAAGCGACGACATTCGCGCCGAATTTCCTCACGCTCCCTCCGGGCTTCGTCAAAATGGACGGGTCAATGGCTGCCGGCGCAACACCGAGCCAAGATGACGGCCGCCTGGTCGAAGGCCTTCGTGAACGCGACCCGGCTGCGCTGCACGAGATCTACGACCGCTTCGGACGGATCACCTTCGGCTTCCTGCTGAAGGCACTCAGCGACCGGGGCGCCGCGGAGGACGTGCAGCAGCAGGTCTTTCTCGAGGTCTGGCGGCTATCCGACCGCTTCGACCCCGCACGCGGCAGGCTGCTGACCTGGGTGATGACGATTACTCGCAGCCGCGCGATCGACCACCAGCGCCGCCGCGTGCCCGAGCCGATCGATCCACAGGCCGCCGCGACGGCCGGCGACGTGTCGTCGGTTGGGGCCGAAGGAGAGATCGAGGCGCTTGCCGAATATTGGCGGATGCGGGGACTGCTCGACCGGCTGCCGGCGCCGGAGTCGGAGCTGCTGCGCCTGCGCTTCTACGGTGAATTCACCCAGTCTGAGATTGCCGCGCGCGAGAAGATTCCCCTGGGCACCGTGAAGACCCGCATGTTCAATGGCCTGCGGCGGCTGCGCGAGATGATCGACGAGGAGAACGGAGCATGAGAGAGGCGAGGGACCAGATCTCCTCCTACCTGCTCGGCGAGCTCGATGCCGCCGAGGCCGCCGCATTTGAGCGTCGCCTCGACGCCGATCCCGACCTGCGCGAGGAGGTCGAGCGCCTGTGCCCCCTGGTTGGCCGTCTCGAGGAGCTGCCCGCCGAGGTCTGGGAGGCGGCGCCCCAACCCCCACCTCTTGCCGTGCCCGAGGGCGCCGCCGAGCCGCCGTGGGAGCCTGGCGGCGGCCCTTCCCCTGCCGGCCGCCGCCTGAGGCTTCCGACCCTCACCCTGCGCCCGGCGCCCGCCGCCGCCCTCGCCGCGCTACTGCTTGCGGTCGGCGTTGCGAGTGGCCTCCTGATCGGGGGGGACGGCGGTTCCCAGGGGCCCGGGACCGGGGTGACCGACCTGGTCCTGAGACGGATCGGCGACGGCCCCCCCGGCGCCCAGGGCGACGTCTTCGTCGCCGAGAGCAAGCAGCGCGCCATGGTCGACGTCGAAGGCCTAAAACCCAGCGGACCACACGCCTTCTACGAGCTGTGGCTGCTCGACGACGACGGGCGCATGATCGCCCTCGGCTCGTTCCGAATCGGCGCCGACGGGCGCTCCAAGGTGGAGCTGCCGATCCCGGTCGCCCCGTCCCGGTACCGCTACTTCGACGTCTCGCTGCAGGCGGACAACGGCAACCCGGCCCACTCGGGGATCTCCATCCTCCGCGGCCCCACCTCCTCGTAGCCCGCCCGACCCCGCGCGTATCGACAAAGACCGTCAGATTGCGGCTTCAAGAAATTGGGCGATGCTAGATTCACCGCTCCCGACCCGAAGGCATTCGATGCCAAAGCGCTACGTAGAGAAGGCCCGTGCACTGATAGGCCGACCTCGAAGCCGGCTTGCGCTGGGAATCTCAGCCCGGCGCAAGTAGACCTTCCCAGTCACCCCTGCTTCTCGAAGACCAGCCGGTAGTGGTCCAACAGCTCCCGTTCAAAGCAGACGCTGTTGGCGCTTACCCCCGAGGTGAACGCGAGGCGGAAATCGGAGCTCGTCAGCCAGCGAGGGAGCAACTGAAGCTTGAGCAGCGTCTTTTTGAAGCTCGACGACGCGAACCGCTTGCGCCACTGACGGATCGTCTCGATGTAGTCGAGGCGGCCGCTCGTGCTGGCTACGAGACGAAAGTGGGGGCCCGCGCTGCGGATGATCTGTTCCTGACCGTACGGGAGGAAGGAGCCGGGGAACTGGCGGCCCATGAGAGCCAGGTACCACGCATCGGAGTCCCGCGGCGCGTCGATGCTGATCTCCTCGCGGGGGATCATGTTGCGCCCGAACACCATCGTCTGGAGATAGAGCCGGCCGCTGTCAGGCAGCAGACTCGCGATCTGGGCGAAAAGACTTCGATAGATCTCGTCCTGGCGTCCTGCGGCGTGCTCCTCAGGGGAGCAGAAGTGCTCGAAGGCGCCGAGGCTGGCGACAGCGTCGAACGGGCCGAGATCCTCGCGCGTGACCTGGCGAGCGTCCTGGAGGCGAACGTCAAGGCCGTGGCGCCGACAGGCCTTCGCCTGCGCGGCGGACAGGGTGACGCCAACGCCGCTGGCCGAGCGGCTGCGGACGAACGCGAGCAGCGGACCCCAGCCGCAGCCGAGATCGAGCACGCGCTTTCCCGGTGCGATCCCGGTCTGCTCGCACACGTACTCGTGCTTGCGCCGCTGGGCCGCTTCGAGGCTCAGCGAGAAGTCGCCGTCATATTTGGCGCCGCTGAAGTCCGCCAGCTCTCCCAGGCTGAGCCGGAAGACGCGATCGATCAGCGAGTAGGTGAAGTCGAGATCGTGGCGGTCGGCCATTAGCTCGAACCCGAAGGGTTAGGGGACGCGGGCGTCGGCAAAGGTCACCAGTCGACCGCGCTCCTCGTCCCACAGCTTCAGCCGTACCGCGCGCACGCCATCCCACAGCGAGAGGGTGGGAACGTCGTGACAGATCGGATTCTCGTCGTGCGCGCGCTGCAGGTTGTAGTTCGGGATGCGGGCACTCAGGTGGTGGACATGATGGAATCCGATGTTCCCCGTGAAGAACTGCAGGACCTTGGGCAACTTTAGGTAGGAGCTGCCGCGCAGCCCGGCGTCGGCATAGCTCCAGTCGCCAGTGCTCTTCCAGTAGGTGTCCTCGAACTGGTGCTGGACGTAGAAGAGCCACACGCCGACGCTTCCCGCGAGCATGGCCGTCGGCCCTTGGATGAGCAGGTACTCGCGCCACCCGATCAGCCAGCACAGCGCGCCGATCAGGAGCACGAGCGCGAGGTCCGTGCCGATAACGCTGCGGCGAATACGCGGCCGCGCCGCGCGAGAAGTCAGTCGCGGCTGGATCACCATCGCAAACAGCGGCCCAAGCCCAAACATCACGAGGGGGTTGCGAAAGAGCCGATAGCCGAGCCGCTTGCGCCACGGCAGATCGCGATACTCGGTGACGGTCAGCGTGGGAACATCACCAACACCGCGCCGGTCGAGGTCCCCGGCGGTCGCGTGATGGACCGCATGGCTGTGGCGCCAGCTGGAGAAGGGCGCGAAGACAATCAGCCCCAGCGTCCTGCCGACCCAGGCGTTGGCCCGCTTCGACGGCAGCAGCGAGCCATGGGCACAGTCATGAAAGACGATGTACGTGCGCAGCAAGAAACCGGCGGCGGGAACGGCAATGGCAAGCGTCAGCAAGTAGGAGACGTCCAGCGCCAGGTACATCAAGACCGAGAGCGCGACGTACGGCACGACGGACGTCGCCAGGTCCAAGAGGCTGCGCCCCAGATGCGGCCGGGCGTACGGAACCAGGGCCCCGCGCCAATCGGAATACTCCTTGCCCAATCCCGAGCTTGGCGCGATCGCCGTCGCCGTTACCATCGCGCTCCCCCCGTCGTATCGCTTCCACCGACGGGCCAGCTTGTCGGGGGGCGTGGCGCGCTGCTCACGTAGGCCACCGATCGAGCCACGACGACCGGTGGCCAAAGCCGACGTGCGTCCGTCGTGAATGCCCTGCCACCGTTCGCGGAGAAACGCTCAAACCGACCGCACAATACGCCCCTACGCCGTCGTCTGCGTGCTCCGGCGGGAAAAGGTGGCGCTGGAGCCCATTGCAGCTCCAGCTATCGAGAGCTTCGGCGACCTCAGCGGGCCGAGCTGATCCATCAGCGCAGCTGGAAGACGCCGGTGTCGAGGTAGGCGCGCAGAAGGGCGAGCGCGTGGGCGGTCGGCTGGTGGGTCGGTGCAGGCGGCGCGTCGAGCGGGACGAAGCGCACAGCGGTCGACTCGCTGCCGTCCGGGCGGGGGTCGCCTTCCCACCGGCGCACCAGGAAGCAGAGGGCGAAGCAGTGGGTGACGTCGCCGCTCGGGTATTGGACCGTGTGGGCCTCAGCCTCCGATAGCGAGGCGAAGGGCACGAGGTCGGTCTCCGCCACCCCGATCCCGGTCTCCTCGACAAGCTCGTCGATCGCCGTGCGGGCGAAGCTCCCGCCGACCTCGGCCGCGCCAGCCGGAAGGCACCAGGACCCGTCGTCCCCTCGCTTCGTCAGCAGCACCCGGCCGTCGTCACGCAATAGCGCGACCATCGCGCCCGGCATCAGCACCAGCTCGCTGCCCACCACCTGGCGCAACCGCCACAGGTAGGACCCGGCGTAGGACATCGCGACAGAGTACGACGGTCTCTCAGGCCTCGAAAAGCGCCGGCGTGGATCCGCTTGGCCATGTCGGCCGATTCCTCGCGGTAGACCCGCCCGTCCTCGAACTCGATCGTCGGGTATTTGCGCTGCCCGGAGAGAGCCTCCAGCTCGTCACGCCTGCCGGGCCGCAGCGGGCCGGTGACCGCGCGCCCTACTTCGGCCATCGCTTCGTTGTGGTCGGCGTCCGCGGGGTCAAGGCTCTGTGCCAGGCCCGATGATGGCCTGGAACTCAGCTCGCCGCGACACCTCGCGTTTCTGCCGCGAGGTCCGCCGCGGCTTCGACCGGATCGTCCGGCAACAGCTCCGCTCCAACCGCCGCTGCGAGGTCCTCCCGCGCGCCGGCACCCCCGAGCAGCAGGCGCGTGCTCCGCGCGAGCTCCGTCAGGGGCTCGCGAAGCGATTTCAGCCTGTCGGGCGCTAAGGCGATCAGGACCACCGCGGACGGGCAAAGCTGCTGCGCTGCAGCAGCGAGCGTGTCGATCGGCGTGTCGGCGCCAAGGTACGTGATTCGCCAGCCACGCTGGCGGAGCAAGAGCCCGAACACGATCAGCCCGAGCTCGTGGTGCTCACCCGGCGTGCACGCGAGCAGCGCGCGTGGTCCAATCCCGCGGTCCCAGCCGCGCGCAAGGCCCAGAAGGCGAGCCCGGAGCACGATGCTGGCAAAGTGCTCCTGGGCTACCGATACCTCCCCTCGCTCCCAGCGCTCCCCGAGCTCCCGCAGGTAGGGAAGGATCACGTCTCGGGCGGCGGCCTCGAAGCTGAGCGTCGCAATCAGCTTGTCGAATACAGCCTGGGTCCCGGCCTCGTCGAAGCGATCAAGCGCCCCTCGCAGCTCGGCGCACAAGCCGGGAAGCCAAGGGCTCTCGACGTCCGTCTGCTCGCGTCCCTCGAGGACGAGGCGGGCTGCCTCTGCGGTCGGGACACCGGCCTCGAGGTGCCGCACCATCGCCTGCACCCGGACCTCGTCCATCGACGAGTAAAGGCGATAGCCGCCGTCGGAACGCTCCGGTTGGAGTAGCCCGTAGCGACGCTCCCAGGCCCGCAGGACGTCGGGGGTTAGGTGCGTTCTCCGGGCAAGCTCACCGATGCGCAGGCGACGGTCCATCTGCCCCACTATAGAGACTCTTGACAGAGAGTCAACGAACCCTTGACAACTCTACGGAAGTTGGCTAGGTTGTCTAAGCATTGTTCATAGTTTGTCTATCTAGAAGGGGAGTCGCAATAATGAAATCGATCAGCTTCAAGTCTCGCCTCGGGGTCGTATTGGCACTCGTGGCACTGGCCGCCTCCGTGGTGGCCGGCGCGGCCGTGGCCGGGAGCCGCAGCGGACCCGAGCCTCGCGAGCAGGGCAAGAACGTCGTCGAGACGGCGATCGCCGCCGGCAGCTTCAAGACCCTGGTCTCGCTGGTCAAGCAGGCGGGCCTCGCCGATACCTTGGCGACGGGAGGAAGGTTCACCGTCTTCGCGCCGACCGACGCCGCGTTTGCGAAGGTCCCGAAGAGGACGCTGGCCGCCCTCGGGGCGAACCCGGCAAAGCTCAGGGCGGTGCTTCTGTACCACGTGGCCAGGGGCAAGCTTCCGGCCCAGCGGGTCGTGAAGCGCAACTCGATCAAGACGCTCAACGGCGCGTCCGTGAGAGTCAAGGCGAGGGGCATGTCCGTGAAGATCAACAAGGCAAAGGTCCTGAAGGCGAACGTGGAAGCGTCCAACGGCGTGATCCACGTCATCAACCGGGTCCTCATCCCCCCCGCGCGCTGAGCAGCCACCCCGCGCCAGAAGCAAGGCCGGCCGACGCTGCGGGCCGCCAGGCAGCCCGCAGCGCCGGCCTCGGCTCATCGACGAGGCGGCAGGGCGCATTTCGCCGAGGCCGAATGGGCTCAGGCCTCGAACAGCCGCCCGGCGTGGATCCGCTTGGCCATGTCGGCCGATTCCTCGCGGTAGACCCGCCCGTCCTCGAACTCGATCGTCGGGTATTTGCGCTGCCCGGAGAGGACCTCCAGCTCGTCACGCCTGCCGGGCCGCAGCGGGCCGGTGACGACCTCGTACTCGATGCCCTGCTCGTCGAGGGCCTTCTGCACCCGCCAGCAGGGGTGCATTCCGGACTTGAACCAGGTCACCGAGCAGCGATGGAGCTTGACCGCCATCGTCTTTACCCTAACGCCATGGGCAAGAGAGAACCGCCGATCGACGCAGCCTTGGCTCGCAGTCTCCTCCAGCGTGAGCGTCAGCGCATCGAGGGCTCGCTCGCCGCCAAGGCGGTCATCCACGAGGGCGAGGTCGATGTGATCGAGACCGCGACCGAGGCGGCCGAGGACGCGGAGATGATCGGGGAAGAGCAGGTCGATGACGCCCTGGCCGAGACGCTGCGCGCCGAGATGGCGGCGGTGGAGCGGGCTCTCAAGCGCCTCGAGGAAGGCACCTATGGTTTCTCGATCGAGAGCGGCGAGCCGATTCCGGCCGGCCGGCTCGAAGCGATCCCCTGGGCGGAGCGAACGGCCAAGGAGGAAGCCCGCTACGAGCGGAGCCACCGACGCATGCCCTAGCCGCCGCGGTCGTCATTCGATGCGGCGGCCGCGGCAAGGGCGCGCTCGAAGGCAGCACGCTCGCGCTCGCCGAACAAGCAGAAGCGGGCAAGAGAGACGCTCTCGAAGGCGCCCAGCGCCTCGATCGTGGAAGAGATCGCGATCGGCGCCGCCTCGTCGAGCGGGTAGCCGTAGATGCCGCAGGAGATCGCCGGAAAGGCGATCGAGCTGAGGCTCAACTCCGCGGCAAGGGCGATTGCGCTGCGATGGGCGGAGGCCAGCCGCTCGGCCTCCTCGCCGCCGTGCATGCCGTAGACCGGGCCCACCGTGTGGATGACCGTGCGGCAGGGCAGCCGGAAGGCGCCGGTCGCCACGGCCTCACCGGTGCTCAGGGGACCGCGCTCCGCGACCAGCTCGTCGCAGGCTCGCTGCAGCTCCGGCCCGGCGGCGTCTGAGATCGCTCGCGCCACCCCGCCCGCGTTGGCCAGGTGCATATTCGCGGCATTGACGATCGCGTCGACCTCCTGGCGGGTGATGTCGGCCCGGGCGATCTCGATCCGATCCACCGAGCCCACTGGCGCAGAGCGTACCGTGGCGCCGCAGCCTCCTGCCGCGCCTTGGCGGTGGCAACGGACGGTATAGCCTGCGGTCCAATGGAGGCCTCGGCCAAGGACAACCGCGATCTCACGGTCGTCGTCTTCGGCGTCAGCGGGATCGCCGGGCGCAGCGTCGCCGCCTACCTCGCCGAGCGGGCGGCGGAGACCGGGGCGAGCTGGGCGGTTGCGGGGCGCGACGCGGCGAAGGTCGAGCGGGTGCTTGGCGAGATCGGGGTCGGCGCCCCGGAGACGATCGTCGCCGACGCCGGCGATCCCGACTCGCTGGCGGCGATGGCCTCGCGGACGCGGGTCGTGCTCGATCTGGTCGGCCCCTACACGCTCTACGGCACGCCGGTGATCGAGGCCTGCGTCGCCGCCGGCTCCCACTACGCCGACCTGACCGGGGAGATGCCCTTCGTGCGGCGGACGATCGACGCATTCCACGAACGGGCCGCCGCGGCGAAGCTGAAGATCATGCAGGTGAGCGGCTTCGAGGCGCTGCCGCCCGACCTCGCGGTCCTGCTCGCCGCCAAGGCCGCTCGGGAGCGCTGGGGGGAGGATCTGGCCGAGGTCGACCTCGAGGTCGCGACCCAGCAACCCGAGGGGCGGATCGGCCTCTCCGACATGATCTCCGGCGGCACCCTGCAGAGCACCGCCGAGGCGATCGGCGGCGAGGGCGCCGGGGGGCTCACCGACCCGGCGGCGCTGATCGTCGACCCCGAGCTGGCCGCCGCGGTCCGCAGCCGCAGCCCGATCCCGCTCGCGCCACGCTTCAACGCCCGCGGCGACGTGCTCGCGCCGATGACGCCGGCGGCGTTCATCAACCCCGCCGTGATCCACCGGACGATGGCGCTGCTCGCCGCCGATCGCGGCGCCGAGGCGAGGCCGTTCCGCTACCGCGAGGCGGTCACGCTACCCGGTGGCGGCGCCAGCCTGCCGCTGCGCTACGCGGCCGCGGCGCTTCTCGGCGCCACCCAGGCCGGCTTCGCGGCGCTGAGCCGAACCCGGCCTCCGGTGCGCCGGCGGGCGGCCGACGCGCTGCGCCGGATCTTCCCCCCGTCCGGCTTCGGCCCGACCGGGGGACGCATGGAGGACTGGACCTGGCAGGTCGCCGTCGACGCCCGCACCGTAGGCGGCCACTACGTCCGGGTCGACGTCGACGCGGACGGGCACCCCGGCTACCTGACCACGTCGCGGATGTTCGGCGAGGCGGGCCTGATGCTCGCCGAGGACGGCGCCACGCCGGAGCTGTACGGCTGCCTCACCCCCGCCGCGGCGCTCGGCGCCGGCAACCTCGACCGCTTCGAGCACGCCGGCCTGCGTTTCGCGGTCTCCTCCTGAGACGGCGCCGGGTCCGCTCAGCGGGCCCCGATCCGAGCAGGGGTCCGCCTGCCGACGGACCTGCATATCAGAGATATGCCCCTCTTCTCCCTGTAGCGACCCCAGAAACGTCCAGCGGGGACCGGGCCATTTCGCGGTCGCCAAGAAGGCCGCGGGCAGGCTATCCGACCGGGCGCTCCCGCGCAACTCGAATTCGGATCAGCTGAGCGCGGGCTCGCCGGAGCGCAGGGCGCCGAGCACTCGCTCGGCCACCGACTCGCCTGTGAGGCCGACCTCCTCGCGCAGCAGGGCCGGCTTGCCGTGGGTGACGTAGCGGTCCGGAAGGCCGACCCTCAGCACCCGGGCCCGCTCGCCGGGCCGCTCGGCGAAGGCGTCCTCCAGGTGCTCGAGCACGCCGGAGCCGAAGCCCCCCGGCAGCACGCTCTCCTCGATCGTCACCACCAGGTCGTGGCCGAGCGCCAGCCGCTCCAGCAGCTCGGCGTCGAGCGGCTTCGCGAAGCGCGCGTCGGCGACGGTCGGGCGGAGGTCGTGCGCGGCGAGCGCCTCGGCCGCCTCCAGCGCCACGGCCACCCCGTAGCCGTAGCCGAGCAGCGCCACCCGCTCGCCGCTCGCCAGCAGCTCGCCGGAGCCGATCGAGAGCTCGCGCGGCTCGGCCGGCAGCTCGACCCCCTGCGCGGCGCCGCGCGGGTAGCGCAGCGCCGCCGGGCCGTCGTGGGCGATCGCGGTGCGCAGCATGTGGACCAGCATCGCCTCGTCGCGCGGTGCCATCACGACCAGATTGGGCAGCGGCCGCAGGTAGGAGACGTCGAAGGCGCCGTGGTGGGTCGGCCCGTCGTCGCCGACCAGGCCGGCCCGGTCCATCGCGAAGGTGACGTCGAGCCGCTGCAGGCAGACATCGTGGATGATCTGGTCGTAGGCGCGTTGCAGGAAGGTCGAGTAGATCGCGCAGACCGGCTTCGCCCCCTGCAGCGCCAGGCCGGAGGCGAGCAGCACCGCGTTCTGCTCGGCGATCCCCACGTCGTAATACTGGTCGGGGATCGCGTCGGCCAGCTTCTGCAGGCCGGTCCCCCCCGCCATCGCCGCGGTGATCCCGACCACGCGGGCGTCGCGCTCGGCCTCGGCGACGATCGCGTCGGCGAAGACCTGCGTGTACTGGGGCGGCGCGCTGGGCGGCGGCGGCTTCTCCAGTCGCTCCGGGGCGATCGCCTCCGGCGAGTCGGACTCCTTGACCGGAACCACCGGCCGATGGGCCGAAATGTCCACTCCGGCTTGACCTTTCGGCCCGTCGGCGGCCGGAGCGCCGTTGACGATCGATTTCGGCTTCGCCGCGTGCCACTTCTCCATCCCCTCCAGGCCGCCCTCCTCGGCCGGCGCGAAGCCCTTGCCCTTCACGGTGTGGATGTGGACGACGACGGGCCGCTCGGCGTCGAAGGCCTCGCGCAGCGCCCGGCGCAGGGCATGCACGTCGTGGCCGTCGATCACCCCCATGTAGGCGAGGTCGAGCTCCTCGAAGAACAGGCCGGGCGCCCAGTAGGCCTTGACCATCGACTTGATCTCCGGCCCGAGCCGTTCGATCCGCCGGCCGAGGCCGAGCGGCAGCCTGGTCAGCCGGTCCTCGACCCCCTCGCGGGCGTGGTAGAGGCGCCGGTTGAGCCGCACTCGGTTGAAGTAGCGCGAGAGCGCGCCGACGTTGGGCGAGATCGACATGCCGTTGTCGTTGAGGACGATCACGATCGGCGTCTGAAGGCCGCCGGCCGCGTGCAGCGCCTCGTAAGCGACGCCGCCGGTCAGCGCCCCGTCGCCGATCACCGCGGCGACCCGGCCGTCCTCGCCGATCCCCTTGCGCATCGCCTCCTTCAGGCCGACCGCGTAGCCGATCGAGGTCGAGGCGTGGCCGGCGCCCATGATGTCGTGCTCGGACTCGGCGATCGAGCAGAACGGCGCCAGCCCCTCGTACTGGCGGATTGTCGGCAGCCGCTCCCGCCGGCCGGTGAGGATCTTGTGCGGATAGGCCTGGTGGCCGACGTCCCAGAGGATCTTGTCGCGCGGCGAGTCGAGCAGGCTGTGCAGGGCGACCGCCAGCTCGCAGGTGCCGAGGTTGGCGCCGAAGTGGCCGCCGATCTCGCCGATCGTGTCGATGATGTAGGTGCGCATCTCCTGCGCCACCTGCTGAAGCTGCTCGTCGTCGAGCCGGTGCAGATCGGCGGGACCGTCGATCGACGTCAACAGCGGCGGGCGGGGCTCGCCCCCGTCGCTTGGCTTGTGCTGCTTGTCGCTCATTCGTTCCTCGTGAAGATGTAGTCGGCGACGCCCCTCAGGTCGTCGGTCTCGCCACCGGCCTCGGCCAGCGCCGCGGTTGCCTTGGCGTGGGAGGAGGCCGCCAACTCGCGCGCCTGCTCGAGACCGAAGAGGCTGACGTAGGTGAGTTTGCCGTGTCGCTCATCGCTGCCGTGGGGCTTGCCGAGCTGCTCGTCGCTGCCGGTCACGTCGAGGATGTCGTCGACTATCTGGAACAGCACTCCGAGCTCGCCGGCAAATCGACGATAGGGCATTGTCTCAGGTTCGGGCAACCCCTCGAGGACCAAGACGACGCCGACCGCCGCCGCGATCAGCCGCCCGGTCTTCAGCGCGTGCAGGGAGCGCAGCGCCGCCGCATCGGCCACCTCGCCGACCACGTCGGCGTACTGTCCGCCGACCATCCCTGTGACCCCGGTTGCCGCGGTCAGCTCCCCGAGCGCCGCCAGCACCCGGGCCGGGTCGCCCGGCTGTCCGCAGAAGATGCGGATCGCCTCGGCGAAGAGGCCGTCGCCGGAGAGGATCGCCACGTCCTCGCCGAACTTGACATGGGCGGTGGGCATGCCGCGACGCAGCTCGTCGTCGTCCATCGCCGGCAGGTCGTCGTGGATCAGCGAGTAGGTGTGGATCAACTCGAGCGCCACCGCGATCGGCAGGTAGCGCTCCGGGTCGGCGCCGCGCGCGCGGGCGGTGGCGAGCGCGAGCACCGGCCGCACCCGCTTGCCGCCAGCGAGCAGCGAGTAGCGCATCGCCTCTTCCAGGCCGGCGGCCGCGGGGGGTGCGGAGAAGCCCAGCCTCTCCAGCTCGGCATCGATCAGGGCGTGCAAATCCTCCGGGTACATCAGTGCAGCGAGCCGCTCACTGGCGCCGGCTCTGCGATTCGCGGATCCGGCGGTTCGCCTCCTCGACCGCCTCGGTGGACAGCTCGGCGGCCTCGCGGGCCAGCTCGGCGGCGCCCTCGTCGCTCGCCTCGGGGCCCTCCATCTCGGCGGCGATCTCCTTCAGCCGAGCGGAGATCTCTCCCAGGCGAGCGCTCATCGAACCCCCTGCCGCTCGCGGACCACGGCGCCGAGGATGCCGTTCACGAAGCCGGGCGCGTCGACGCCGCAGTACCGCTTGGCGATCTCGACCGCCTCGTCGATCGCCACCTCCTCGGGCACGTCGTCGCTGTGCTCGATCTCGTACAGCGCCACCCGCATCGCGTTCAGCTCCAGCGGCGCGATCCGCTCCGGCTCCCAGCCCCTGGCGTGGCGGGCGATCGTCGCGTCGAGCTCCTCGCGGCGCGACTCGACCGCCTCGGCCAGCTCGCGGGTGAAGGGACGCGCCTCGGCGAGCAGCTCCGACAGCGGCCGGCCGGTGACGTCGCGCTGGTAGCAGGCGAAGACGGCGGCGCGGCGCTTGTCGGATCTGCGCATCGGCCTATTCTCGCGCTTCCGGCGACCGGCGCGCCTACGCGCGCGAGACGTACTCGCCGCTGCGGGTGTCGACCCGGATGCTCTCGCCCTCCTCGATGAACAGCGGCACCTGGACGACCACCCCCGACTCGAGCGTCGCCGGCTTGCTGCCGCCGCCCGAGGCGGTGTCGCCCTTGACGCCCGGCTGGGTCTGCGCGACCTTCATCTCGATCGCACTCGGCACCTGCACGTCGCTGGGCCGTTCGTCGACGAAGAGGACGTCGACCTCGTCGTTGGGCAGCACCCAGCGCATCACCTCGCCGACCAGCTCGGTGGGGATCTCGATCTGCTCGTAGTCGCGGCTGTCCATGAATACCGCCGCCTCGCCCGAGTCGTAGAGGAACTGCATCTTGCGGGACTCGGTGTGCACCGGCCGGAACTTCTCCCCCGCGCGGAACGTCTTGTCCTGGACCGAGCCGTCGTCGATCTTGCGCAGCTTGGTCCGCACGAACGCCCCGCCCTTGCCGGGCTTGACGTGCTGGAACTGGACGATCTTGAAGACCGACCCGTCGATTTCGATATGGCTGCCGTTCTTGAACTGGTTGGTCGAGATCACGGCGGCGAATCCTAGCCGTCGACGATCTCTATCCTCCATCTGGTCAGGGATGAAGCTGGTGCTCGGGACATCCGCCGCAGTGGTCGCGACCCTCGCCGTCGCGGCGCTCGCGCATGGCGCTGAAGCGCAGAGCCGCGCCGGCTACGTGGCGCGGGTCGAGCCGATCTGCAAGCGCAACACCGAAGCCAGCAAGCGCATCCTCGCGGGGGCGAGCAAGCGGATCAAGAAGCGCAACCTGGCACCCGCCGGCAAGCAGTTCGTCCACGCCTCGCGGTCGTTCGGCGGCGGAGTCCAGCAGATCGTCCGGGTGCCGCGGCCGCCCGCCGACGAGGCGAAGCTGCAGAAATGGTTCAAGTTCCTGCGGATCGTCAAGGGAAGGCTGTTCAACCTCGGCAAGGCGCTCGAAAAGGACGAACGGCTGAAGGCGACCCACGCCAAGATCCAGCTCGAACGCAGCGCCAACGCCGCCAACAACGTCAGCTTCGCTTTCAAGTTCCACTACTGCCGCCTCAGCCGCTCGCGCTTCGGCTGAGCGGCTCCTCCGCTGCGAACAGGTGCCACTCTCCGGGGGCGCCCTTGAGCGAGTGCTGCTCGCGGTCGGCGAACTCGAGGCCGGAGCCGACCACCAGCTCGCGCACCGTGCTCGAGACCAGCACCTCGCCCGAGCCGGCGAGGGCGCCGATGCGGGCGCCGATGTTGACCGCCATGCCGCCGACGTCCTCGCCGATCAGCTCGACCTCGCCGGTGTGGATGCCGGACCGCACCTCGACGCCGATCGCGGCCAGCTCGTCGCGGATCGCGGCGGCGCAGCGGATCGCCCGCGCCGGCCCGTCGAAGACGGCCAGGAAGCCGTCGCCCAGCGTCTTCACCTCGCGGCCGCGGTGTATCGCGAGCTGCCGCCGGACGATCGCGTCGTGGCGCTCAAGCAGGTCGCGCCACGCGCGGTCGCCCAGCTCGGCCGCCCGCTCGGTGGAGCCGACGATGTCGGTGAAGAGGACCGTCGCCAGCGCCCGCTCGGGCTCACGCGCCCGCCTGCTGCCGGTGAGGAACTCCTCGACCTCGTCGAGCAGCGCGTCCTGGTCGTCGGCCATCGGCAGGTGGTCGGCGCCCTCCAGCTCGACGTAGCGGGCCTCCGGGATCTGCTCGGCCAGGTAGGCGGCCTGCCGTGCCGGCACGATTCTGTCGTCCTTGCGGTGCAGGACGAGGGTCGGCGCGCCGATGCTCGGCAGGGCCGCCTGCACGTCCAGCTCGCGGTAAAGGTCGATCAGCGCGATCGCACCCGCGGGGCTGGTCCCCTGGCGGAGGACGCGTCCCCACCAGCGTTCGAACTCGGGATCGCCGTCGCAACTCGGGGCCCACAGTCCTACCCCGAGCGGCGTGCCCCATTCCTCGCGCATCATCCTCGCCCAGCGATCGAGGGCCTCGTCCGGGATGCCGAGCTTGTAGGAGGGCGAGTTCACCATCCGGGCGTAGGTTCCGTAGAGGACCAGGGAGGAGACGCGGTCGGGGTAGGTGGCGGCGAACAGGATCGACATCGGCCCGCCCTCGGAGATGCCGATGATCGCCGCCCGCCCGCAGCCGGCCGCCTCCATCACCGCCCCCAGATCGTCCATCGAGTCCTCCAGGGTGGGCGGATCGGGGGGCCGATCGGAGAGGCCCTGACCGCGCTTGTCGAACACGATCAGCCGCGAGAAGGAGGCGAGGCGGCGCAGGAAGCGGGCCGCGGGCGGGTAGTCCCAAAGCAGCTCGACGTGGGATACGAAGCCGGGCACGAAGACGAGGTCGAGCGGACCCTCGCCGTGCACCTGGTAGGCGATGCTGACTCCGGATGATTTGACGTAGCGAGTCGGGGCTTCCACCGCTGGAACCTCCGAACCGACTGTAGCGTCACGCCGCTGCGCGAACGCGATCAGTCGCCGGCTTCGGCGCCGGTCTTGGTGGTCAGGCCGGAGGCAGCGCCGCCCGAGAGGACCCGGCGGACCAGACCCGGCAGGAGGATGCGGGGGGCGGCGAGCAGCGCGTAGGGGCGCGGCACGTAGCGTTCGGCCTTGCCGCGCAGGCCCACGTCGACGATCGCCTCGGCGACCTTCTCCGGCTCGGAGACGATCCGCCGGGTGAGCGCCTTCTCCCGCAGCTCGGTCGCGGGAAAGCCCTCGGTGGCGACGAAGCCGGGCAGCACCATGCCGACGTGGACGCCGTGCGGGCGCTCCTCGAGGTAGAGCGAGTCGGTCCAGCCGATCAGCGCGAACTTGCTCGCCGAGTAGGCGCCGCTGCGGGCGCGCGCGACGCGGCCGGCGACGCTCGCCAGGTTGACGATCGCGCTCGGCGCCGAGGAGCGCAGCAGCGGCAGCAGCGCCTCGGTGAGGCGGAGGACCGCGTCGAAGTTGAGCTCCATGTGGCGGCGGACGTTGGCGTAGCCCTGCTCCGCGAAGCTGCCGCGCCAGGCGCCGCCGGCGTTGTTGACGAGCAGGGTGAGGCGGTCCCCGCGCTCGGCCACATGGGCGCGGACCCGCTCCGGCGCCTCGGGCGCGGTCAGGTCGACCCCGACCCAGCTCGCCTCGCAGGGCAGCGACTCGGCGAGCGCGCGCAGGCGCTCCTCGCGGCGGGCGACGAGGATCAGCTCGGCGCCCGGCTCGCGGGCGAGCCGCCGCGCGGTCGCCTCGCCGATCCCGCTCGAGGCGCCGGTGACCAGCGCGCTCAGCCCCCTCTGCGTCATCCGGCAAGGCTAGACGAATCGCCGTCGTGCGGACGCTCGTTCGACCCGACATACTGACCGCTCCCGATGGCCGAGATCCCCGCCCTGCTCGACAAGCTGCTCCGCTGCGCCGCCCCGTCCGGCCATGAGGAGCCGGCAGCCGCCGTCTGGCGCGAGGAGGCCTCCTTCGCCTCGCTCGGCGCCGACGGGCTGGGCTCCTCGATCGCCCGGATCGGCGAGGGCGCGCCGCTGCTCGCCGTGGTCGGCCACATCGACGAGATCGGCCTCGTCGTCACCCATATCGACGAGAAGGGCTTCCTCTGGTTCTCGCCGATCGGCGGCTGGGACCCGCAGATCCTGGTCGGCCAGCGAGTCGCGGTGCGGGGGCGCGACGGCGTCGTGCCCGGCGTCGTCGGCCGCAAGCCGATCCACCTGCTCGAGCCCGAGCAGCGCAAGAAGGTGGTCGAGCTGAAAGCGCTGCACATCGACGTCGGCGCCGCCGACCGCGACGAGGCCGCCGCGCTGATCCGGGTCGGCGACCCGGTGACGGTCGCCGCCGAGCCGGCCCGCCTCGCCGGTGAGCGCCTCGTCTCCCGGGCGATGGACAACCGGCTCGGCGCCTACGTGGCGCTGGAGGCGCTGCGGCGTTGCCACGAGCGCGGCTCGCTGAGCGGCAGCCTCGTCGCGGTCGCCGCGGTGCAGGAGGAGATCGGCCTCTACGGGGCGCGGACCTCGGCCTTCGAGCTGCGCCCCGACCTGGCGGTGGCGATCGACGTCACCCACGCCACCGACGCCCCCGGGGTCGACGAGAAGCAGCTCGGCAGCCACCCGCTCGGCTCCGGCCCGGCGATCGGCCGCGGCTCGACCCTCTCGCCGAAGGTCTTCGAGTTGCTGGTCGAGACTGCCGAGGAGGCGGGGATCGAGCACACGATCGGCGCCAGCGGTCGCAGCACCAGCACCGACGCCGACGCGATCCAGATCTCCCGCTCGGGCATCCCGACCGGGCTGGTCTCGATTCCGCTCCGCTACATGCACTCGCCGGTCGAGCTGGTCGACCTCGGCGACGTCGAGGCGACCGTCGAGCTGATCGCCGCCTTCGCGGCGCGGCTCGAGCCCGGCGTCGACCTCAAGCGCTGACCATCACCCGGTCGCGGCCCGCGGCCTTCGCCGAGTAGAGCGCCGCGTCGGCGCAGCTGACCAGCTCGTCGGTGTCGACCGGTCCCGGCCCGGAGACGGCGACGCCGATGCTGAGCGTCACCGGGACCCCGATCGGGCGGCGCTCGCGCACCGCGCCGCGCAGCCGTTCGGCGATCTCGACCGCGCCGGCTTCGCCGGCGCCCGGCAGGACCACGAGGATCTCCTCGCCGCCGACCCGGTAGATCGAGTCGCCGGCCCGCAGGGTCGCCCGCATCGTGTAGGCGACGTCCTGCAGGACGGCGTCGCCGGCCGCGTGCCCGAGCCGGTCGTTGATCCGCTTGAAGTGGTCGAGGTCGCAGAGCAGCAGCGCGTGCGAGAGCCCCTCCGCCTCGCTGGTCGGCATCCCGTCCAGTTCGCCCAGCCGCTGCTCGAGCGCGTTGCGGTTGAACAGGCCGGTCAGCGGGTCGAGGGTGGAGCGGCGCCGGTGGGCGCGGTCGGACTCGACCAAGGCGCCGGAGAGAACCACCGTGCTGAGCACCAGGGCGATCGCCGCGATCACCTGCTGGTGGTGCTCGGAGGCGGTCGCGGGGTCGAGCCCGTAGGTGCCGATCAGCAGCAGCGCCAGGATGTAGGCGGTGCCGATCACCATGCCGCGCGGCTCGAAGCGGACGCCGAGGGTCACAGCGGGCAGCGCGAACCACATCAGCACCGGGCTGGCGGCGCCGCCGGTGGTGACCACCGCGTCGGCCAGCAGCAACGGCAGGATCCCCCAGGCGGTGGCGACCCAGACGGCCGGGCGGTCGCTGTTGCGCATGAAGCTGTCGGCGACCGCGAAGCCGGCGAGACCGGCAAGCAGCGGCGCGATCCACCACCAGCCGACCTCCGAGCCGACCGCGGTCAGCGCCAGGGCGAGGATCGCGAAGGTGGCGAATCGGTAGGGCCGCAGCCTGATCTCCATGTCGAGCAGCCGCTCGCGCCGGGCGTCGTCGCGGATCGCGACCAGCGACTCTTTCGGCGGGTCGATCGCCTCGTTCCCGGCGAGCACCCTCGTCGGCTGGGAGATTCGCGTAGCGATCTTCACACCAGGCGCATCGACCTCGGGCCACGGGGACTTGAGATTGCAGGCAAGATCCCGGCCCGTGGGTAGACTTTTGTCTGCGCCGCCCGCCTGGAGGGCGGTCAGTCGACCAGCTGCAGCTCTTTCGGCAGCCCGCTGAGATTGCGGCAGCCGTCCTTCTCGACGACCACCAGGTCCTCGATCCGCACCCCGAGCTCGCCCGGCAGGTAGATCCCCGGCTCGATCGTCACCACCTCGTTCGCCTCGAGCACGTCCTCGGAGCGGGGCGAGAGCCGCGGCGCCTCGTGCACCTCCAGCCCGACCCCGTGGCCCAGCCCGTGGCCGAAGCGCTCGCCGTGACCGGCCGCCGCGATCCTCTCCCGCGCGACGCCGTCCAGCTGCTCCCCGCCGATTCCCGCAGCAATCGCCTCGAGCGCCGCCGCCTGCGCCTCGCGCACCGCCTCGTAGACCTCGCGGGCCCGCTCGCCGGGCTCGCCGGTGGCGAAGGTGCGGGTGCCGTCCGAGCAGTAGCCGTCCAACTTCGCCCCCATGTCGAAGACGACCAGCTCGCCGCCGCCGATCTCGCGCTCACCGGGCTCGGCATGCGGCAGGGCGCCGTTTGGCCCGGCGGCGACGATCGCCGGGAAGGACGGCTCGCCGCCCAACTCGCGGATCCGCGCTTCGGCGGCGCGGGCGACGTCGCGCTCGCTGCGCCCGGCCAGGCCGTGCTCCAGGCTCCAGCGCCAGACCTCGTCGGCCAGCTCGGCGGCGGCGGCGACCGCTTCCAGCTCGGCCTCGTCCTTGACCCGGCGCAGCCTCTCGACCGCACCGCCGGCGGCGATCGGCTCGACTCCCTCCGGCAGCTTGGCCCGCAGCCGCTCGAGCAGGCGGACCGAGACGTGGTCGTCCTCGAAGCCGACCCTGCCCGAGAGGCGCGCGGCGATCCCGGCCAGCCAGTCGTCCTCCGCGGTGACGACCTCCCAGCCCTCGACCTCCACCTCGGCGCGCTCGCCGTAGCGGAAGTCGGTGAGGAAGAGGCGGGTCTCGGGACCGCAGACGCAGACGCCGTTGGTGCCGCCGAACCCGGTCAGGTAGCCGACGTTGACGATCGCGGTGACCAGCATAAGGTCGAGGCCGCGCTCGGCCAGGCCGGCGGCGAGCCGGTCCCCGCGCCCCCTCACCGGCTCGAGACGCCCAGCTCGTCGGCGAGGGTGGCGAGCGCGTCGCGGTAGCCCTCCGGCCCCTTGCCCGAGACCTTCGCCAGGACCAGCCCGTCGAAGACCGAGACCCGCCGCCAGTCCTGGCGCGAGTCGACGTCGGAGAGGTGGACCTCGACCGCAGGCAGGCCGGCTAGCTCGAGCGCGTCGGCGATCGCCCGGCTGTAGTGGGTCCAGGCGCCGGCGTTGACAACGATCCCGTCGGCCAGCTCCGGTGCCCGATGGAGGTATTCGGCGAACTCGCCCTCCGAGTTGGTCTGGAAAAAGATCGCTTCCAGGCCCAGCTCGCGGGCGGCCTGCTGGATCCGCCTCTCCAGCTCGCTCAGCGAGATGCCGCCGTATACCTCGGGGTCGCGCCGCTCCAGCACGTCGAAGTTGACTCCGTGCAGGACCGCGACGCGGTTGTGGGCGCTGGTCATCGGCGAAGCTCCTCCACGGCCTCGCGGACCCTACCCGGGTCGAGCAGCTGCGCCACCCGCGGCGTGCCCGGCTCGGAGAGCAGCACGAAGCCGACCCCGGCGGCGGTCCGCTTCTTGTCGCGCTGCAGGGCTTCGAGGACCGCGTCCACCTCGACCCCCGGGTCGAGCTCGGCCGGCAGGTCGTGGCGGCCCAGGATCGCCGCGACCTCGTCGCTCAGCTCGGGCGCCTCGGAGAGCCGCAGGACCGCCAGCAGCCCCAGCCCGATCGCTTCGCCGTGGCGGTAGCGGGCGTAGCCGCTCGCCGCCTCGATCGCGTGCCCGACCGTATGGCCGAGGTTGAGGACCTGGCGCAAGCCGGAGTCGCGCTCGTCGGCCGCGACCACCCCGCACTTGTAGCGGGCGCAGGCGAAGACGACGTCGGCGAGGTCCGTCGGGTCGAGCGAGTCGATCGCCCGAACCCGCTCCCAGAGAGCGCCGCCGGCCAGCAGGCCGGTCTTCAGCACCTCGACGAAGCCGGCGGCCAGCTCCTCGCCCGGCAGGCTGGCGAGGGTCGCGGTATCGGCGATCACCGCTGCCGGCAGGTGGTAGGCGCCGACGTAGTTCTTGCCCTCGGGCAGGTCGACGCCGGTCTTGCCGCCGTAGGCCGAGTCGACCTGGGCCACCAGCGAGGTCGGGGCCTGGACGACCGGGACGCCGCGCTGGTAGGCGTGGGCGCAAAAGCCGGCGAGGTCGCCGACCACGCCGCCGCCCAGCGCGACGAGGTGGTCCTCGCGGGTCATCCCGGCGCGGGCCAGCTCGCGCAGCACCCGCTCCGCTTCGGCCATCGACTTGGCCCGCTCGCCCGGCTCGACCTCAACCCGCGCCTCCAGCGGAGCGAGGCGGTCGGCGTAGAGCGGCCCGACCGCCCTGTCGGTGACGCAGAAGCGCCGCCCCTCGAGCGGCCACCACCCCGCGTCGAGCAGGCCGGGGCCGACGAATACCGGGTACTCGCCGGAGGCGCTGGCGGCCCAGAGGAGCCTGGTCCCGGCCGGCAGCTCGGCGAGGGTGCGGATCGCGGGCAGGGCGCGGGCGGTCTGCCCGCGCTCGCCCTGCGGCACGATCGCGTCGGCGAGCGACTCGTAGAGCGACTCCCGCTCGACCAGCAGGGCGTCGAAGGGGGCGCGCTCGCGCGCCAGCGGCCGGTCGCTGCCGGTGACCCGCTCCCAGGCCTCGGCGGCGTCGACCTGCAGCCAGACGACCAAGTGCCGGCGCAGCGCTTCGCGCACCCGCTCGGAGAGGACGCTGCCGCCGCCGAGCGCGATCGCGCCGCCGTCGGCGCCCTCCAGCAGCGCGCCGACGACCTCGGCCTCGCGTGCCCGGAACGCCTCCTCGCCGTCCTGCTCGAAGGCGTCGGCGATCGGCTTGCCCAGCTCGCGCTCGACCAGCTCGTCGGCCTCGGTCGTCGCCAGGCCGGCGGCGCGGGCGGCGTCGAGCGCCACCGACTTCCCCGCCCCCATGAAGCCGATGAAGACGATCGCCGGCCGGCCCACCGGCTTAGGACCTATCCCCATAGGTCCTTAACCCCGCCAGTCGATGCGCTTCTTGTAGGCGTCGAGCGCGGCGAGCACGTCGTCGATGTGGTCGCCGCCGAACTTTTCGCGGTAGCAGCGCGCCAGGGTGAGGCAGACCATCGCCTCGGCGACCACCGCGGCCGCCGGCACCACGGTCGAGTCGGTGCGCTCGCGCAGCGCCTGCGCCGGCTCCCCGGTCGAGGTGTTGACCGAGCGCAGCGGCTTGGTCAAGGTCGAGATCGGCTTGATCGCCGCCCGCACCGACAGCGGCAGGCCGTTGGTCATCCCGCCCTCGAGGCCGCCGGCGTGGTTGGTCTCGCGGTGGTAGCCCCGCTCGGACGACCAGAAGATCTCGTCGTGGGCCTCCGAGCCGGGCCGTCCGGCGACATCCCAGGCTTCGCCGATCGCCACCCCCTTCACCGACTGGATCGAGGCGACCGCGCCGGCCAGCCGGCCGTCGAGCCGCTCCTCCCAGGAGACGTGGGAGCCGAGCCCGGGGACGAGGCCGAAGGCGCGCACCTCGAAGCTGCCGCCGAGGCTCTCGTTCGCCTTGCGCAGGCGGTCGACCTCCTCGACCATCGCGGCGCTCGCCGCCGGGTCCAGGCAGCGCACCGGGTCCTCGTCGACCCGCTCGAAGTCACCGGGCCCGAGCTCGGAGGGCTCGGGAGCCCGCACCGAGGCGATCTGGGTGACGTGACTGTGGACGCTGACGCCCAGCGTCGCGAGCAGCCCCCGCGCCAGCGAGCCGGCGGCGACGCGGGCCGCCGTCTCACGGGCGCTCGCCCGCTCCAGCACGTTGCGGATGTCCGTGTGGCCGTACTTCTGGGCGCCGACCAGGTCGGCGTGGCCGGGCCGCGGCAGGTGCACTTCCTCCACCTCCGCCTCGACCGGCCAGGGGTTCATCCGCTCCTCCCAGTTGGCGTAGTCGCGGTTGGCGACCAGCACCGCGATCGGGCTGCCCAGGGTGCGGCCGTGGCGCACCCCGGAGCGCATCTCGACCGCGTCTGCCTCGATCTTCATCCGGCCGCCGCGGCCGTGTCCGAGCTGGCGGCGCGCCATGTCGCGGTCGAGCGCCTTGCGATCCAGCTCCAGCCCAGCCGGCATGCCCTCGACGATCGCGACCAAACCGGGGCCGTGCGACTCGCCCGCGGTGGTGAAGCGGAAGCGCGTGCTCATGGCACTGCTTCGCGCTCCACTCGCGGCGCGAAGAACCAGATATGCACGCTTGCTCGTTCCGCGCTCATGGCGGCAAGGCTATAGGCGGCGGCGCTGTGGAGTTCTACCCCACTGGAGTGGGGTCAAAGTCCAACGCGGCGTTATCCGCGGGCCGCAGCGCGCATCACATCGAGCGGCGCCGACAGGCCGGTCCAGATCTCGAGCGAGAGGGCGCCCTGCTGGACCAAGACCTCGATGCCGTCGACGGTGGTCGCCCCTGCTGCCTTCGCGGCCTCGAGAAGCCTGCCCGGGCGATCGCCGTAGACCATGTCCACGACGGTCTGGCCGGGGGCGAAGCCGTCCGCGCTCAGTGGCAGCTCGGCGAACGGGTCCTCGCCGCGCAGGCCGGCGGTGGTCGAGTTGACGATCAACTCGTAGGCGGTCGGGTCGGGCGCCGCCGCCGGCTTGCCTCCCAGCTCGTCGCAGAGCTGGCGGGCGCGCTCCCCGGTTCGGTTCCAGACGCCGACCTCGGCGTCCCCGCGAACCAGCGCCCAGACGACGGCCCGGGCGGCGCCGCCGGCCCCGAGCACCAGTGCTCGCCGGCCGCGCGGCGAGATCGGCAGCGCCGCCAGCAGACCCGCCGCGTCGGTGTTCTCGGCGTTGACCTCGCCGGCCGCGAAGCTGAGCGTGTTGGCGGCGCCGATCTCGCGCGCCGCCTCAGAGGGCGTATCGGCGAGGGCGAGGGCGGCGGTCTTGTGCGGAACGGTGACGTTGACCCCGACATAGCCTTCCGCCGGCATTTCCCTTACCCGCGGCTCGAACTCCTCCGGGGCGAGGTCGATCGCCCCGTAGCTCCACTCGCCGGCCAGGCCCAGCTCTGCCAGCGCCGCGTTCTGCATCGCCGGCGAGCGCGAGTGGGCGACCGGGTGGCCGAGCACGGCGAGGCGCTTCACCCGTCGGGCCTCATTCCTCGCAGGTGTCGGGCGATTTGCCGCCGGCCGCTTCGCGCGCTTCGCGGTAGCGGGCGGCGTCGGCTTCGAATTCGGCCGCGGTGGTGGAGAAGGCGAGCTTGCCGCAGGCGCCCGGCTCGGTCACGTAGTACAGGTAATCGACCCTGGCCGGGTTGGCGGCCGCTTCGATCGAGGCGAGGCCGGGGCTGTCGATCGGCCCCGGCGGCAGGCCGGCGTGGGCGCGGGTGTTGTAGGGCGAGTCGATCGCCAGTTCCGATTCGGTCAGCGGCCTGTCGTAGTTGCCGGTCGCGAAGCGGGTGGTCGCGTCGATTCCCAGCGGCATCCCTTCGTGCAGGCGGTTGTAGATCACCGCCGCGACCAGCCTGCGCTGGCCTGGCAGCGCCGCCTCGCGCTCGATCATCGAGGCGATCGTCACCACGTCGCGGGTGGTCAGGTTCTTCGAGCGCGCGTAGCCCATGTCGACGCCCTTGATCCGCCGCTGGAAGTCCTCGAGCTGCCTCTGCACGAGGTCGGCGGCGGGAGCGCCCTTCTCCAGCTCGAAGGTGTCGGGGAAGAGGAAGCCCTCGTGGCCCCTGCTCGCCTTCAGGTAGCTGCCGCGCAGGCCGGCTTCCCTCGTGACTGCGGCCGTCTGCCTGCGGTCGTAGCCCTCGGGAACCGTCACCGTGACCGTCTTCAGTTCGACCGGAGGCGGCGTGTCGCGGTGAAAGTTGCGGTAGGCGGCTGCTCCGGCCACGCCGAGCAGGGCGAGGATCGCGACGGCGCCGGCCAGCGCCACACGCCTGCGGCGCTTCACCGCCTTTGCACGGTGTTCCTGCCGCTCGCGGCGCATCCGGTCCCGCTCGGCCACCGGACCCCCGCCCTCAGTCATCGTCGTTGCCGCTTTCGTTCGCCGCCTGCCCGGCGAGGTATGCCTGCAGGAGATGCGCGGCGGCAAGTGAGTCCGGCGCCGCGGCGGCGCCCTCGCGCTTGCTCGCCTCCGCCATCCGCGTCGTCAGCCGCTCGTCGTAGGTCTCGACCGGCACGTCGAGAAGCGCTTCCAGTTCGCGGCAGAAGCCGCGGGTGAGCGCCGCCTGGGCGCCCTCCTCGCCGCTCAGATGGAGCGGCAGGCCGACGACGACGCGCTCCACCCCGTGCTCGGCGACCAGCTCCGAGACCGAGCGCGGCTCGGGGGGCTCGATCGTCGGCAGCGGGGTCGCCAGGGTGCCACTCGGGTCGGAGATCGCGCAGCCGATCCGCGCCGTGCCGTAGTCGAGGGCCAGCACCCTCACCCGGCGATCGCCCTCTCGATCGCGCGGCGTGCTGCGTCGAGCGCCTCGCCGAGCTTGGCGGGGTCTTTGCCTCCGGCCTGGGCCATCTCGTCGCGCCCGCCGCCACCGCCACCGACCAGGGCCGCCGCCTCACGGACGACCGCCGCCGCCGAGACGCCGCCGGCCACGGCACCCTTCGAGGCCAGCACGACCAGGCCCACCTTGCCGCCATCGGCGCCGCCGAGGGCGATCGCCGACTCGCCGCCCAGCTTCGACTGCACGCGACTGGCGAGGTCGAGCAGCTGCTTCTGGTCGGCCGGCGTCGCCCGTGCGGCGAGGACGCCGATCCCACCCGCCTCCCGGACCTCGCCGAGCAGCCGCTCCGCCTCTTCGGCAAGCAGCTGCCTCTCTGCCTTCTTCGCCCCCTCTCCCGCCTCGCGCAGCCGCACCGCGGCTCGGCGGGCGCCGCTCAGCGGGTCCTGCGGCGAGCCCAGCAGCTCGCCGACCTCGCGCAGCCGCCGCTCGCGCCCCCGGTACCAGTCGATCGCGGCCGGCCCGGTCAGCGCCTCGATCCGCCGCACGTTCGCCGCGCTCGAGCCCTCCGAGACGACCTTGAAGATGCCGACCTCGGCCGTGTTGGCGACGTGGGTGCCGCCACACAGCTCGCGCGAGACGTCCTCGACCTCCACCACTCGCACCCAGTCGCCGTATTTCTCGCCGAACAGCGCCATCGCGCCCAACCGCTCGGCCTCCTCGCGCTCCATCTCCAGCCAGCGCACCGGGCGACTCGCCTTGATCCAGCCGTTGACCCGCTCCTCGATCGCCGCCAGGTCCTCGGCGCCGATCGCCTGGCCGTGGGTGAAGTCGAAGCGAAGCTTGTCGGGCCGCACCGCCGAGCCGGCCTGGCGGACGTGGTCGCCGAGCCGCTCGCGCAGCGCCGCGTGCAGCAGGTGGGTGGCGGTGTGGTTGCGCATCGTCGCGTGCCGCGCCTCGCGGTCGACCAGCGCCTCGACCGCGACGCCCGCCTCGACCGGGGCGGTCGGCTCCACCTCCAGCGCCTGATCGTCCCCGACCCGGTAGACGTCGACGACCTCGGCCTCCCCGCCGTCCCAGCGCAGCTGCCCCGAGTCGGCGACCTGGCCGCCGCCCTCCGCATAGAAGGGGCTCTCCTCGAGCTTGACCAGCGCCCGGCCGTCGTCGGAGGAGGCGGCCGCGAGGCCGGTCGTCGCGCGCAGCGTCTCGTAGCCGACGAAGCGGGTCGGCGGCGCCTCGGCCGCGAAGGCAATCACCTTCTCGTGGCGGTTCTCGGAGCCGTGCGCGGTGGCGGCGCCAACCCGGGCCCGTTGGCGCTGCTCCTCCATCAGCTCCTCGAAGCCGGCGTCGTCGACCGATAGACCCCGTTCGGCGAGCAGCTCCTTGGTCAGGTCGTAGGGGAAGCCGTAGGTGTCGTGCAGCTTGAAGGCGTCGGCGGCGTCGATCCAGGAGGTCTCCGACTCGCTCGCCTCGGCGACGAGCCGCTCGAGCAGGTCGGTGCCGCGCTCCAGGGTGCGCCCGAAGCTCTCCTCCTCGTCACCGACCCAGCGGGCGATCGTCCGCCGCTCGGCGACCAGCTCCGGGTAGGCGTCGCCGATGATCTCGATCGTCCGCTCCGCGAAGCGGCCCAGCCAGGGCGCCTCGAGGCCGAGCGCGCGGCCCTGCTGGATCGCCCGCCGCATGATCCGCCGCAGGATGTAGCCGCGATCCTCGTTGGAGGGGACGACGCCGTCGGCGATCAGGAAGGCGGCGCCCCGCGAGTGGTCGGCGACTATCCGCATCGCCCGGGTGACCGCGCCGCCCTCGCCGTAGGCGTGGCCCGACAGTTCCTCGGCGAGCTCGACCAGCGGCCGCAGCAGGTCGGTCTCGAACACCGAGGGAACGTCCTGGAGGATCGCCGCCATCCGGTCCAGCCCCATGCCGGTGTCGATGTTGCGCATCGGCAGATCGCTCAGCTGGCCGTCCGCGCTGAGGTCGTAGGTCATGAAGACGTGGTTCCAGAACTCGAGGAAGCGGTCGGTGTCGTCGCCGGGCCGCTCGCCGGGGGCGCCGAAGGCCTCGCCGCGGTCGAAGTAGAGCTCTGAGCAGGGGCCGCACGGCCCGCTCGGGCCCGCCTGCCAGAAGTTGTCTTCGCGGCCGAGGCGGACGATCCGCTCGTCGGGCACGCCGACCTCCCGCCAGACCGCGATCGCCTCCTCGTCGGGGCCGAGCCCCAGCTCCTCATCGCCGCCGAACACGGTCACCCAGATCCGCTCCGGATCCATCCCGAAGCCCTGGGTCGACAGCTCCCAGCCCCAGGGGATCGACTCCGCCTTGAAATAGTCGCCGAAGCTCCAGTTGCCGAGCATCTCGAAGAAGGTGAGGTGGCGGGCGGTGTTGCCGACCTCCTCGACGTCGGTGGTGCGAAAGCATTTCTGCACGTCGGCGAGGCGGGGCGCGGGCGGGCGCTCGCGGCCGAGGAAGTAGGGCTTGAAGGGCTGCATGCCGGCGGTGGTGAGCAGCACCGAGGGGTCGTGGACCGAGGGCACCAGCGAGGCCGAGGGCACGATCTCGTGCCCTCGCTCGGCGAAGAACGAGAGGAAGGTGTCGCGGATCTCGGTCGCCTTCATCGGCAGAGAGCCTAGGACAACGCCTGACGCTCGCGGTTCCGGCCCGTTGATCAACTGTGCGCGCTGTCTCTAACCTTTGCGAATGTCCCCAAATGGCGTGTCCGCAGAAGCGTGAGTGCGCACCTGACCTCTCGGCTCGGCGACGACCGCGTGGCCCGGCACGCCGCGGCCGGCGATCGACGCGCCTTCGAAGAGATCTACCGGCGCTACCGCCAGCCTCTCTACCGCTTCTGCCTGGCGATGGTCGGCAACACCTCGGACGCCCAGGACGCGTTGCAGAACACGATGGTCAAGGTGCTGCGGGCGCTCCCCGGGGAGGACCGCCAGATCGCCCTGAAGCCATGGCTCTACCGGATCGCCCGCAACGAGGCGGTGGAAACGCTGCGTCGCCGACCCGACCAGATCGAGCCCGGGGAGCAGGTCGCCTCCCCAATGGAGATCGTCGAGACGGCCGCCGACCGGGAGCGACTGCGCAGGCTGTTCGCCGACATTCGCGAGCTGCCGGAGCGACAGCGGGGGGCGCTGGTGATGCGAGAGCTGTCCGGCCTCGACTTCGACGAGATCGCCAGGGCGCTGCAGACCTCGCCGACGACGGCCCGGCAGACCGTGTACGAGGCGCGTCTCGGCCTGCGGCAGATGGAAGCGGGTCGTGAGATGCGCTGCGAGGCGGTAACAAAGGTGCTGTCCGACGGCGACGGACGCGCCGCGTGGAGGCGCGACCTGCGCGCCCACCTTCGCGACTGCGCGAGCTGCCGCGCAGTCCGCGACGGCATCGTGGAGCGCCAGGGCCAGTTCGCCGCGATCGCGCCCCTGCCGCTCGCCGCCTCCACCTACCTGCTGCGCGGCGTCCTCGGCGGTTCGGCGGGGGGCGCCGCGGGAGCGGGCGCCGCCGGAGCGGGCGCCGCCGGAGCGGGCGCCGCCGGCAGCGGCGCAGGTGGCGCGATCGGGTCGGGCGCCGGTCAGCTTGTGGCGAGCTCCGCGGTCGTCAAGTCCGTCGCCGCGATCGCGGCGGCCGCCGCGCTCGGCACCGCGGCGGATCGTGGCGGGCTGATCGATCTCCCCCTCCCAGCCGACGGCCAGCGGGCGGCGTATTCGCACAGCCGGAGCGGCGAGCGGGATGGCTCGCAGGCTGGCGCCGAGGCCGGGACGAGCGCAGCGGCAAGGGCGAAGCCGACGACCCGAAACGACCGCCGGGCCGGCTCGCGTCGGTCGACCGAGGGCGGTGGCTCTTCCACTGCGAGCGCCGGCGCCGGGCCCGCCCAGGGCGAAGCGGAGCGATCTGGCGCGACCTCTACGGACCAGCCCATCGTCCGCCAGGGGGGGAGCACGACGTCGGGCAAGTCCTCCAGCTCGCGGTCGGAGAACGCGGCCGGCTCGCGCGGGGGCGGCCACGGAGGCTCTGCCGCCAGCCAAAATGGACCGCCGGACGGGCTGCCCGAAGCGGCGAGCCACGGCCAGGAAACCGCGGCAGCGCACAAACCCCCGCAGGCGAACGCCTCGCCCGGCCCGGGTTCGCAGGGCGAAGGCGGCTTGCCATCCACGCCCCCCGGTGGTGGCGGATCGCCGCAACCCCCCTCCCCACCGATGCCGCCCGAGCCGCCGGGGAACGGCCAAGGCGGCGGGGCGCCGCCCGGCCCCCCCTCCTCGCCGCCGGGTCAAGGCGAACCGCCCGCAGGCCCCCCGCCCGGCCAGGGCGGCGGCCCACCTTAAGGTCCGTCAACAGAGGCGATGGTGCCGTGGCCGACGATCGCCTCTCCGCAGAGCAGCACCGCGGCCTGCCCGGGCGAGGCGGCGTCGAACGACTCCTCCAGCTCGACCTCCAGCTCGGAGTGGCGCCCGGCGCAGGCCGCCCGAAGCGATGCCGGAACCGGACGCGCCCGGTAGCGCAGCTTGACCCCATCGACCCGGTCGCCGTCGCGGTGCAGGACCGCGTCACAGATTCTCACCCGCCGCGTCGCCAGATCCCTGCGGGTCCCGATTGTGACCGTGTTGGCGCTGGCGTCGGTGGCCAGCACGTAGAGCGGCTCGTCGGCTGAGACGCCGATCCCGCGGCGCTGGCCGACGGTGAAGTTGTGGTGGCCGCGGTGGCGGCCGATCGCGCGGCCGGCACGATCGAGGATGGCGCCGTCGCGCTCGCGCAGGCCGCCGTGCCGGCTCAGGAACCTCGCCTTGCCCTGGCCGGCGAGGAAGCAGAGGTCCTGGCTCTCCGGCCTGCGAGCCACCGAGAGCCGGTGGCGGGCGGCGATCTCGCGCACCTCGGGCTTGCTCAGCTCGGTGAGCGGGAAGCCCAGCCGGCCGAGCAGCTGCGGCGGCAGCGCGGCCAGCATGTAGCTCTGGTCCTTCGATCGATCCGAGGCGGCGGCGAGCAGCGGCCCGGCATCGTCCTCGACGATCCGGGCGTAGTGGCCGGTGACCAGGCGGTCGGCCCCAAGCCGCTCGGCCAGATCGAGCATCGCGGTGATCCGCACCTCCCCGTTGCAGACGATGCAGGGGTTGGGCGTGGCGCCGGCGCCGTAGCCGGAGAGGAAGGCGCCGACGACGCGGCGGCGGAACTCCTCCTCGAGGTCGAGCGTCAGGTGCGGGATGCCGAGCGAGTGGGCGACGGCCCGCGCCCCGAGCACCGCCTCCGGCGAGCAGCAGGCCTTCGCCCCGTCGGTCTCCGGATCGGCCCAGAGCTTCAGCGTCACCGCGACGACCTCCGCCCCCCGCTCGCTTTCGAGCAGCGCGGCGACGGCGCTGTCGACCCCGCCCGACATCGCCACCAGCACCCGCCCGGGCCGCCGCTCGGCCAGCCGCTCGGCGGACGCCGCGGCGCCGGCCAGCGCCCGGTGCAGCGCGTCGGCGGCCAGCTGCGCCGCGTGCCGCTTCGCCGGCGTCAGACCGCCGATCGCCGCATCGACCTCGTCGGTCCCGATCCGCGCCGCGTCGATCACGGCCTCCCCCTCGACCATCTCCGCGACGGCGGCGGTGGCCGCCCTGGTTGCCCCGCAGCCCTCGGCGTCGACCGTCACCGAGGCGATCCGTCCCTCCTCGAGGACCAGCGAGACGCGGGACAAGTCCCCACACGCGGCCCCGCCCGCCGCCCCGGTGAAGGCATTTGGCGGAACCGGTCCCCTCCGACTTTCATCCTGGAGGTAGTTCTCGAATATCTCTCTACTCATCGGAATAGCAAAGTATGAACCTGTCGAGGGAGGGCGCGGTGTGCGGCTGGGCGGCGCCGGGCCAAGCGAGGCAAGGACGCAGGGAGGCCGAATAGCAGCGCTATTTGGCCGACTGAGGACGCCGCCTGGCGCCGGTCCGCCGCCGTCCAGGCGTGCGCTCCGACCTCCCTCGCCAGGTTCCAAAAAAGAGGCTCCAACCCGCCGTTGCCGCCCCTGGCTTTGATCCCTTGAAGTGAAGGGCGGGTGCCTCCTCTCGATCCCACGGGACCGAGAGAGAAAAGCCCCCTAGCCAATTGTGTTGGGTCAAACGTTGGGGCGGCTCGCGCACGGGCTCGAGCCTCGGATCAACCGTACCACCGCGGGCTCAATCCATGTTGGAGAGCAGGAACTCGGCTTCGCTCCAGTCCTCCGGCCGCACCCGCAGGGCGATGTCGCCACGGCCGAATCGATCGATCGGCCAGTCGGCGGTGAGCGCCGCCTCGATCCCCGCCTCTTCCAGCGCTTGGTGCCAGGCCCGCGCCGTGCGCACGTCGGCGAAGTCCCGCACCACCTCCCAGGGGTCGAACTGCGGGTCGTCGACGTGCACCGGCGTCGCCCCGGGACCGGGCGCGAGGGCACGGCGGAGTCGATCGATCAGCCTCATCGCATACATCTTGACCCAGCGGGCGCCGGCGTCGATGTCGCTTTCTTCTCGGTATGCGGGAACAGTGCGTATACGGTTCCGTCAGGTAGGCGCTCTACTGTCGGCCGATGCCTCGGCCAGACTTCCCGCGGACGATCATGGAGTTCCAAGAGCGCTTCGCAACCGATGAGGCCTGCCTGGGGTACCTGG